>NPIE01009034.1_pt5 | contig 12839 bp, 9 predicted proteins | sample 8637661 | NCBI WGS metagenome assembly NPIE01 (sample SAMN07420842, study PRJNA396082) | bioreactor metagenome | isolation source: sample BA12 brine-fed electro-methanogenic bioreactor BA | place: Japan: Kochi | collected 2016-12-09 | reverse complement strand
GCGTGAATGCAGATTTTGCATTACGCCATGGATGGCGTGTATTAGGGCTGTATGGGTATAAATCATCGTGGTTCTGACATCGCTGTGCCCGGTAATTCCTGAATAGTGCGAATGTCATAATTGGTTGGCGAAGGAATGCCGCAAAGTATGGACGGTTGCCCGTTTGATCAATTTGGCATCATTTACGGCGCGTTTGATCGCTTTCTGTGCCACCGACTCAGGATATGATGCGCTTACGTTCTTGCGTTTCCGTGACCCATGTTAACGATTGTTGAGGGGAAAACCACTGCCAAATGAAATCTTTAGCGGCATTTTTATATTTTTTTCCTGATTGATCCGGTAAAAATACACCTGCATAATCGGTTTTAAGGTCGGCTTCATGGAGAGCCGAGACTTTCCAGGGTAAATTTGTCCTGATCATTAATACCTTTAAAAGCAAAGAAATACATCAACTCCCGGATAGCATTTGAAAATTGCAGGCACCAATTACTTAAATCAATTAAAATCAAATGGATAGAATTTTCATGTAACCCAAAAAACGCTGATTTTTCATGATTTTGGGGGTTGGCACAAATTTACCGTGCGAGACTTTCTGTAATTGTTGTTTTAAGGCAGGAATATATGTTATCCCAAATAAAACGACAAGGCTTTCAGAAAGAAATTGACCTAATGAGCGAGTCTAGCTGAACAAGATATGGAGATCTAGAAAATAACTTGTTATGTTCAGCAACCAACAAGCATTGAGATATAAAAAGGGAAAGCATGGACTACAAAACCCTCGACAAATCAAAGCAAAAAGAGGTGGCAGGTTTGTTTACTTCTGTATTCGCCTCATCAGAGGGTAAAAAGGAAGGTATATTAATTGGCAATCTTTCTTCAGAGTTGGCATCAAGCATCGACAATGAAGAAACAATCTGTTTCGGTGTCTATGAAAATGAATCACTCATAGGCTCTATTTTCTTTACTCGCCTACAGTTTAATGAACCTATTCAGGTTTACATGCTCGCCCCGGTTGCAGTGAGCACTGAACATCAGGAAAAAGGCATCGGACAGGCACTAATCAATTATGGGCTTAATGAACTCAAAAAACGCTCTGTGAATGTTGTTGTCACATATGGCGATCCATCCTTTTATTCAAAGGTGGGGTTTCAGCCACTTTCAGAAAATGTTATTAAGGCACCGCTAAAGCTTTCAATGCCATTCGGATGGCTCGGCCAATCTTTATCGGGAAGGTCAATTCCGACTATTAATGGACGTCCTGCGTGCGTCAAGGAATTCAATGACCCCGTTTATTGGTAAACAAAATAACATAATAATCAAATGCACTCGGGCAGCAAAAGCGCCGCTCGCACCTCGCTCTGCTTTTTGCTTCCGGTTATGTGAACGGTTATGTGTTTCGTCAAAAAATGAAGTGATTTCGCGAAGACAAAGATCGAGTAGTCCATATGATTGATTACTTTCACGGCTGGCTATCCATAAATTTTAACCAATCCACACTGAACATTGTTCTGATGGGTGTTATTTTGTCCATCAGCATTTTTGCCGATACTCTGGCTAAACGCACCAGCGTGCCACGGATATCGATTCTGGTACTGGTCGGGGTCGGGATTGCTTTTGTGCAGCAGGTATGCTTGGGCAATCAGAGTGGGCCTTTGCTGGACGGGCTAAGTGAACCGCTGATCACCTTAGCCCTGGTTATGGTGGCCTTTCTGCTAGGTAGCGAATTGAAGATCTACCGGCTGCGGTTTACCGGGCCACTGATTCTGATTATCTCACTGTTCGTGACTGCAGTTAGTGGATTTATGGTTGCCGCCGGTTTACTGATGCTGAAATTTCCCCTTGCAATTACAATCTCGCTGGCTGCCCTTTCAGTCGCGACCGATCCCGCGGCTGTTAGTGAAACCATCAGGGAAAGTGGGGACGCCCGCTTACGAGCCAAGGTGTTGCTGGGCATCGTAGCCATCGATGATGCTTGGGGTATTGTTGTATTCGGGTTCTGTATGGCAGTTCTTGGATGGGTATTGAGTGGCAACGGGCAGCAGGCTTTGCTGCACGCCTTTTGGGAGCTTGGCGGCTCAATAGTCCTTGGCGTGTTGATCGGCTTGCCGGCGGCTTGGCTTACCGGTCGTCTCCGACCAGGAGAACCGACCCAGGTCGAAGCAATTGCTGTAATTCTTTTACTTACAGGGTTGTCCTCATTGCTGGATGTGTCTTCACTTTTGGCGTCCATGGTTGCCGGTACTATGGTGGCAAACCTATCATCCCACCATACTCGATCCTTCCGGGAGATTGAACATATAGAATGGCCGTTTTTGGTATTCTTTTTTGTGCTCTCCGGCGCCAGCATTGATTTGTATAAAGTAGTTGATGCAGTCGGGCTGACAGTCCTTTATATTATCTTGCGACTGGCAGGTCGTATGTTTGGCGGTTTTCTCGCAGTGTTGTTTATCAGAGCTAAGCAGAAAACACTCCCCCGCAATATTGGCTTGGCTCTGACGCCGCAGGCAGGTATAGCAATTGGTATGGCGTTGCTGGCAGCCGAGCAGTTTCCGGAAGTCCGCGACACCATTCTCCCGGTTGTGGTTTTCTCTACCATTATCTTTGAATCGGTTGGCCCGGTGTTAGTAAGACGAGTCTTGAATTCGTGAACAGTTATTCGTTGTGCGTTGCCATTGAATCGGCAATCTGTTTCATTAGGCTGTTGTTCTGAAGAACATAGAGAGTTTCCTGTTCTTGCTCCTAGTCGTCTGCACTCATAACCACAAAGGCTTCGCCGGCCCTACGAGTTTCCTTTAGGGGGCATGATTAGTAACTACATGCTCTTCAAGGGATCTTAGTTGATCTCTAAGCTGGTTTACGCTAACTGTGTCCAAATTTGACTCCATATGTACGGAAATACCGTCTAGCGCCCAAAGTTACGCAGGTCTTTGAGCATGACTCGTAAGCTTCCGGACTTGCGCCGCATCGGTCGGGATCGATGCGGCGCAAGTTGTTTATTGCATCCTGCTTTAGCACTTAGAAAAGCAGTGCTGCTTTAGTTACGCCTCCTTTTTAGAGAAATGTGCCGGCGCGGTTCAGCCAATTCTTCGAACCGCTTTGGTCGGTTGTTTGGTGAGGTGAATAGCCTGTTCGTCAAAACTAATCCCAGCTTTTCAATTCCTGCCAATAGTGATCGACCTTACTGATGATCAATTGTTGCCTTTTTTCCAGATAGGATGCCGATAAGAGTACGACCAATCCGAGGCCGATCGAGCTGAGCCATGGAGCATGACTGTAGGCATCGATCGCATAGCTGCAATAAAACAAAATGCCGCCGAGAAAACAGAGCTGCCCAGCGAAGAATGGGGTTTTTTCGCGGTATCTCAAGCCAGCCAAGCTCAGGGCCATGCCCGTCGACAATGCCGATAAAGGCGCAAAGGCTTGATCGTTCAGTAATGCGCCGTAAGTTAGGATGAGAGCCAGTGCCGAACCGAAAAAACGGTAAGCCTTTTGATGGTAGTCGGCTTGCGTGGACAGCAGGAATAACAGGCCGGATAACGGCAGCATCAGGCCGTAATAGCCGTGGTCGATGCCGGCATAATCCTCGGCGACGACGAACCATGCGCCCAGCGCGGCCAATGTGCCGAACCATTGGGCCGCATAGATGACCAGGGGTGAACGGGTATAGCGTTTGATGTCTACAAGGAAGAACGTTGCTGTTATCGCTGCGATGACTGCAGTCAGCAAAACGGAGGACGGATGCAGCAGACTTCTGCCGATCAATATCAATAACGGCAGGCTGGTCAATGCTCTGGCCGATACGCCTTCGAACAGGTGCATGGCTTTTTCTTGTTGTAGCGTTTGTTCGAGAGTTCTAAGACGAATGAACAGCAGCGCGATAAGGAAGGGAACCCAGAAGGCATCGCGAACCGGCAGCAACAACAAAAGATTGCCCATTAAAAAAGCGTGCATCAAGATTTTGACCTGACGGCGCGCGAGCATAGAAAAGCCCGTATAGCCGACCGAAATCAGTAAAAATACGGTGATGACGAAGTCTACGGCGATCAGCGGCGGATTAACTCCGCTAAACTGCAGCCAACTGTAGTCCGGTTGCAGCGCCGATCCGCCGTGTATGAACGCATAGATCATCGCGCTGACCTGGGAAACCTGAACCGGCAAGAATGCGGCTCCGAGCGTGAAGAAGATTCTGGCGCCGGTGGTTTCTCTGAGAAGATAGGTACAAACCAGGCCGCCGGCGCAAAGCGCCAAGGTAAATCCCAATCCGGCCCAATAGCGGTAGGCGGGCAGCAAATCCGCATGGCTTTGCAGCATGAAGCCGACGGCGGAAAGAATGATCAAGACCGTGCCGGCCCAGCGCAAATAACGGATGATTTGGCAGGTTAAGCTAGGCGCGGCTTGTTCAGACTGCCGCCAAGCCGAAGAGGCGGGCGTATTGGATTCGAAATCATTCGTGTACATTTGGATTCTCCTGGTCTGTGCCGGTTTTAGCGCTCAATTCGTTCAATAGCATTTCCAGTTCCAAGGCTTCCTCTTCTTGGATGAAGGCATCGGCAAAGCTATCGGTGCTTTCAGTGTCGGGATGGCAGAATTCGGCGCCTGTTATCGACTCTTCCCAACGGTTGAAAATGCTTTCCGCTTCCTTGGCAGGATTGTGGCGGCCGCTTCGAAATGCCGATTGCAGTTCAATCCGGTTTTGCCGCGCGGCCAGGACCTCTTTTTGCGCACTCAGTGTTCGCAGTTGCGTTTCGATCGAGCTCAAATCGGCCTGCAAGCGTTGAAATTGTTCCTGCGCTTCGCGAAGCCGGTGTTCGGTTGATTGGGTTTGTTGTCGGGTTTGAAGCAGACGCTTGACGCATTGCAAGGCGCGCTGTTCGTCGGTTTCTCTGATCTTGACCGCGCGTACCGACCACAGCGTCGATTCTTTCTGTAATTCGTTTAGCTTGGCTTCGAATTGCGCGATCATTTTTTGCAATCGATGCTGATGGATGCGCGTTTTGACTCGCCATTCTTCAAGCTCCTTGATCGCGACGCCGGCTAGCGCTTCATGATTTTCGAAATCGTCGGCAACGGAATCCAGTTGGGTTTTTAGCGTGATGAATATACGTTTTAGGTTGTTCATGATGTGCTCCTGTTTCGGGTTGAGTCAAAGTCACTAATGCAAAACAAATGCCACATTTATAAGCTATGAAAATCAAATAATTAGGATTTTTTGGTTATGCTGGTCTATACTCGATAGTCATAAAATGACGACACGGTGAGCAATTTATGAAGACAAGATTGGCCGCTGAGCAATATGACTTTTTTAGCCGAATTGCCGAATTGGCGTTTTTGAACCCTTTCAGTAAGGAACGGGAGCAGGTGGACTGCCGAGTGCTCGATATCGGCATCGGCAGTTTATCGTTTGTCGAGCGGCGCGAAGCGATACAAGTAATACTGGATGAGCGCTTCAAAGCGCTGGAGCGGCAAGCCGGATTCGATATCCGCCGCTTTCAGGGACGCATGCAGGAAGTCATGTGTCTGGCATGGCTTTTCTATCTGTTTCACGGTTATCAGCAGCCGTTTATCGAGCATATCAAGGCCCAAAAACACGCGGGCGACAAAGCGATCGAACTTGCATTCGCAGCAGAGCTTGTCGGTCGATTCGAGCAGGCGGGTTTCACCCGGGAGCAAACGGCTTATTACATCGCCTTGCTGTTTCAACTGCAGCGCGCATTCACCTTTATCGATGAGGCGGTCTCGGGCGAGTGCTCCGCCATTTTCGAGCTGCGTATGCGCTTGTGGAATAATATTTTCACGTTCAATCCGGCTTGGTATCTCGATTATCTCTGCGATCGCATGGAGGATTTTTCCTTGTTGCTGTTGGGCGAGACCGGAACTGGAAAAAGTCTGGTGGCGAGAGCTATCGGTTGCTCGGGATATATTCCGTTCGACATGGTTTCGCGCCGCTTCGCCGAAAGCTTTACCGCGTCATTCAGGGCGATCAATTTGTCGCAATATTCCACCGGTCTGCTCGAATCGGAATTATTCGGCCATAAAAAAGGTGCGTTCACCGGTGCCATCGATAATCATCCGGGATTGTTTGCCCAATGCAGCCGACACGGCTCGGTATTCATCGATGAAATCGGCGATATCGACATCCCGATTCAGGTGAAATTGCTGAATGTGATACAAGACCGTGTTTACAGTCCGGTAGGAAGTCATGATCTGCAACGTTTCGAAGGCCGAGTGATCAGCGCGACGAACCGTCCGATCGAACAGTTGCTGGAGAAGGGCTTGTTCAGAGTCGATCTATATTATCGGCTATGTTCCGACGTCATTACCTTGCCCAGCCTGAGGGAGCGCTTATGCGAAAATCCCGATGAATTACGTAGCCTGATCGCGCGCTTGTTGGAACGGGTCATCGAGTCGCCGGATGTGGAACTGGTCGGCCGTATCGAAACCAAAATACACGAAGCTGTGCCGCCGGATTATCACTGGCCCGGTAATGTTAGGGAATTAGAACAATGCATACGGCGTATCTGCCTGACCGGTACCTATCAAGCGCCTAAACCGCAGGCCGGAAACGAGCAAACCGGGTTTCGGAGCGAAGCCGGCGGTTATTATTCGGCGCAGCAATTGCTGCAAAACTATTGTCGATTTTTGTACGATAGGCTAGAAAGTTTCGAGGCGGTGGCCCGGATTGCAGGGCTGGATAGCCGGACAATCAAAAAATATCTTCGCTCGGATAAGTGACAGGTTGATTCGGGGTTCGAAGACATCAAAACGATAAAGCGGTGTCATATCCGGCAGAAGTGTGGTATACAAAAAATCAAATTCCCGACTTCGAAAGAGGGTATCCGCCATGAATTTAATCGATCCTTTCGGCGCACGGCAGTTATTGAATCCTGATCGAGCAAGTCAGTTGTCCTATTACTGTCTTGCGAGTTTAGAGTCCGCCGGCGCTGCCGACCTTGCCCGTTTGCCGCATACGATAAAAATTCTGCTCGAAAGCCTGCTGCGTAACTGCGACGGTTATTCGATCACCGAAGACCATGTACTCGGTCTCGCCGGTTGGCAGGCGCAAGGTTCCAGGCGGGAAATTCCCTACAAACCGGCTAGGGTCATCCTCCAGGACTTTACCGGCGTGCCGGCGCTGGTCGATCTGGCCGCGATGCGCGATGCGATGAGCGAATTGGGTGGCGATCCGAAAAAAATTAATCCGTTCATCCCTTGTGATCTGGTGATCGACCATTCGGTACAGGTCGATTATTTCGGCAAAGCCAATGCCTTGCCGATGAACGAAGCGGTCGAGTTTCAACGAAATCAAGAACGCTATGAATTCCTGAAGTGGGGGCAATCGGCCTTTCAAAATCTGCGCGTGGTTCCGCCGTCCACCGGCATCGTTCATCAAGTCAATCTCGAATATCTGGCTCAAGTCGTCTTCCACAACAAGAGCAACGATCTGTGTTATCCCGACAGTTGCGTCGGCACCGATTCGCACACCACCATGGTCAACGGCCTCGGCGTGCTCGGCTGGGGCGTCGGCGGCATCGAGGCCGAGGCGGTCATTCTGGATCAGCCCATTTACATGCTCGAACCGGATGTGGTCGGCATTAAGTTGACCGGTAAACTGCCGCCTGGCGTGACCGCGACCGATCTGGTGCTGCGCATCACCGAGTTGTGCAGGGAGTTCGGCGTCGTCGGTCAATTCGTCGAGTTTTACGGCTCCGGTTTGTCCCAACTCAGTATTCCGGACCGTGCGACCATCAGCAACATGGCCCCGGAGCAAGGTTCGACCGTGAGTTTTTTTCCGGTCGATGAGGCGGCTTTGAGTTATATGCGCCTCACCGGGCGCAGCTCCGAACAAATCGAGCTCACCGAACGCTATGCCAAGCTACAAGGGCTGTTTCGCGCCGACGATGCGCCGGAGCCCGAATTTACCCGCACGCTGGAAGTCGATCTCGGCGAAATCGAACCGGCACTGGCCGGCCCCAAGCGTCCTCAGGACCGAATTCCGCTGAGCCAAGTCGGGCCGACTTATCGGCAGACGCTGACCGCCCCGGTCGGCATTCGCGGCATGGGCCTTGCCGAAAGCGATCTCGATCGCTGCGGCGTAGTTTCGAGCCAAGGTGCCTGCGAAACGATCACGCATGGCGCCGTCGTGATCGCCGCGATTACGTCTTGCACGAACACCAGTAATCCCTCCGTGATGCTCGGCGCCGGCCTGGTCGCCAAGAAAGCCGTCGAGAAAGGGCTGAAAGTCAAAAATTATGTCAAGACCTCGTTGGCGCCCGGCTCACTGGTCGTGACCGAATACTTGAAGCAATCCGGGCTGCTGCCTTATCTGGAAGCATTGGGGTTTTATCTGGTCGGCTACGGTTGCACGACCTGCATCGGCAATTCCGGCCCGCTCGATGCAGCGGTGGAAGAGGCCATCGTAGACAATGGCTTGGTCGTGTCTGCGGTGTTGTCCGGCAACCGGAATTTCGAGGGCCGCGTACATCCGCTCACCAAAACCAATTATCTCGCCTCGCCGCCGCTGGTGGTGGCCTATGCGCTAGCGGGATCGACCGCTGTCGATATGACAAATGACGCCATCGGTCAAAGTAACGACGGCGAACAAGTTTTCCTGAAAGATATTTGGCCGACGACCGAGGAAATCGATGAAGTCGTCCGAAAATTTGTGACACCGGAAATGTTCCGGGAGCGTTACGCCGACGTTTTCACCGGTACTCAGGCTTGGCAGGCGATCGAGGTCGCAGGTTCCGAGCGTTATCAATGGAACGAACGGTCGACTTATATCAGAAAGCCGCCGTTCTTCGAAGGACTGGGCGGCGGCCGGGAAACCATCGGCCGTCTAGCCGATATGCGGGTGTTGGCGCTGTTCGGCGGTTCGGTCACGACCGATCATATCTCGCCGGCCGGTCAAATCGCACCCGATTCGCCGGCGGCATTATATCTGCTCGAAAAAGGCGTCGAGCGCAAAGACTGGAATAGTTACGGTTCGCGTCGCGGCAACGATCAAGTGATGTGCAGAGGCACATTTGCCAATGTGCGTATCCATAATCTGTTGGTTCCAGGGTCTGAAGGCAATGTGACGATTCATCATCCCAGCGGCGAACGAATGACCTTTTTCGATGCCGCGATGAAGTACAAAGAGTCCGGAATGCCGCTCTGTATTCTGGCGGGCAAGGAATACGGTTCCGGCTCGTCCCGCGATTGGGCGGCGAAAGGGCCGTTCATGCAGGGTGTCAAGGCGGTAATCGCGGAAAGTTACGAAAGAATCCATCGCAGCAATTTGATCGGCATGGGGATTTTGCCGTTGCAGTTTATGTCTGGCGAATCGGCGCAAAACCTCGGCCTGAAGGGCGACGAAATCGTTACGGTGGACATTGCCGACGACACGGTTCCGCAACAAATCGTCGACGTGACCGCAAGCGCGCCGGACGGGAGCGTTAAGTCCTTCAAGGCCGCTAGCCGAATCGATACGCCGATCGAAATTCAATATTACCGAGACGGCGGCATATTGCGCACGGTTTTGAAGAAGCTGAGGGCTGGTTAACGAAAAGAAAAAAAGAACTCGCCGAGGGGCGTAGGACCGCGGAGAAAAGATGCGAAATCGGTATTACGCTATTCAAGCCGTTTTAGCTGAACACTTCGCACCCGGTGCATTTGAACATAGACACTATGCGCCCTATCGCCTTTGCGCGAGAACGAAATCCATCCATTAAGTAAAAACGGAGGAGGGGCTCAATCATGAAACATCCGCACGAGCAAAATAAACATCAAGAGCCTCATGCCGGGGCCTCGAAGTCCGATAAAAACGACGACCATTCGCATTCGGCCTACAAAAACCATGCCGGACACGACAAGCATGCAGGCCATAGCGTGGAGATGTTTCGGGACAAATTTTGGCTGACGTTGGTGCTGGCCGTTCCGACGTTGATTTGGAGTGATGGGCTGCAACGCTGGTTGTCGTATACGGCGCCGGCTTTTCCGGGTTCGGGGTATGTTTCGGCCGTTTTCGGCACGCTGGTTTATTTTTACGGCGGTTGGGTGTTTTTGCAAGGTGGCTGGCGCGAATTGCAAAGCCGTCTGCCGGGCATGATGACCTTGATCTCGCTGGCGATCAGCGTTGCTTTTTTGTACAGCTTGGCCGTCACGTTCGGTTTCAAGGGGCATGCGCTGTGGTGGGAGCTGGCATCTTTGGTGGCGATCATGCTACTGGGACATTGGATAGAAATGCGTTCTATCTTCCAGGCTCAGGGGGCTCTGAAGGAATTGGCGAAGTTGCTGCCGGATACGGCGCTAAGACTGGTCGAAGGAGATGAAACCGAAGAGGTCACGGTTGACCGCTTGCAAGACGGCGATTTATTGTTGATCCGCCCCGGCGCGGCGGTTCCTGCCGACGGCATCGTCAAGAGCGGTAAGAGTTCGGTCAATGAGGCATTGATTACCGGCGAATCCGAGCCGGTGACGAAAGGCGAGGGCGATGAAGTGATTGCCGGCACGGTCAACGGCGAAGGTTCCTTGCGCATCGAAGTCACCGGCACTGGAGACAAGACCGCTTTGGCCGGTATCATGCGCTTGGTCGATCAGGCTCAAACTTCACGCTCTCGGGCTCAGGCCTTGGCCGACCGCGCGGCGTTTTATCTGGCGCTGGTCGCGATAGTTTCGAGCGCTTTGACTTTTATTTCGTGGTCCCTGGTCGGTGCGACGATGGATTTCACCGTGACGCGGGTCGTGACGGTGCTGGTCATCGCCTGTCCTCATGCCTTGGGGCTTGCCGTGCCGCTCGTGATTGCGATTTCGACGACGTTGGGTGCGCGCTGCGGATTATTGGTGCGCGATCGCCGGGGGTTGGAGGAGGCGCGTAATCTGGATATCGTGGTGTTCGACAAGACCGGGACGTTGACCTTGGGCGAGCACCGCGTCTTGGAAACGATGACGGCCGAAGGTGTCGAGCCCAACGAAGCACTTCGACTCGCGGCGGCGGTCGAGCGCGATTCGGAACATCCGATTGCGAGAGCCTTGCTCAAGAGCGCCGAAGAAGACGAAATTGAATGGCCCTCGGCCCAGGATTTTCAGGCGATACCCGGCCGAGGTGTGGCTGCCGTCGTCGAAGGGCGAAAACTCCAGGTGGGCGGGCCAGCCTTGATAAAAACGTTCGAGAGAGAAATACCGCAGGCCTTGTCGGAAGCCGCCGACCGCTTTGGCGAATCTGGCCGGGCGGCGATTTATCTCATTGAAGGGGATAGAATTTTAGCGGTCTTTGCGATCGCCGATGCGATTCGTCCCGTTTCCGGCGAAGCGGTGCGCCTGTTGCATGAAGCCGGCATCGAAGTCGCAATGCTGACTGGCGATTCGCAAGCGGTTGCCGACGCCGTGGCTAAGGAGTTGAACATCGACACGGTGTTCGCTCAAGTGTTGCCCGAAGACAAGGTAAAGCGCATCGAAGAGCTGCAGGCTCAAGGCAAGCGCGTCGCGATGGTCGGTGACGGCGTCAATGATGCGCCGGCCTTATTGACCGCCGATGTCGGTATTGCGGTCGGCGCCGGCACCGACGTCGCGGTCGAAGCCGGCGATGTGGTATTGGTGCGTTCGGACCCGCGCGACGTGTCGAGGATCGTCAATCTGAGTAAGGCAACCTATCGTAAGATGGTGCAGAATTTGTGGTGGGCCGCGGGCTACAACATTGTCGCGATTCCGCTCGCGGCGGGCGTTCTGGCATGGGCCGGAATCCTGCTCGCGCCGGCGGTCGGCGCGGTGTTGATGTCGGCCAGCACGGTGATCGTGGCGTTGAATGCCCAATTGTTGCGCCGGACGGAATTATAAACAAAGGCGCTAACTTAAGGAAATAATGCGTCATTTCGCCGGATATTGTCGGAATCCGGTGCCTGATAGCAATGCTAGCTATACTTGGATATCGGCAATTCATGCCGATAAAGCCGAAAATGCATCGTAGAATTGGCGCTTATCGGAATTATAAGACCGGAAGTCACACGAGGTTCAATTGGCAAGCAAAGGCGCGATGGTTTTAAAAACTATTCTTTGGGAATAATAAATAATAACCGGGAGCTCAATAATGAATAAATCAACCTCTTTTACAAGACTGATAATCTGTATTGTTTTTTTATTGGTATTGATTGTTTTACACATAATACCGTTGCCGATATTAGAATCTCTGATGTTGTATATCATGGTTTTCCGTCCCCGTTGGTTTAAAGATTTAATCGATAGTATCTACAATGAATAGTCTCGGCAGAGGCTGTGTCTTAACAGCTAGGATTTCGTGATAAATAACGTCCAGGAGCTATGAGCTTTGTTGTGGGTTCGGCAACTCGCTTGACAGGCCCAGCACCTAAACTATCCAAGACAATTATCCATTGTGGATTTTAGGTGCTGGGTGAATACGTCCGCTTAACGGCTGTGACTGATTGCCAAGGATGGCATGAATGTAGATTTTGCAGGAGTTAAAATCTGTCCTGCCGCTGACACTTGTCAATTTAGCAACCGAATCTGCCTGCCCTAAATCAAAAATAGGGAAGTTATTTATGACCAAATTCGAAAGATTGAGCAATTCGGAAGCAGACGAGCTGCGTATTCAACCAACGATGCCTGTTCGATTCGCCAACCGGTGAATAAATCACACAAACGGCGTGACTCGATCACCGCTTTTTTATCTGCAAACCGGGATACTGTACCCACGTTCAACGAAACGCTTGAACGAACCATACCAACAAGTACCAAGGGGAAACCATCATGAAAACAGTATCTTTAGCAGCAGTCGTTTTAATGTCAATCGTCGCCGGCACAGCCATGGCCGAAGGCTCCAGAATCGAAAAATCCACATTGATCAA
>NPIE01002998.1_pt3 | contig 12841 bp, 9 predicted proteins | sample 8637661 | NCBI WGS metagenome assembly NPIE01 (sample SAMN07420842, study PRJNA396082) | bioreactor metagenome | isolation source: sample BA12 brine-fed electro-methanogenic bioreactor BA | place: Japan: Kochi | collected 2016-12-09 | reverse complement strand
CCTTGTGCTTGTCGACCACCTGCCCCATACGGGAACTGTCCGGATAGTTGGGCACGCCCTCGAACAGCAGGGTGATGGCGCCGTTTGCCAGCGGGCCATAGAGAATGTAGCTGTGGCCGGTTACCCAACCGAAGTCAGCGGTACACCAGTAAACATCACCATCGTGATAGTCAAACACGTACTGGTGGGTCATGGAGGCATAGACCATGTAGCCACCGGTGGTGTGCAGAACGCCTTTTGGCGCACCGGTAGAGCCCGAGGTGTACAGCATGAACAGCGGGTCTTCCGCATTCATTGGCTCTGGCTGGCATTCGGCCGGGGCGTTCTTCATCAGGTCTTCGTAACGCAGGTCGCGCCCTTCGGTCCAGGGCACCTGATCGTTACCGGTGCGAGACACCACGATCACCTTGTCGACCTTGGCGTCGTCCTCATGCTTGAGGGCGGAATCCACGTTCTTCTTCAGCGGGATGGCACGGCCACCACGCAGACCTTCATCTGCGGTAATTACAAAACGAGATTTGCCGTTCACAATCCGTGCGGCCAGAGCTTCCGGAGAGAAGCCACCAAACACCACAGAGTGGATCGCACCAATACGTGCGCAGGCCAGCATGGCAACGGCAGTTTCAACAATCATGGGCATGTAGATGGTAACCACATCACCCTTCTTGACGCCCTGATCCTTGAGCACGTTGGCAAACTTGCAGGTCTCTTCGTAGAGCTCCCGGTAGGTGACATTCCGGGATACCGAGGGATCGTCCCCCTCAAAGATGATCGCGGTCTGATCGCCCCGCTGTTCCAGGTGACGGTCCAGGCAGTTGGCCGAGGCGTTCAGGACACCGTCCTCGAACCATTTGATGGATAAATTATTGTAATCGTAGGTACTGTTCTTGACCTTGGTGAACGGCTTGATCCAGTCAATACGCTTGCCATGCTCGCCCCAGAAGGTATTCGGGTCCTCTACGGACTGGCGATACATTTCCTCATATTGCGATTTGCTGACCAGTGCGCGCTCGGCGACCTCCGGACTTACCGGATATACCTGCTTGTCAGTCATTGTGCTCCCCCTTGATCTGAGTCTGTTGTCATTGTCGGTTTTTAAATTCAGGGTGGTCAGGCGTTTTTCGCCCGCAAGACAGATGCCTGTAGTTCAACATGTGTGCCACCGCACAATGAATTAGACTAACGTCCTAAGATGCCCGGCAATTAGGGGCAACCTGCTCAGAAATGCAGCGATAACGGCAGGGACGGGCCACTACCAGGTAACACTCTTAAGGATAGTTGGCCCGCAGGAAATGGCCAAAACAGAAGGAAGAATCCGGGGCAGAAACGCTTTCCTGCCCCGGAGAAGATTTTCAGGCTGCTTTTTTACGCTGGCGCGCGGTTTTCAGGCTGTACACCTTTCGTTCTTTCAGGGCATAGCGATTGAGCCCGGCCAGGTGAATCTTGCGCAGGTAGAGTTCCCAGTCAATGAGGCGGGCATCCACCGGGAACAGCCCTTTATCGACCTCACCCATCCGGTTCGCCAGAGCCATCAGCTCATCGTTGCGGAAGATATAATCCGGCGCGGTGTAGAAACCAAAAATGGTTGCCAGCGACTGGGTGGTATCCAGGTTCCTGAGCATTTTCAGGTCCCGGGAATTTCCCAGTAATTTGAGCACACGGTCCGTCAGGGAGAGCGGTAAGCGAACACCACTGATCACCAAATCAAACAGCGCCCGGTTAACCGCCAGAAACGGCTTGCTGGGCTGCCGGTAGAACAGGTGATCGTAGGCAGCGTAATTGGCTTTTGATTCCGCCATGAGATGATCGATGAACTCACCCAGGGAGATTGGATTGCCGCCCCCGCTGCAACATTGATAGATGCGACGTCGACCGGGTTCTCCAAGAGCTTCCGCCAGGGAAAGGATGATGGAGTTGGCCACCAGGTCCACTGGAATCACATCGATGATACCGGAGCGTTTGCCCGGGAAGAGGGTGACTTTTTCCCGTGCGTAAGCCAGGATGATGGCATCTGCCACCTTCACCCCCTCAATCCAGCCGGGCGCTGGTTCCTCCAGGGCACTTTCGATAATCGAAGGACGCAGAATGGTCAGCGTGCGCCCGTTTAACGCCTTCATCAGCAACTGTTCGCCCAGCCACTTGGTAAAGGTGTAGGTATCGCTCCAGCCATAGCGGTTGGCTTCCCGAATCCCCAGGTCCACCAGCTTCTTCTCCAGCACTTTGCCGGAATAACGGGCCTGAACGTCTTCAATTTTATCCTGAAGCAGGCGAACAAGCTCTTCTATCTCATAGAAGCCGTCCGGGGAACGCGGCACGGCCTCGCCTGCCGGCTTGATCACCGATTCGGTTACCTGCCCCGAGTTCATGCCATTGACATAGCAGGTGGAGACCTGCAGGACCGCAAGCTTCGGATTCAAATCCACCATGCCGGCAATATTCCGAAGGCACAGGGTGTTGATGGCCAGCGCCTTGTCGAGCTCTTCACGGAAATTCACGCTTGCAGCGGAGTTGATCACCGCATCCAGTTCGGTGGCGAGTTTGCGATAGTCTTCCTGCCCTATCCCGAAACCCGCTTCGGTCACCTCACCGGTCACGCAGTGAATGCGCTCTTCCAGAAAGGCGTCAAATCCCTCTGAATCGGCCTCGCGAAGACGGTCAAACACCGAGGAGGTGGCAATTTCTTCCAGGAAACGGGAACGAGCATCCGGATGCCGTTTATTGCCCCGGATCAGCAGGTAAATTGCGCCGATATCAGGCACCGCCCGAATCAGCTTTTCGAGGACCACCTTGCCCAGAAAGCCAGTGGTACCGGTGATCAGAACCCGCTTGCCACGGAGCTGTCCGAGCACCTTTGATGATGAAGTGTCAGCGTGATGTACCTGCTGTATTGCCATGATAGAACTCCTTCTCTGAGATCACTAATGCCGATCTGACACCGGCCAGTACTGTGCGGGCGGGGCACATCCCTTTCCCCGTCGTCACTGATTCCCTGTTGCAACCGCCTGTCAGAGTGCCTGCATATTGCGGGCCACGAGCCACGATATCGGTCAATTCTCACACAATGAACGTGACAGCACGGTGACAGACTGCAAAATTACGACACAAAAAACGCTAATAAAATGACAATTAAAAAGGCACATGGATCGCCCCGGAAACGGCTGCCTCAGGAGCCTGTTCGGTCTTTGCCCGCCAGCGCCCGCAGCAGGTCGTCCAGTGAGACATTGGCCGGTTTTTCCCGCAGGGCGCGTACCAGTTGCTCCTGCTCACCAAAACTGACCCGGTCATACAGAGGCCCCTCAAGGCTGTGATGAACCGCCTGAGAGGGGGGCTGGTCACTCGGCGGTGGCGCCAACTCATCTGACAAATGCCGCAAATGACGAGCAAGACTGGCGCGATCGCGAGTCGGCAGCTTATCCCAGTTCATGGCGGCGAGACTGGTCTGAATGATCTCCACCGTGTCGGCATCGGGACTGCGCCCCAACAGTGCAAACAGCCGGGTAAATGCTTCATATCTGAGCATGACATCATCGGGTACCGATATCATGGCCTTCTCTAATTGTGCGATCAGATCCAGACAATGCTGCCGGCTGCTTTTATCCGCCCCACTGTTCTGACCATTACCTGCGTCCGACTCAGTGGCGCGTTTGGCGGCCCGGTACCAATAAGCTGCGATCCCCGCCTTTCTTGGGGGCAGTCGGCCAACATGAACGTTCAGCATCTCCGCCAGGGAGTGAAACTGCCGACAGGAGGGGTCCGAAGCCGGCAGCACCGTCACCGGCATCTGGTCCAGCACTGACTGACGCAGAGTTTCATCACGCCAGAGCCCGCCCAGATAATGAAGCGACCACTGCAGATGGCGCTGACAGGCACCATTAAAACGCTGAAACACAGAGCGCGCCTGACTGGCCCCCTGCGCCATATTAACGATCACTGCCGGAGTCCGGCGGTAGCCGCGGCGTTTGAGTACCTTCATCAGAGAAAAAGCGTCGGTTAGTGAGGCCGGATCAGGCGTGACAACCAGACAGGCCAGCTCGGCAGCAGCAATCATGTGCAATCCCACCGACTGTAAACCCGACGCCGTATCGATAATAACGGTGTCGTAGCGGTTCTCAAGCTCATACAGTGCCCTGAGAACAGCCAGACCACCCTGCTCCGACATCTCCATACAGCTCTGCACACCGGATGCACCTGGGATCAGATCCAGCCCGCCGTAAGTGGTCATGATAATATCCTGCATGACGCATCGCCCCGCCACCACATCGGCAAGCGTGCGCTGAGGGTAGGCACCTACCATAATGCTGACGTTGGCAAGGTCGGTATCGCCATCCAGCAGAAGCACCTTCTGGCCCTGCTCGGACAGGGCAATGGCCAGGTTCAGCGCCACCGTGGTCTTGCCAACACCGCCCTTTCCACCCGTAATGGCAATGGTTCGGGTCTGGCGCGATTTTTGCGCTGGGTTCTGGCTTTGTGTCTGCTTGGGGACTTCCATGAAAAACAGCCTGGACGCTTAAACTTGTCACTATAAGCGACATTTTAACCTGTAAAAAGGGTACACATATCACAGACCGGATGATAGATTGCTTAAAAAAGCACCAATAAGTATTTAATAGTGACGGATTATTGTCTAAGCTCAGGGACCAACAAGAAGAATGAACACCCTGTCATATTATTTCAATACAGAACAGGGAAGCTTGCGCACGGCCATCAGCGGACCGCGCAGGACTATAGGGGCGTGCCATGACTACAGCGACGGATATTGCGTCAGATCTACAGCTGCCGAGCCTTCCGGAGGTTATCCTGCGCGCTCTGGACGCCTGCCATTCCGGTCAAAGCTATCGCGAAATCAGTCGTATCGTTTCTGCCGACACCGCCCTCGTTACCCGGTTACTCGCCCTCACCAGTTCCGCGCTATACCATCGGGGAGCTCCCAGCCATTCTGTTGAACAGGCCCTGTTGAGACTGGGGACCCGAAAATTCCAGACGCTGCTACTGACGTCCGCCCTGCGACAGCTGATGTTTGAACTTGGAGGCGATGAGTGGCAACAACTGAGGGACTTCTGGCGGCACTCCCTGACCACCGCACTGACGGCCAAGACGCTGGCTACGCTGACCCGCTACCCGGAACCGGAAGAGGCCTTTCTTCTGGGGATGATGCATAACATTGGCGAGCTCATTGCGATCAAAACACCCTGCCCCGAACGCAAGCAACAGATACTGAACCAGCAGAACGACATCGCCGCCGGGCTGGTGTCCTCCTGGGGGCTGGGCACAATGGCTGTCGATGCCATGCGCTATCAACAGGCCTTGCCCGGACAACTGAGGGATGCCGGGCACCTGGTCAAGGTGGTCAGTCTCTCTACCCGGCTAGCTCTGTCTGATGCCGTAGGCGTAGGGGCAGCGGCCACCATCTTCGGGTTGCAGGAAGATCTGACCCGTGAGATCAACAAGAAGATCGGCGAAGAGGTTGCCAGCGTGGCTGCATCCCTCGGTATCCCTCTGGATACTGATTACGATGCACGCGAGGCCAGACGTCAGCTGAACCAGCGGCTGCTGGAACACACCATGGTGCGAACCGCGCTGGCGTTGCCAGCCTCTGGCCCGGAAAACCTCTCCACACTGGTGTCGGAAGCCGCCAGCAGCCTGGCACTGATCACCGGTCTGCCCGTGCTCTGCTTCAGCCGGGAGGGTGAGGATCTTACGCTGCGTTCGGGCACCTGCCGGCAACTGCCCGAGATGTCTGTTAATCCTGCTTACGGCGACAGTGCGCTAACCACTGCTCTGAGAACCGGCACCACCACAACCATGGATCAGGCCGAACCCACCGTGCTTGATCAACAGCTGTGCTCCCTGCTGGCCGCACCCTCACTGCTGGCGCTCCCCGTTGCCACCGGGGACAGTGTGTTCGTGATTGGCATTGACGACCAGACAGTGGCGGGTGCGCGCAACCTCGGAGAGTTGTTCACCCGGGAACTCTCGGCGGTTCTCAAGCTGTCATCTGCCGATCGCCTTGGCTCGGACCAGCAAATGGTGAACGACCGTCTGCGCCGACAGGTACATGAGGTCAGTAACCCGCTCACAATTATCCGCCAGTACCTGTTCCAGCTGCGCAGCAGGCTCGAGGATCCAGATGTTCAGGATGAGCTGAACATCATTCAGGAAGAACTCGAGCGTGCCGGCAACCTCTTGTTGCAGATCAGCCAGCACGCTGCCGAAGCAACAGGCTCCGACACCGATCTGAACGAAGAACTGACCGGTCTGGGCAGAATCCTTCGGGACAGTCTGTTCCATGACGATCACCGAGAGCTTCACCTGCACCTCTGCAAAGCGGACACTCAAGTACAGGCAGCCCCCTCTGCGGTCCGCCAGATCGTCCTTAATCTGGTCAGAAACGCAGTTGAGGGTTTTGGAGAGCGGCCCGGAACCGTCACTCTGAAAACCACGGCACCCCTGTTTCAGAACCGACGTCGCTGGGTTGAGTTGCAGGTCACCGATAACGGTCCCGGCATTCAGGAGCCATTGCAACGCCGACTGTTTGAACCGGTCAACAGCACCAAGGGAGATGGCCATAGCGGCCTGGGGCTGAGCATTGTCAAACAACTGATTGATGACATGGAGGGCATCATTGCTTGCCACACCGGCCAGGAGGGCACGGCCTTCCGGATACTGCTGCCGGCGGCAAGTCATAACGATAACGACACCGACTGACGACGAAACCACGGACACACAGCCATGGCAAGCGAACAGACCACAGAGTCCTCCAGCCTTTCACGACGCCCCAGTATCCTGGTGGCAGACGACGAGCCACGCCTGCTCAAAACCCTGGCCGACCTCCTCCGGAGCCGGGGTTTTGAGGTGTCAGAAGCCCACGGTGGGCGACAGGCCTGTGAACAGCTTCACCGGCAAGCCTTTGATCTGGCCCTGCTGGATCTGAACATGCCAGAGTTGGACGGTTTCCAGGTAATGGCAGAAACCGGCCGGCTGCAGCCGGATTGCGGTGTCATTGTGGTCAGCGGAGAGTCGTCTTTCAGCACCGTCAGTCGGGCCCTGCGCCGAGGCGCACTGGATTACATCCGTAAACCCTTTGACCCGGAAGAATTGCTGGCGACTGTGGAAGGGGTTCTGGGCAAGCAGTCGCTTATTCGTGCCCATGAGATGGTTCAGTCCCGGCTGGAGAAATCCGAGGCTCTGCACCGCTATATCGTCAACAGCTCGCCGGACATCGTGTTTATGCTCGATGAAACCGGGCATATCTGCTTCATCAACAACAAGGTCGAAAGCCTGCTCGGCTATCAGCCCTCAGAGCTCTGCGGGCAGCATTTCCGCCATATACTGGATGACCGGGACGTGGCCCGTGGCACCTATGCTCTGCGGGGCCCTAATATCTCTGCCGATAATCCCCGGGTGCTGGAGGTCCGCCTGAAAACCCGGGGCAGCCGCAAGGCCACCCGGCATTTCGAGATCACCGCCTTTCCGGTAGACCCGCAAACCTGGCCCCAGACCGGCAAAACCCAGGGCGGCTGCACCGGTCAGCCTGCGCGGTATTATGGTATCGCCCGCGATGTCACCGAGCGTAAGGAGGCCGAGGCCTTCATCAATTTCCAGGCTTACCACGACCTGCTGACCCGGCTGCCGAACCGGGCTCTGTTCAAAGACCGGCTTGAACTGGCCATCACCCATGCACGGCGCAGCCAGCAGAAACTGGCCGTGATGTTTCTGGACCTGGACCGCTTCAAGGTGGTTAACGACACACTCGGACACGCCATGGGAGATCGCCTGTTGCAGGCGGTCACGCATCGACTGGAAAAGTGCCTGCGCCGCGGAGACACCTTGTCCCGATTCGGGGGCGATGAATTCACCCTGTTATTGCCGAGCATTCACGGCCATGACGACGCAAGGAACATTGCCCGTAAACTGATCCACGCTCTGAAAGCGCCGTTCCAACTGGGGGACCACGAGGTCTTTGTGGGGGTCAGCATCGGGATTTCAGTGTTCCCGGAAGCCGGCGAGACCATGGATCTGCTGATACAGAACGCCGATATTGCCATGTACCACGTGAAAGCGCGGGGTAAGGATGGCTATCGCTTCTATTCCGACAGCATGAGCATCAACACCGCCAACCGGCTGAGCCTGGAGCGGGATCTTCGCCTGGCACTGGAACGCAACGAGCTCCGGGTGTTTTACCAGCCTCAGGTATGCTCCCGTTCAAACCGGGTGGTGGGCCTGGAGGCCCTGGTGCGCTGGCAGCACCCGGAACGGGGACTGCTCTACCCCGGGGATTTCCTGCCCCTGGCAGAAGAAACCCGGCTGGTTGGCAAACTCAGTGAACAGGTTATCGATCAGGCCTGCCGCGACGTGGGCCGCTGGATCAGCAGTGGACATTCCGACCTGCGCCTGGCGGTTAACCTCTCCCCCAGCCAGGTGGAGCACCCCAGATTCGTCGAAACCCTGATGAACCGGGTGGCCGCCCACAACTTCCCCGCCGATAACCTGGAAATCGAAATCACAGAAAATGTGATCATGAATGATCTTGAACAGATCAGCCGCAAGCTCAAGGAGCTGGCCGCCACCGGCGTGCGCATCGCCATCGACGATTTCGGTACCGGCTATTCCTCGCTCAATTACCTGCACCGTCTACCGATTCACACTCTGAAAGTGGACCAGTCCTTTGTTAAAGCCATACGCAGTGGGGAAGACGGAGCCTGCATCGTCAACGCCATTATCGCCATGGCTCACGGCCTGAAACTCGAGATTGTGGCCGAAGGTGTGGAAACCGACGACCAACTTGCGTACCTGAAAAGCCTCGGCTGTCACCAGGTTCAGGGCTTCTTCTACGGCCCCGCCCGACCCGCCGCCGACATTACACGGTTGCTGGCCAAAGATGGGCTGGCCTTCGCATATACCGGTTAAAACGATTATCGATTGTCTGACACTCAGAACCAAAACATTGACCCGGTTTGCAAAGTGTATCCTTACGTTACTTTGTGTATCCGGAAATGCGCAGTACTGCACATCTTTCAACCTACCCCTTCTCTAAGCTCGGTTTATCAGTAACCGATCACCGGAATGTCCGACAGGCTGTCGGAGCAACAATCACAATAACGGTGGCGGACAACCAGGGAACAAGAAGAAGGCAGCAGTCATCATGCGCGACAAGTACAAGTATATTGGCCCCGTCTACGACTTTCTCAGCAACCTCTACAGCGGCAAGAACATCCATCGCTGCAAGACCGCCATGCTGGATGTGGAAACGGTAAAACCCGGAGACCGCATTCTGTTTGCCGGTGTCGGCCACGGCCGGGACGCTATCCGAGCCGCAGAGCTGGGAGCGGAGGTAACGGTGGTCGATCTGTCCGAGACCATGCTGCGCAAATTCGCCGATGCCCAGCATAAAGAAGCGCCTCACCTGACCATTCGCCGCATCCACAGCGACATCATGAAGGTGGATGAGTTCGAGCAATACGACATGGTGGTCGCCAACTTTTTCCTGAACGTGTTTGACGAAGACATGATGGTGAAGGTGCTCGAGCACCTGATTCGCCTGGGCAAGGCCGATGCCAGAGTGGTTGTCGNNCGATTTCTGCTATCCGACGGGCAACATCCTGTCCCGCATGTTCAAGAAACTCTACTGGTACATGGCGGTGTTCATTTTCTGGCTGTTTGCCAACAACGCCTTCCACAAGATCTACAACTACCCCGAGCACATGCAGCGCCTGGGCCTGCAGGTAACCGAGAAGAAGCACTTCAAGCTTCTGAACATGGACTGCTACTGGTCCATCCTCGGCCGAAAACAGGCCTGAACCCCTGACACCAAAAACAACAACAGGTTATCGGGAGCGTCATCATGTCAGACCAGATTCTTGCACTGGACCGTACCCAGGGACTCACCGACGGACAGTTTACGTTTTCAGAGCGGGTGAACTACCTCAAGCAGTTCGGCGTGCACTCACAATCCTTCTCGACTCTGCAGCCGGGCATGCAGTACTTCGATGTTGAAGGGATGGGCTACGTGGCCTACATGCGTAAATGGGGCGGCACCTTTGTGCTGTCAGACCCTGTTTGCGCACCCGAGAACTTCCCGGTGATTCTGGAGCGCTTCCACCAGAAGTTCCCGAATGCCTGCTACATCCAGGTCTCCAAACCGGTGGTGGATTTCCTGCATCTACGCTTCGGGCTCTACGGCACCCAGTTTGGCAGCGAATCCCGCATCGACCTGCGCAAATGGTCCCTCAGCGGCAAGAAAAAGCAGATTCTGAGAACCGCCCTGAACCAGGCCGAAAAGAACGGGATCACGGTGAAGGAGCGTTTCAGTGATGACCACACGCGGGAAATATCGGAAGCGTGGATTCGCACCCGAAAATGCAAGAGCAACGAAATCCGTTTCCTGATTCGCCCGATGGAAATGGATTATCGGGAAAACGAACGCCATTTCTACGCCTATCAGGATGGCAAAGCCGTCGGCTTTATCTACTTCGACCCGATCTATCGCAACAACGAAATTATCAGTTATGTGCCCAATATCTCCCGCGCCAACGCGGATTTCCGTCAGGGCATCTTCTATACCCTGATGGCCCACGCCATGGATGTGTTCAAGGCCGAGGGTGTGCCATTCCTGGACCTGGGCCTGATACCTCTGTCCCTCGACAAGGCCACGGAACACCAGGAAAGCCGGCTGCTCAAGAAGATGCTCCACGGCATCTATGAGAAAGGAAACTTCCTGTATAACTTCAAGGGGCTGGAGTTCACAAAATCACGCTTCCGCGGCGATGGCTTCAAAACCTACTGTTGCCACAAGCGGGCGATTCCAGCGCTGGAATTCCTCGCCATGTTCAAACTGACCCGGTTGCTGTAACGCCGGGCCAGTGGCCGGCCACCACCCCCACCGGGATGCCCATTTCCGACATGAACGGGCCAAGATCGTCCGGCGCATCACCAGAAAAGCAGGCACTGGTCACCACAGCCCCGGACTGGTTCGGCGGTGTCTGCGCACAGGCCAGGTCACCGGCCTGTTCAAACCACCAGGCCACGCGGCGGGCTATCGCCTCGCCGGACTCCACCCAGTGCATCACCTCCGGCAACGCCTTGCGTAACCAGGGCATCAATAGCGGGTAATGAGTGCAGCCCAGAACCACGGTGTCGACACCGGCTTCGCGCAGCGGCACCATGGCGTCATCCACCTCCACCTGATCCGGCGCAGAGCCGCCAACCAGCTCCTCAGCCCAGCGCACCAGGGCCGGATGACCAAGGCGGACTACCTCACAATTCCGGGCATACTTCTGAATCAGATCATCCAGATAGGCGCGTTTGACCGTCGCCGGTGTCGCCAACAGGCCAATGCGGCGATTGACGGAACAGGCTGCCGCCGGTTTGACCGCCGGCACCACCCCGACCACCGGCACAGCAATAGTGGCCCTGAGCTCGGGCAAGACAACGGTACTGGCGGTATTACAGGCCACCACCACCACATCGCACGGAAACTCAGCCAGACATTGCCGTATAAGCGTGCAACAGCGCTCGATCACCACCTGTTCGGGCTTGTCGCCATAGGGAAAGCCGGCATTATCTGCCAGGTAAACCAGCTCCACACCGGGCAACGTCTGGTGAATACAGGCGGCGACACTCAGACCACCGACCCCGGAATCAAACACCAGCACCCTCGGGCGACGGTCAGTCATGGTGGCTACCGCCATTGCCGGCAGCAATCTCTGCTTTCAGGGCATTGATCAATCGCCCTGCTATGGTGGTTTCTGGCGGAACCGGAGGATGTTCATCCAGCGTAAACCAGCCAGCATCCGCCAGTTCGTCTTCCTGCAACCGCAATTCACCACTCTCGTAGTCGGCAAAGAAGCCCAGCATCAACTGGTGAGGAAATGGCCAGGGCTGCGACCCCTGATAGCGAATGTTGGTCACCGCCAAGCCGGTTTCCTCCATCACCTCCCGGGCCACCGCCTGCTCCAGATTCTCGCCCGGCTCCACAAAACCAGCGATCAGACTGTAGAAGTTGCGGGTGACCCGCGCGGATTTTGCCAGCAGGAAGCGGTCGCCCCGGCGAATAACGGTAATGATGCAAGGGGCAATACGCGGGTACCAGGGGATGCCACACCGGTTGCACCAGCGCGCCCGTTCGCGGGGATGAGCTCCGGTTTTCTCTCCACAGCGGCCGCAGTAACGATGGTCCTGCCACCACTGCCAAACCTGATAACCGGTACTGAGCAGATCCACCGGCGCCCCGGGCGTAAGCAGCATAGCCTCACGCAGGGACAGCGTCTGCATGCCCGGCACACCGGTGTCCGGCAGCATGGTGACATACAGAGGGCGCCCCTCCCAGGCGCCCAGGGACAGCGCCTCCGGCCGGCTTCCACCCATTTCCGGGCCACCCCAGCGAAGGAACCAGCCATCCGCCGGCTTCAGAATACTGTTGCCCGTGAACGCCAGCAGCAGATCACCCTGCTCCGGCGAGGCCTCATTCCACCCGGGTACCCACTGTGCCTTGTCGTCTGCCATGCCCTGCCTTTCCTGCTGCCTGAATACCAGTCCCGAAATGTACCACATCACATTCATCACCAAGAATTGGTGCACGACTTTCCGCTACCGCCCCAACCCGTTAAACTTGGCGCCTGTTTCCAGGACCGGAGTAACCGTTTATGCGACTTTATCAGGGCATTCGCAGCCTGATCCTGTCTCTTTTCCGAAAGATCCTGTTTTTATGGGTCAGGACTGATGTCAGTGGCAATACCCTGGAAGCCCTCGGGCTGGACCCGGACAAGCCCGTCTGTTACGTGCTCCAGTACAGCTCACTGTCGAGCCGTCTGGTGCTGGAGCAGGAAGTCATCCGGGCCCGGTT
>NPIE01002781.1_pt1 | contig 12844 bp, 9 predicted proteins | sample 8637661 | NCBI WGS metagenome assembly NPIE01 (sample SAMN07420842, study PRJNA396082) | bioreactor metagenome | isolation source: sample BA12 brine-fed electro-methanogenic bioreactor BA | place: Japan: Kochi | collected 2016-12-09 | reverse complement strand
CATGGATCCGATCACAATTGCTACAGGTGTACTGGCTGTCTTGACCCCGTTCCTGATGGAGGGCGGGAAGGCCGCGGCCAAGAAGGCCGGGGAGGCGCTCTGGGCGGCGCTGGAGAAGCGCTTCCAGGGCCACGCGCGGGCGGAAGAGGCGCTGGCGGATATGCAGGCCGCGCCGGAAGACCCCGACAATCAGGCCGATCTGCGCAAGCAGGTGCGCAAACTCGCCGAGGCGGATGACGAGTTCCGCGCCGAATTACAGCGGCTGCTCGAAACTGCTGAACAGCAAGCGCCGGGCATCGTCTACAATGCCACGTTGAACGGCGACGGCGCGATTGCGCAAGGGCCAGGCGCGCAAGCTGTGGGTGCGGGCGGCGTCATGGTCGGCGGCAACGTGGGCGGGGACGTGGTGACGGGTAACAAGACCGCGCCCGCCTTCGATCAGCGCGGGCAGCAGGTGGAGCAGCAGACCAACGTCGCCGGCGATCTGCACAAAAAGTAGCCGGTCACGGGCGGCTCCGTAGCCGCGAAATCCATTGCGCGTCCGGGGAATGCGCGCGATACTGCCGTCCCCGAATCTCGCGCGAATACACGAATGTTCGCCAGGACGGGCGCATGCGTGTATTCGTGGTCTGATTCGAGGACAGCCTGGGAGGAAGCTATGAAAACCTGTCCACAATGTAAAACAGAACTGCCCGCTGAGGCGCGTTTTTGCTTGACGTGCGGCGCACCGCAGACCGGCGCGGCGACCACCGCCGCCGCCCGCGATGGCGCCATCGCCCAGGGCGAGCACGCCACGGCGCTGGGCGCGGGGGCGGTGCAGGCCCGCGATGTAGGACGCGATGTTGTCATGGGCAACAAGAGCGAGACCCACTACCACGGCCCGCCCGGTAGCGATCCCGCCGACCTGGAAGCGGCGTACCTCCATCACCTGCTGGAGACCGCCGGGCAGCTCTCCCTGAGCGGCATTGATCCCAAAGCCGCCAGCGAGGCCGAGGCGCGGCTGGAACTGGGCGCCGTCTACACGGCGCTCTTGACCCTCACGCCGGAGGAGTGCGAGCGGCTCAACCACAAAGGCGATTGCCCGCCGGAGGCGCTGGAGCGCGGCGCGGGCCGCCGCCTCTCCGTGGTGGCGCAACTGGAGCGCCACCCGCGGCTGGTGCTGCTGGGCGATCCCGGCAGCGGCAAGAGCACCTTCGTGAGTTACGCGGCGCTCTGCCTGGCGGGGGAGCGGCTGGAAAAGGCGCAGGTCAACCTGGCCCGCCTGACCGAACCGCTGCCCAAAGAGGAAGGCGACGACCAAGAGCCGGAACCGCAACCCTGGACGCACGGCGCGCTGCTGCCGGTGCGCGTGGTGCTGCGCGACTTCGCCGCACGGGGCCTGCCGCCCGCCGGGCAGCGGGCCACCGCCCGGCACCTGTGGGACTTCATCGTGGCCGAACTGGAAGCCACGGCGCTGGGCGCCTATGCCCCCTATCTGGCGCAGACCTTGCAGCGGGAGGGCGGGCTGCTCCTGCTGGATGGCCTGGATGAGGTGCCGGAGGCCGCGCAGCGCCGCGAGCAACTCAAGCAGGCGGTGGAGGACTTCGCGGCGACCTTCCGCAAAGTGCGAGTGCTGGTGACGAGCCGCACCTACGCCTACCAGCAGCAGGCGTGGCGGTTGAACGGCTTCGCCGAGGCGGTGCTGGCGTCCTTCAGCGCGGGGCAGATCGCGCGCTTCGTGGAGCGATGGTACGCGCACATCGCGGGGCTGCGGGGGTTGCATCCCGACGACGCGGCGGGGCGGGCGGAACTATTGCGGCGGGCGATTTTCAACAGCGACCGGCTGCGGGCGTTAGCCGAGCGGCCCTTGCTGCTCACGTTGATGGCTTCCCTACACGCCTGGCGCGGCGGCAGCCTGCCGGAAAAGCGCGAGGAACTGTACGCCGATACCGTGGATTTGCTGCTGGATTGGTGGGAGCGGCCCAAAGTGGTGCGGGAGCAGGAGCGGGTCATCGTGCAGCAGCCCAGCCTGGCGGAATGGCTGCGGGTGGATCGGGACGCGGTGCGCGTGCTGCTGGAGCGGCTGGCGTACGCGGCGCACGCGGGGCAGCCGGAGCTGGTGGGCACGGCGGACGTGCCCGAGGGCGACTTGCTGAGCGGCTTGTTGCGGCTGAGCCGTAACCCGGCCGTGAACCCGGCGCAGTTGGTGGACTACCTGAGCCAGCGGGCGGGCCTGCTGCTGCCGCGCGGCGAGGGCATCTACACCTTTCCGCATCGGACGTTCCAGGAATACCTGGCGGCGTGCTACCTGACGGATCACGAGTACCCGGACACGGTGGCGGAACTGGCGCGGGGGGCGCCGAACCGCTGGCGGGAAGTGGCGCTGTTGGCGGGGGCGAAAGCCGCCCGGGGGACGGCCTCGGCGGTGTGGTCGCTGGTGGAGGCGTTGTGCTATGAGGAATTTGCGCCCGGCGCGACGTTGCCGGAGGCCGCCGCCTACGGGGCCTTGCTGGCGGGGCAGGCGTTGGTGGAGAGCGCGGCGCTGGATGAGATCAGCCCGCGCAATGAGAAGAAGGTGAAGCGGGTGCAGGCACACCTGGCGCGGCTGTTGGAGAGGGGCGGCCTCAACGCGGTGGAGCGCGCGCAGGCAGGCGTGTTGTTGGCGCAGCTGGGCGATCCCCGGCCGGGGGTGGGCTGTCTTGAGGTGCGCCGCACTTCCGCAAGTGCAGCGCACCTGATCCCCGACCTGCTGTGGTGCGAGATTCCCGCCGGGCCGTTCCTGATGGGCAGCAGCGATGATGACGAAATGGCGTATGATTGGGAAAAGCCGCAGCACACGTTTACGCTCCCTGCGCCGTACTACATCAGCCGGTATCCGGTGACGCAGGTGCAGTACGCGGCCTTTGTAGCGGCGGACGGCTACGCGGAGCGGCGTTACTGGACGGAGGCGGGCTGGGAGCGGAAAGAGCGCGGGGGCTGGCGCGGCCCGGCGCGGTATGGCGCGCCCTTCGATCTGGCGAACCATCCGGTGGTGGGGGTGAGCTGGTATGAAGCGGTGGCTTTCTGCCGGTGGCTGGAAGAACAGTTGCCAGTTACAAGTTCCAGGCTGCAAGTTTGGCAGGCTGGCGAAGTTGGCGTGCGCAACTTGGCGCCTGGAACTTTTGACGTTCATCTCCCCAGCGAACCGGAGTGGGAGAAAGCGGCGCGGGGTGGGCTGGAATTCCAAAATCCACAATCTAAAATCCAAAATCGCGTGCGGCGTTATCCCTGGGGGGAGGAGATAGATGTGGAGCGGGTGAACTATGCGGAGACGGGCATCGGGGCGACCAGCGCGGTGGGGGCGTTTGTGGGTGGGGTTGGCCCGTATGAAGTCTTGGATTTGAGCGGCAATGTGTATGAATGGTGTCGGACCAAGTGGGAGGGGGATTATCAGCAGTACCGGAATGACGTTGACTTGCAGGGGGGAGCGTCCCGGGTGGTGCGCGGGGGCGCGTTCGACGATAGTGGAGGGTGCGTCCGCTGCGCTTTTCGCGACGACGGGGGCCCGCTCTACCGTCTCCGATTTCGGGGGTTTCGGGTGGTGCTGTCCCCGTCCGCTCTGTAATCTGTCCCTCTGGACTCTGTGCTCTGACGGGGGGATTCCAAAGGGGGGTATCCCCCCTTTGGCCGCCGCGAGACTGGATGCTGGTTGTTGGAAACTTGAAACTGGATGCTGGATACTTGATGCTGGCGGCTTGCTACTTGTCGCTGATTCGCTGATTCGCTGATTCGCTGACTCGCTTTTTCGCTGGGAGGCGCGATGACTCAAGCAGACTCAATGGTGATCTTCACCCGCACCTTCGATTTTCTGACGTGGCTGGTGCCCATGACCAACAACTTCCCGCGCGCGCACCGCTTCACTGTCACGCAGCGGTTACTCAACGCGGCGTTCGATCTGCGGGAGCATCTGGAAGTGGCGAACCTGCGCAAAGGGCGAGGGCGGCTGGCAGAATTGCGGCTGGCGGATGAGGCCCTGGCGCGGGTGCGGGTGTACTTACGGCTGGCCGTGCGGTGGGACTGGCTCACCGCCGGACAATATCAACATGCCGCCAGCATGGTTGCCGAAATCGGAAACCTGCTAGGGGGCTGGATCAAGCAAACGCAAGGCATGTAGGAACTGCCGGTAGGTGGTTCCCGTGCGGGGAGCGGTTCAGACGCAGCACCGGGTGGTGCGCGGGGGCGCGTTCAACAATAATGAAAGGAACGTCCGCTGCGCTTATCGCAACAACAGGAACCCGCACAACCGTAACCAAAATCAGGGGTTTCGGGTGGTGCTGTCCACATATTTCATGGCGGATGCCGGAATTGCGGCGTGGGGTCACCTGCGCCGCCGAGGTGAAAAATGGCGGAACCGCTTCCTGGCCGCGTCTCGTCACATGGCGGGACCGGGCGCATAGCAACGGCCCTACGCCCTGGGGCGTGTCCTCTGGCGTAGGGCCACCCATGCTGGATACTGGATGCTGGATGCTGGTTGCTGGAATCTGGAAACTTGAAACTGGCTGCTTGCAGCTTGTTGCTGATTCGCTATGCCTGAACTATACGCAGAACTCTGCTCGTGGGATAATCTCACCCTGGCCTACCGCAAAACCGCGCGCGGCAAGCGGGGCAAAGGCCCGGCGGCGCGCTTCGAGTACCGCCTGGAGGATAACCTGGTGGCGTTGCAGCGGGAGTTACAGGCGCAGACCTACACGCCCGGCGCGTACCACTCCTTCTACATCCACGAACCCAAGCGCCGGTTGATCTCCGCTGCGCCATTTCGCGATAGGGTCGCGCATCACGCGCTGTGCAACATCATCGAGCCGCCCTTTGAGCGCAGCTTCATTGCGGATAGCTACGCCAATCGGGTGGGCAAGGGCACCCACCGGGCGCTGGATCGGGCGCAGGCGCTGGCCCGGCGTTTCCGGTACTGCTTGCAGGTGGACATCCAGCAGTTCTTCCCGTCGATTGACCACGCCATCTTGCACGAGACGTTGGCGCGCAAGATCGCTGATCCCGACGTTTTGTGGCTCATTGAGCGCATCCTCACCAGCGGGGTGGGCGTGCTGAGCGAAGAATACACCATGGTTTACTTCCCCGGCGATGATCTCTTCGCCGTCAATCGGGGGCGGGGACTCCCGATCGGGAATCTCACCAGCCAGTTCTGGGCCAACTGCTACCTCAACCCGTTCGATCATTTTATCAAACGGGAGTTGCGGTGCCGCGGCTACGTGCGCTACGTGGACGATCTGCTGCTCTTTGCCGATGATAAGACGACGTTGTGGGACTGGAAGGCCGCGCTCGTTGCGCGCCTGGCCGCCTTGCGCCTGACCATTCACCCCGGCGCGCACCCGCGCCCGGTGACGGAGGGGCTCCCGTTTCTAGGCTTCGTGATCTATCCCGACCGGCGGCGGCTCAAACGGCGGAAGGGGGTCCACTTCCGGCGGCGCTTCGCGGCGCAAGTGCGGCGTTACGCGGCTGGGGAACTGCCGCTGGCTGCCTTGACGGCCAGCGCGCAAGGCTGGGCCAACCATACCCGTTACGCCAACACCGTGGGCTTGCGGAAAGCCGTGTTGAGCAGTATCATCCTCACAACACCCCAGGAGGCAGACCATGACCGAGAGTGAACAGCGCCAGACCGAACTGGAGAAGATCGAGCAGGCCATCGCGGCGCAAGAAGCCCTGCGCGGCATTCTGGATGACGCGCAACTGGAGACTACCCTGGCGGCGCTGGCGGCCAAACGCCAGGTCTTGCTGGCCCAACTGGAGGGCGGCGGCGCGCTGGCGCAAGGCGCGGGCGCCAAGGCAGTGGGAGAGCAAGGGACGCTGATTGAGGGCGCGGTCAACGGCGACTTCCTTGGGCCAAACGCGCAGAAGATCATCCATCCCGATCCTGAAAAAGAGCGGCTGGCCCGCGCGCGGGAGCGCTACTTACGCCACTTATGGAGCCTGTGCAACGCCTTGCCGCTGGCCGATCTGGGCGGCGATGAAGGCGCCGATGCCGAGGTGACGCTCGACCAGGTTTACATCGTACTGGACACCAAGACGCCCGTCCCGCTCACTGAAGAGGAGCAGCAGAATCGTCGGGAGCGGTCCATCCTGGGTGACCGCGAGGAGACGCGCCCGCTGACGGCGCTGGAAGCGGCGACACAGGCCCCGCGCCTGGCCCTGCTGGGCGATCCCGGCGGGGGCAAATCCACCTTCTTGCGCCAGCTGGCAGGCTGGATCGCCAAAGCCCAGTTGGGCCAGACCGACAACCCGCCGCCCGCCGACCTGGGCGCGCTGCTGCCCATCTTTGTGACCCTGCGCGATCTCACGCCAGCGTTGGCCGCGCTCGATCCGGAGACGCTGCCCGCGCACCGGCGGCAGGCGACCCTGGCGCACCTGCTGCGTGACCGGCTTCTGGCCGATCTGGAACGGCTGGACGCTCCCGACTTTGCCCCAGGGTTGCAGGAAGCGCTGAGTCGTGGGCGCTGCCTGTGGTTGCTCGATGGGCTGGACGAAGTGCCGCCCGCGTTGCGCGCGCGCGTCCGGGCGGTGATCCAGGCAGCCTGGCAGCAGTACGCGCCGGCGCGCGTCGTGGTCACCTGCCGGATCCGCTCGTATGTAGACCCAGCGATTCTACCAGGCTTCAGCGAGCACATTCTGGCCCCCTTCGACAGCGAGAAGATCCGCCACTTCGTGAGGGTCTGGTATGAGGTGCAGCAGGCCCTGGGGCGGGTGGATGCGGTGCAGCGCGAGCGCAAAACGACGGATTTGCAGCAAGCCGCCACCGCTGCCGAACTGCGCGAACTGGCCGAGAACCCGATGTTGCTCACGACGATGGCCATCATTCACCAGAAGGAGATCGGGTTGCCCAAACAGCGGGTGCGCCTGTACGCGCTGGCGGTGGATATCCTGCTGCGGCGCTGGCACAAAGGCAAAGTGGGCGGAGAGGATCCCGACCTGTCGCCGGGGTTGCGGGCCATGCTGGCGGCTGATCTGCAGCTGCGCCAGGTAATGGAACGGCTGGCCCATGAAGCGCACCGGCAGGAGCGGGTGACGGAGGCGGAAGCGCAAGAAGCGACGGATCTCACGCGCGGGCAGGTATTGACGCTGTTGGAGGGCAGCAACTATCTGGGCAGCCCGGCGTTGGCAGGGGAATTCCTGGAATATGTGGATCGGCGGGCGGGATTGTTGGTGGGACAAGGTGGAGCGGAGGGGCAGCCGGGGACGTACAGCTTCCCCCACCGGACCTTCCAGGAGTACCTGGCGGGGTGTTACGTCTTGCGGCAGCGGGAACCGAGCCGGGAAGTATGGGAGCGGGTGCGGGAAGGGGATGCCTGGCAGTTGGCGGTGCAGTTGGGAGCCGAACACCTGCTCTATAATCGGGAGGATGCCTTTGGGTTGTTGGATCTGGCGTATCGTTTATGCCCGGTGGCCGCGCCGGGAGACGCGGGGGCGTGGCGCGCAGTGGTCTGGTCGGGCAGTTTGGCCGTGTTAGCCGGCAAGGCGGCTATCGCGGCGGATACCTGCGCGCCAGATTGTGGCCCGGCCTATCTGGAACGGCTGTTGCCGCGGCTGGTGCAGGTATTGCAAGAGAACCATCTCACTGCGCACGAGCGGGTCGCGGCGGGGCGGGCGTTGGCCTTGCTGGGCGATCCGCGTTTCCGGGCGGATGCCTGGTATCTGCCGGCTGAGCCGTTGTTGGGTTTTGTGGAGATTCCCGGTGGGGAATTTGTGTTGGGGGAAGGCAAGGAAGCGCATCCGGTGGAATTGCCAGATTTCTACATCGCGCGCTACCCGGTGACGCGGGCGCAATATGCGGCGTTTGTGCGCGACACCGGGCATGCCGCGCTGGCGGCGGATGAAGGTTACGATAATGAGCTGCCCTATGCCTGGCAGGAGGGGCAGTATCCCCCAGAGCGGGCGAACCAGCCTGTGGTATTGGTATTTTGGCATGATGCGTTGGCGTACTGTCGGTGGTTGACGGCGCAATTGCGGGCCTGGCCCGATACACCGGAGTTGTTGGCGCGGCGGTTGCAGGCGGGTTGGGAGATCACGCTGCCCAGCGAAGCGGAGTGGGAAAAGGCAGCGAGTTGGGAGGCGGAGAGGCGGCGCAAGCGGGTGTATCCGTGGGGTGAGAGAGTGGATGGGGAACGCGCTAACTATGCGGATATCGGGATTGGTGGGACCAGCGCCGTGGGTTGTTTTCCTGCTGGCGCCAGTCCGTATGGGGTGGAAGAGTTGAGCGGGAATGTGTGGGAGTGGACGCGGAGTCATTGGACAGATTATCCGTATGTTCCAGGCGATGGCCGTGAAGTGTTGGACTCTGGTGCGCGCCGGGTGGTGCGCGGGGGCGCGTTCAGCAGTAGTGGGGGGCGCGTCCGCTGCGCTTATCGCAGCAACAGGGACCCGCGCGGCCGTGACCAGAGTCAGGGGTTTCGGGTGGTGCTGTCCCCATCCCTTTGAACTCTGTCCCTCTGATCTCTGTGCTCTGGGAGGGGGGAGTCCAGAGGGGGGAAACCTCCCCCCTCTGGGCGCTGCGCACAGGATGCTGGATACCGAGGGCCGGCAGCAAACCGGGGGTAGCTCTCAGCGTAGGGGCCGGTCAGGACTCGGTCGGCGGTCGCACCTTGTGCTTGTAGTAGTGAAACGCCGGCGCCATGTTCGGCTTGGTCTCCGGCGGGGTGGGGGACCAGCGGTCCACCTGCGAAGGTGAAGGGAGCCACTTTCCCTCCAGGGCCGCGCCCTGGAAGACGGCCAGCAGGCCGGGGGCCAGGGTGCGGATGAAGGGCGGGCGGTCGCCTTGAGGCTGGGAATCGGCGTGCAGGGCCTTCAACGCGGTTTTGAGTCTCCGGGCGGCGGCGCGATTGGGGGCCAGATAGTAGATGCCGTCGAAGTGCGGGTGGTAATCTCGCAGGTGATTCACCAGCATACTCCTTAAGACGGGGTTGGAGCGGTTGGCGTATTCCACGGTGAGGGCAATGTGGACCGGTTTGCCCCCGATGCGTGGTTCCAGGACCACGATCAGATTTGGGGCGCTGCCCTGCCCCGGGCGGGCGTCCGGGGGATAGCGAGTTAGGAAGTCTGCGGGCAGGGTATCGCAGGCGGGGTCGTAGACGGTGGCGTGAAAGGGATTGTCGGGCAAGCGGTTGCCGAGTTCGATCAAGGTCTTCGTGGCCCGCGTCCACCACCAGCACTCCGCCGTGGGATAGGTGGCCGGGTTGAGGAAGGCGCGGCACCCTTCCGTCCCCTCGTCTGGAAGCTCGACAGCGTCAGCACCTGCTTCGCCAGCCCGGGGCTTGCGCACCGGCGGTTTGCCGAAGCGAGCCTCATAGTCGGGCACTCCCCGCTCCTCCGTCAGGTAGACCAGGTGGGCGGCTTGGTAGGCCTGCCCCGAAGATCCGGCGGGCACGTAGACCAGCTCCACGTAAGGGGCCAGCGTGCCTGCCAGCAGCTCTCGGAACTTCTCGCGCAGTTCCTCCAGGCGCCCCAGGTTATCCGCAGCCAAGGCGGGCACCGCGGGCAGTTGGATCTGTCGGGCCCAGCGGAGGGTGGCGACGTCGAAATCCGCCGTCTCGCCGAGCACCTGCAGGGCGGCGATGCTCTCCGCGCCCAGGTCATCGCTGATGGTGACCGGCGCCCTGTCGGCGTCCGCTTCCGCTGGGGAGGGGGAGGTGGGGGCCAATTGCAAATCGCCGTCCCGCTGCATCAGCGCGACCACCCGCTCCATATCGCCCCCGGTGCGCAGTCCGCGCAAGATGCGGGTGGCCTCGTCAATCAGGTCGATGCCGGCGGCCTTGCATTGCCCGTGCAGGACGGGGAAGTTGAGCTGTAAGAAGCGCTCGATGATCTTCTCGGCATCGTCCAGGCGAAACACGCATTGGGCGTACTTCTCGCGCTCGGACCCCAACTGCCGGCGCAGGAGCTGCATGCGCGCTTCAATCTCAAAGGGTAAGTCATTGTGGTCTTTCATGGGTCTGTACCTCCGTGTAGGGTTGGTTTCTGGAACTTGCCAGCCGGTTGCGGCTGGGTGCGATGACTGTTCTGTCGTCACCTGGATGGGTGGACAGCAAGTGTCTACTTTCGTGCAAGTCGGGATAGGGTTTAGTGCGCCTGCAAACGGCTTGTCACTGCTCTCTTCCGAAGCGGCGACCTGGCCGCGACAAGCCGTTGGTATCTCCTTGCTGCGTCAAGTCTCCTTTCCGTGGTGATACCGCTGTGCTCTCGTCATTTCGTCCTGGGGCCGCTATAGCTCTTTGCCGTGGGATAATCCGAAGGCCTGGCGATGAACGGCGGGGCTGGATGGCGGGCGGGTACGCGCGTCATATCTTCCTGAAGCGCAACATCTCTTTGGGGTTCTGGTCATATCTCTTTCCTCGCGCGCTGGCTTCCTGTGCCCGGTCCAGCTCCCCGACGCTGGCCCACCCCTGGAGCACCCGGCGCCCGGGCCGGTGCTGTAACGACAGCGGTATCGGTGGCGTCCTCCTCACGGAATCCACTCCGGGGACGAAGCCTTGGGGGCCCCCCGGCCCGGACCCCGCTGCTGCGCTCCGTTGCCGACCGCTGGTCTGGCTCACGCCGCTCCGCTGCCCCTTCGCGGGAGTATGCGCGGGCCGGTTCGCTGTTCCTGCCCGGGGCTTGACAGGGGCTGGTCGAGGCTTTGACAGGGGATCCCCCGGCTTGACAGGGGATATTCTGGGTCTGACAGGGGGTATCACCGGTCCACATTGAAAGACTCTGGCTTGTCTGATAAATTTTTGAGCCGACCCCCTGTCAGGTGCAACTTTTAAGGGATGACCGGGATGTCATGGTACCCGGCGCAGGGTTACGCTATGCGGGCTGTTAAAGGGCCTGCGCTACGGCATCCAACGGGCCAGGAGTGCGACCTGACAGGCGTTACCAAGTGCTCTCTGAGTTCACCGTGTTTCCCTGGGGCCCTTGGAGACGCCAGAGAGAGGTGGCCCGCACTCCTGTGCTCTCCACCGTGCCCAGCAGAGCCACGTTTTCTCCCGGCTGCACGTCCGGTAGCCGGCTCGAATCGGTTCCGGCGAACTGAACGTGGATCGGATCCCGGCCCTGGCTGGCGGGCGTCAACTCCAATCCCTCGGGAAGCACTGTGGCCACCGTGCCTGTCAGGTATATCAGGTTCACTGCGGCAGGAGGGCGCTTCGCCGGCGGCCAGATGAACGCCACGTAGACCCCGTGGTGCTCCCTGACGGTGACATGAACCATCGTTCGGTGAGGTGGCAGCACCACGTGGGTCGGATTGCCTCCCACCAGCGCAATCAGCCAACGGATGAAGTGGCGGTAATCGGTGCGCATGGCGTCACGCTCTCGTCACGGCTAGTGGTAAAATGCACCGCGATCGGGTCAGGTAAATCCAGCCCCTCCTGCTCCCGGAGATACGCAGCGGTGTCAGCCAGCGTGCGTTGCACCAGAGGCTGGAACCGACCCTTCAACCCGGCGACGGCCTGCTGGTTGATGACCTGTACGACGAGCGTGTGCCCGTCGCTGTGGAACCCCACGGCCTCAGATTTGTGAAACCGGGCGTCGAAGGTGGCGCGAGTCATGCGGCCCGCCAGCTCCCGCAGAGTGATCTGCCACAATTTGGAGGCGGCTGTGGGTTCCGGCGCTGGCTGAGACGCCTCTCCCGTGTGCGACGCATAAACATGCGCATAAGACTTGTACGCTGGCTGGCGACGCTCGGCCTCAGCCACTACGTCTGCTAACTTTGTGCCCCAATCCCCCTCCTTGAGCCGGACCACGGCGCGCCGCACTGCGGTTTCCGGTTTGTCTGGGCTGCCTTTGAGTTCTTGCCGGAAGACCCGGTAGAAGGTGTCGGCGGCCCATTCCGGAGTACAGTCGGGCTGGTCCTGGAGCATACGCTGGGCGATCTCCTGCGCCGGAGACTTAAAGACCCCGCATTCTTGTAACCGGCTGGCGATAAGGGGGAAATTAGTTTCTCGGAAATGGGTTTCTTGGTTTTCCTCCCCAGTCCCCTCCGCTAGACAGCTAGCAGCACCACGTAGACTAGATCCTGGTTTATCTACAAGCTCTTGAGGTTGGGGGCTAGTTTCTCCTGGTTTCCTGGAAACAGGTTTCCCGGAAATGGGTTTCCTACTATCGTCGGGCAGTGATAACTGCAACCAACGCCCCGGTGCCACATCCAGGTCTGGACTGTGCGTTCCGTCGAGACGAGTTACGAGTCCGGCGGCTTCCAGGTTGAGAATGACGTTGGTAATCTGCCGGGTGGAAAGACCAGCCCATTCAGCCAATTGTCGATTGGTAAGGTCAATGGGGGGCGGGCTGAAGGTGCTCCGGTCGGTGTCCTTGACGTGGAGCCGGATGACCGTCCACACTGCCAGATCGGTGGAGTCAATCCGGCCTTGTGCCAGGAGCCGGACCAGCGCCTGGGGAACGATGGCGTAGACTAAGGGTTCGTGTTGTTTGCAACGACGGGGCATCTATTCATACCTCCTGCTACTGTTGGGATAGACCTTTCTGCTGGTCGCGGCCGCACGTCGCGGCGGCAAGACACCGGCCCCTGACCGCCAGCCGAAGGTGGCCCGGGCCGCATAGACGCGTCTCACCCCGGTATGCGGGCAACTCCCGCAGGGTGAGGGTCTATGCAGGTCGGACATCTTCTCAAACAACTGACGACTTGGGTGAAAAGTCATTTGCTTGTTTCCTTCAATGACCAAGAGCATCCTCAGCGGGAGCGCCGGAAGCCCGAGGAGACCATAACACCTGCTCGCACAGCTGGAGGGCACCCTCGGAGTTATTACTCCCGGCCCACTCGCTCAAAGCGCTATGATGATGATTGACTAAACCTAGATTTGCCGGTTGAGCGCGTTCCTGATCGCGG
>NPIE01042176.1_pt2 | contig 12850 bp, 13 predicted proteins | sample 8637661 | NCBI WGS metagenome assembly NPIE01 (sample SAMN07420842, study PRJNA396082) | bioreactor metagenome | isolation source: sample BA12 brine-fed electro-methanogenic bioreactor BA | place: Japan: Kochi | collected 2016-12-09 | reverse complement strand
CATCCGACCGGGCCAGCGCATCACACAGGCGCTGGATCAGGCCGGGCGGAACGAAGGGGCGTGCGGCATCGTGAACCAGGACATGATCCGGCGATTGATCGGCAAGAGTCAGCAATCCATTATAAACAGATTGATTTCTGGTACTTCCGCCATAACAATACTTTAAATTATATTCTTCATTTAATTTATTAAAATATATCAAGTCATCGGGATGGATGACCACAATGACGGAACCAATGGCAGGATGTTGCTGAAAAGCCCGCAATGTTCGTTTCAGAACCGGCTCTCCACCAAGACTGCGATAGGGTTTGGGCAGGCCGTCACCGGCCCGGAGCCCGCGTCCGGCGGCGACAATCAATGCAGCGGTCTTGGTCTGTGACACAGGTGAGGCGTTCCAGCTTGCGATTCAATGGCCTCCTCTATAGGTTCCGCCAGCTTTTTAGGCCAGCCGCGAAGTGATTGCATCATGATTCAGATCGGCCCTCACAGGATAGACGCGCGCGCCATGCTGGCCCCGATGTCCGGCGTGACGGATCTGCCGTTCCGCATCCAGGNNCCAGGCCAGGGCTTTCGGGGCCAAATTGGTGGTCAGCGAAATGGTCGCCAGTGAAGAGCTGGTGACGGGCGGAAAGCAGGCGTGGGAAAAGGCAGCGATGGATGATGGTCCGGGACTGAAAATCCTGCAACTGGCGGGCCGTGAATCCGTATGGATGCACGAAGCGGCCAGAATCGCCGAAGGTGAGGGCGCTGATATCATCGATATCAATATGGGATGCCCGGCCCGCAAAGTGACCAATGGCCTGTCGGGGTCGGCATTGATGCGTGATCTTGATCATGCCATGCGCCTCATCGAGGCAACGCTGGGTGGCGTGAACGTGCCGGTGACTCTGAAAATGCGTCTCGGCTGGGATCATGACAGCCTGAATGCTGCCGAACTTGCACGGCGCGCAGAGGCGGCCGGCATACAGATGGTGACGGTTCATGGCCGGACCCGCCAGCAATTCTACACGGGAGCGGCGGACTGGGCGCGTGTCGGCGAGGTGAAGGCTGCCATATCCATTCCGGTTGTCGTGAATGGCGATATCGTTGATTTGGTGACGGCCCGAACGGCGCTTGAGCAATCGGGCGCGGACCTTGTCATGGTGGGCCGGGCGGCCGAGGGGCGGCCATGGCTGATCGCCGGACTTGATGCAGAACTTGCCGGAGCGGCGCGCCATATCCCCGTATCCGCAAAGATTTCAGCCGTCTGTGACCAGCTTGAACGGTCGCTGGTGTTTTACGGTGCCCACATTGGTCTGCGCATGATGCGCAAACACCTTGCCGCTTTTGCCGGCCGCGAGTTTGCAGATATTCCCGGCCTGCGGCAAAGCCTGTGTCAGACCGCTGACAGCCGTGCGGTTTTCACAGCGCTTGCCCGGCTGACAGATCGCGCATGCATTGCCGTTTGATCTAGCTGTGTCATTCGCGACACGAGAGCGTTGATTTTCAGCAACAACTCGGCGAAACTCTTTGGAATGTCGGCGAATAACAGCGATCATTCCTCAGCGGAATCCGGGGAAGCCACGAACCTGCCCCGCGCAATTGTGGTTGCGCTATGGGTGGGTGTCGGTATCTCGACATCCGTTTTGATCCTTGCCGCCTTCATTCTGATCTTCGGCGACGAACAGACATTTCCCGGACGGCAGAATCTGGTTTTTCTGCTTCTCGTCAATCTGGCTTTGCTGGCCGGGCTGGCCGGACTGGTCGGCTTCCGCGTGGCCCGCCGCTTTGCCGGACGTAAATATGGAGAGCCGGCTCCGCGACTGCATCTCCGCTTCATTGCCATGTTCTCGCTGGCCGCTGCCGCTCCTGCCATTCTGATGGCTCTGTTTCTTGGAGGCGTGCTGACCCGCGGTGTGGAGTACTGGTTTGGCGAGCGTGTAAATACCGTGGTTGAATCCGCCGCCGAGACAGCCGCCGTAATTGTCGAGCAGCAATCCCGGCAAGCCCTGAATGAAATCCAGTTGATGGCATTTGACCTTTCGGGTGCCGAACCGGTGGCCGCGTTTTCCGAAGATCCCGAGACCTACACTGCCTATTTCCGCCGTCAGGCTATCGTGCGCGGCTTTCAGGCCGTCTATCTTGTTGATAGTGAAGGTAATATACTTGTCCGTGCGGAAGAAGGCGGTTCCCAGGAATATATCAGACCGTCCGCAAGACTCTATCAGCTCGCCCTGGGTGGAGACCTCGGTGTTTCCGATCCGCAAAACGCCACCGGCAATGACCCGGCCTTGCGGGCATTGTTGTTAATGCCGGCCTATGAGGATGCCTTTCTCTATGTCACGCTGGATGTCGATCTTTCCCTGTTGCTGCGGGCTCAGGCCGCCCTCGATGATTTCCGTTCCGCGACAGAGAGCGAGGCTGAAACCCGGCTGGTCTTCATCCTGGTCTATCTGGAAACCGCCTTTCTGATCCTCCTTGGCGCGGTCTGGCTCGCCCTGTCCGCTGCGACGCGGGTTGTGCGGCCGGTGGCCAGTCTTGTGCAGGCGGCAGAACAGGTGCGTCAGGGAAATCTGGATACGCGCGTCGAGGTGAAACGCGATGATGATGAAATCGCCACGCTGGGCCGCGCCTTCAACCGGATGACACGTCAGCTGCGCGGGCAGCGCCGCGAACTGGTCATGGCCCATAATCAGTCCGAAAATCGCCGCGCATTCACCGAAGCGGTTCTGTCCGGTATTAGCGCCGGTGTTATCCGTATTGACGATCAGGATCGTATCACTCTGGCCAATCGGCCGGCCTGCGATCTCCTCGGGCGGGATGAAGATCAGCTTGTCGGTCAGGAATTGGCGCAAGTGTCACCGGAACTCGAAAGCGTCGCGATACAGGCACGGCAGCGTCCGGGCGATATCGCCAGTTCCCAGATTGAACTGTCCGAAGACGAGGAACGTCCGATCAGCCTGAATGTCCGCGCCGGACTGGATCCTGATGCCGGCCTCATTCTTACGTTTGATGATGTCAGCCGTCTTGTCGCAGCTCAACGAAGCGCGGCCTGGCGGGATGTGGCGCGCCGCATCGCCCATGAGATCAAGAACCCGCTGACCCCCATACAACTCTCGGCAGAACGCCTTCAGCGCTGCTATCGCAAACAGGTGAATGAAGACGATGTCGAGACCTTCGACCGTTGTGTCGCGACCATTGTGCGCCAGGTCAGCGACATTGGCCGCATGGTCGATGAATTCTCGTCGTTTGCCCGCATGCCGCAACCGAAAATCGAACCTGTCGGCATGACAGACCTGATCCGCAATGTGGTTTTCGCCCAGCGCGTTGCCAGCCCGGCAATCTCCATCGAATTCACGCATCCGGAAAACGATCTTTTTGCTGATTGTGATGAACGCCTCGCCGCCCAGGCTCTGGCAAATATTGTCAAGAACGCGGCGGAAAGCGTGACCGCCCGCATGGAGACCGTTTCCGGAACAAAGCGGAAAGGGCGGATTCAGCTGACGCTCTCGGAAACCGGCGGATTTGCAGAGATCACCGTGCGGGACAATGGCCTTGGCTGGCCGCTTGCCAACCGCGAGCGGCTCACAGAGCCGTATATGACAACGCGGGAGAAGGGCACCGGTCTTGGTCTCGCGATTGTGAAACGCGTGATGGAAGACCATCGCGGACTGCTTGAGCTTGATCAGCCCCGTGGAGGGGATGGCGCAATCGTGAAGTTGAAATTTCCGGTTTCCATCCAGAATGGCCCGGATATCGCTTCTGCAACAGAAAATGCCCAGGTGTGAAACATGGCCAACGACATTCTCATCGTAGATGATGAAGAAGATATCCGCGATCTGGTCGCTGGATTGCTGGAAGATGAGGGCTATCAGGCCCGTGAAGCGGCAAATGCGGATGATGCGCTAGCGGCGCTGAGGACCCGCAAGCCTTCGCTTGTCATTCTCGATGTCTGGCTGCAGGGCAGCCGGCTGGATGGCATCGAATTGCTGGACGAAATGAAGAAAATGGATCCGGAACTTCCGGTAATCGTGATCTCTGGCCATGGTACGATCGAGACCGCCGTCGCCGCGATCCGCAAGGGGGCCTACGACTTCATCGAAAAACCCTTCAAGAGCGACAAGCTGATCCTGACAATCGAGCGCGCCATGGAGGCCAGCCATTTGCGCCGGGAAAATGCCGAATTGAAGGCGAGGGCACCGGGCGAACCCGAACTGGTTGGAAAGTCTGCTCCGGTCGCGCAATTGCGTCATCTGATTGAGCGCGTCGGCCCGACCAATAGCCGCGTTCTGATCTGCGGTCCTGCCGGGAGCGGCAAGGAAGTAGTCGCCCGCCTCATCCACGCCAGATCACCGCGCGCCAAGGCCCCCTTCATTGCTGTCAATGCAGCCGGCATGGAACCGGACCGTGTTGAAGAGGAATTATTCGGCTCGGAGACCGAACAGGGCCGGGTCTCGCAAGTCGGTCTTCTGGAACGGGCCCATGGAGGAACGCTGTTTTTCGATGAAATCGGTGATATGCCGATTGCAACCCAGAACAAGCTCTTGCGGATGCTGGTCGACTCCAGCTTCAGGCGGCTTGGCGGCGGCGGTGACGTCAAGATCAATGTCCGCGTAATTTCATCGTCTTCCCGGAATTTGCGTGATCACATTACCAGCGGCCTGTTCCGCGAAGATCTGTACCATCGCCTCGCCGTGGTGCCTGTGGAAGTTCCCAGTCTTTCCGAACGGCGTGAAGACATTCCACTCTTGGTCGATCATTTCCTGTCACGCATCACCAGCTATTCCGGCCTGATCAAACGCGAGATCGGGGATGACGCCATGGCGGCCCTACAGGCCCATGACTGGCCCGGCAATNNAACAATGTCGAACGATTGCTGATTCTGACTACCGGGAATCCGGACGGGCCGATCACGCTTGATTCCCTCCCGTCTGAAGTTGCCGGACGTGAAAATGACGAAAGTGGCTTTGATGCTGAGCGTATGATCGCGTTACCCTTGCGGGATGCGCGCGAAAAATTTGAACGTGAATATCTGAAATCCCAGATAAACCGCTTTGGCGGCAACATTTCACGCACAGCTGCATCTATCGGCATGGAACGCTCTGCCTTGCATCGCAAGCTGAAGTCTTTAGGGGTAAACACGTCTGAAGCCCGCTCGGATGGCGAGCTCGCCGAAGAATAAGGACTGGACGCCATGAAGGCTGTCATTTGTGGGGCCGGGCGCGTCGGATATGGCATCGCCAAGGCGCTGTCCCGTGAAGGCAATTCGGTCACTGTTGTGGATTGGTCGCAGGAACTGATTTCACAGATCACAACTGATCTTGATGTCCGCGGTATAGTGGGGCACGGCTCGCACCCCGAAGCTCTGGAACGGGCCGGCGCTGCAGACTCGGAATTACTGGTGGCGGTCACCCACTCCGACGAAACCAACATGATTGCCTGTCAGGTGGCGCATTCGCTGTTCAAGACGCCGATGCGGATTGCGCGGGTGCGGGCGCAGGCCTATCTCGACCCCGCCTGGAGGGGCTTGTTTTCGACCGGAAACCTGCCCGTTGATGTGGTCATTTCACCCGAGCTGGAAGTGGGCCGCGCCATCCTCCAGCGCGTGGAAACCCCGGGCGCATTTTCAACCGCGCTGTTCGCCGGAGGCCGGGTTCAGCTTCTCGGAATCCGGATGGAGGAAGACAGTCCGGTAGCCGGGTCTTCCATCAGCCAGATCCGTGAGATATTTCCTGATCTGAGGCTCTCGCTCTGCGGGGTCATGCGCGATGGCAAGCTGTTTGTTCCGGCCGTCACGGATCCGCTGCTGGCAGACGACGAGATTTATATCTCGATCGAGCCTTCCATGCTGGAGCGTGCGCTTCAAATATTCGGCCAGAAAACCGAAAAGGTGCGCCGGGTTGTCATTATCGGGGCCGGTAATATCGGTGTTTACGTGGCGCGGTCGCTCGAGCGCCTCGGTCATGTGAAAGTAAGACTGATCGAAGCGGACAAGAAACGGGCGGAATCCGCTGCTGATCAACTCAAGAAAACCGTCGTGCTTCACGGCGACGGGTTGACGCCCGACCTGTTGCGGGAAGCCGGAGCTGACCGGGCAGAACTGGTGGTCTGCGTTACCAATGACGACAAGGTCAATCTGCTGAGTTCGGTCATGGCAAAAAGCGAGGGGGCAGGGCGGTCAATTTGCCTCGTCAACGAGCAGGCCTTCCAGCCTTTGCGGGAGCCCTTGCAGGTCGATGCTTTCATTGACCCCCGGACGACAACCGTATCCACGATACTGCAGCATATTCGCCGCGGCCGCATTACCGGCCTGCAAACCATTGCCGGCGGTCTTGCTGAAGCGCTCGAGGGGGTGATCCTGGCGACATCGCCATTGCTGGGCAAATCCATTGATGAGCTGGAGCTGCCCGACAATGTGACAATCGGGGCGCTGGTGCAGGGCGGAAAAATTTATATGCCGGGCGAGGGGGCAATTGTGAAGGAAGGTGACCGCATGCTGCTGTTCGCAGAATCTGCAGCTGTGTCGAAAGTGGAGCGTCTTTTCAGAGTCAGCCTGGATTATTTCTAGACCGGAATGAATTCATTCGGTTTCCTCCGGCCGCTGGGCCAGACATGGACGGCACTGGCAATTGTGATTTTCGCAATCGCCCTGGTTGCGATCCTGGCCCAGTNNAGTTGCGATCCTGGCCCAGTCATGGGTTGCCGCGCGGGCGTTTCTGATTACGGCGGGAATGCTGGGTTTTGCGGGAGGGCTGATCTGGTCGGCCACAACAGGCATAAAAATCGTTGCGCGGGCGACAGAGGCCTCGGCCTATGTGATGGCAGTGTGGACGCTGACACCGTTTTTTCTGATCATACCTTTTGTCATGCTGGTTCCGGGGCTGAACTATTTCGACGCCCTGTTCGAATCCTATTCCGCATTCACGACAACGGGGGCCATCCTCCGGGCACCGGAAACGGTTCCGGATGCCGTGATCTTCTGGCGCTGTTTGCTGAGTTTTCTGGGTGGTTATCTCACCTTGCTGACGGCGGCTGGCGTGCTGGCGGCCTTTGATAAAGCCGGCCTTGATCTGCGCAAGTCCTTCCTGCTGACCGTCAACAGGGAGAATATATTTTCCAACCTGCATGTCGCAGCCAGGCGGATGGACTTCATCTATTGCGGGCTGGCAGCCGTCGGCTTTCTTTGCCTTCTAGCGGCCCGGATTCCCGCTTTTGAGGCCCTGTGTCTTGCATTTTCTGCGATATCCACTGGCGGCTATTCGGTTTCTTCCGGCGCCCTGGATGGACAGGTCAATGGCGTCGCCATCGCCATTCTTGCAGCGATTACATTTATCGGAGCCGCCAATATCGCCTATCTCCACAATCTTGTATCGCGCCGGGAAACAGGGCTCGACATGGAACCGCTGGCGATGGTGGCCATGATATTGGCTCTGGCCTTTCTTTTCTTTCTCGGAACAGCCCGTATAGCCGGGCCGCATCATGTTATCGCCGATGCCATTTTCGTGGTGACCACCACCGGATTTACCGTGTCCAATTCAGCCGGTCATGTTCCTCTGGCGGCAGTCCTGGCGGCGATGGTCGGCGGAGCCGTGGCATCCACAGCGGGGGGGCTGAAGATTTCACGGCTTGTCATCCTGTTCCGGACATCATTGGCCGAATTGGCGCGTATGGCGCATCCATCGGGAATCGTCTCGGTGAAATTTCGCGGCCAGACCACCGGGAACCCGGCCATGCTGGCGCTGTGGGCCACCGTTCTGGGCTATATCGGGCTGGTCGCGATAGGTGTGGTCCTCCTGACCCTTTCGGGTGAGCCATTTGAGGGGGCATGGAGTGCTGCAGCCACTGCAATCTCCAATGCCGGCCCTTTGCATGATCAGTTGTCGCCGGATCATGCCTGGGCCGATATGGCCCCTGCTTCACTCGCCATTACAGTCATGCTTATGGTTCTCGGACGGCTTGAAGTATTGGCCGGCCTGGCCGCCATAACGGCGCTTTTCAGAAGGTTCTGACCACCATGTCCCGCATTGCCTACGTCAATGGCCGGTTTGTCCGGCACCGCGATGCCTGCATCCATATTGAGGACCGCGGCAACCAGTTTGCCGATGCGGTTTATGAAGTCTGGGGCGTCAGGGAGGGCGCATTGCTGGATTTTGATGGCCATATGACCCGTCTCGCGCGTTCACGATCTGAATTGCAGATCCGGCGGCCGATGAGCGATGCGGCATTGAGCGCCATCCTGGCCCGCATGGTAACGCTCAACCACATCCGCAATGGATTGATCTATCTGCAAATATCGCGCGGCCAGACGCGCCGGGATCACATTTTTCCTTCTCCGGATACACGGCCAGGCATCATGATCACAGCCAGACCGGTCAATAGCGAAAAGGCGGAAGCCCGGGCTGAAAAAGGCATTTCCGTGATCACACAGCCTGATATCCGTTGGGCGCGCCGCGATATCAAATCTGTCTCTCTGCTTCCGAATATACTGGCAAAACAGGCCGCCAGCGAAGCCGGGGCAGGAGAGTGCTGGNNGGAAGGGTTCATTACCGAAGGCTCTGCATCGAATGCGTGGATCGTGTCCTCCGGCGGCACCCTGATTACCCGCCCGGCAAGCCATGACATTCTCAATGGCATTACCCGACGCACGCTATTTGAGCTGGCCCGGATCGCCGGTATCAAAACACAGGAGCGGCCATTTACCCGCGATGAGGCGCTGGCGGCGCGCGAAGCATTTGTGACATCGGCTTCGGCTTTACTGACACCGGTCGTGGAAATTGACGGAAAAACGATCGCAAACGGCCATCCGGGCACGTTTTCCTTGCAGCTACGCGCATCTTATGTTGCAACTGCGAACGAACGTGCGCGCAAACCGCAGAACCGTCCATCGGTCTGGCTGGTTGCGCGCCAGGGCGAACGCCCTGTAAATTAGACAAACGGTTCGGTAAAAAGAACAAGAACAACTGGAGCAGGCCAATGTCTGGCGAACGCAAAAGCAATAATCTTCAGGACGTCTTTCTCAATTCTGTCCGCAAAACAAAAACGCCACTGACGATCTTTCTGGTCAATGGAGTCAAGCTCCAGGGCGTTGTGACCTGGTTTGATAATTTCTGCTTGTTACTGCGCCGTGATGGACAATCCCAGCTGGTCTACAAGCATGCGATATCCACCATCATGCCATCAGCGCCGGTTTCCCTGTTTGAGGCCGAACAGGATGATGAGGACAGCGAAGATTGATCGAAACCGGAACGCCTGCTGAAAAAGCCATCGTCATTCGCGTCAGGACCGGCGGCGTCGATCCCGAGGAAGATGCACGGCTGGAAGAAGCGACAGGACTGGCCAGGGCCCTCGGGCTCGAAGTTATCGAATCCCGCTTTGCGCCGGTGCGCAAGATTGATCCGGGCCGTTTCTTCGGCCGCGGCAAGCTGGAAGAGATTGGTGCCCACATCGGAGAGATCGGCGCAACGGTTGCTGTCATCGATGCCGCCTTGTCTCCGGTTCAGCAACGCAATCTGGAAAAGGCATGGAAGATCAAGGTTATCGACCGGACCGGCCTGATCCTGGAAATATTCGGACTGCGGGCCCGGACCCGCGAAGGCCGGCTGCAGGTCGAGCTGGCACGGCTGGCCTATGAACGCTCGCGTCTGGTCCGGACATGGACCCACCTTGAACGTCAGCGTGGCGGGCAGGGCTTTATGGGCGGCCCCGGGGAAACCCAGATCGAGGCCGACCGCCGGATTCTGGCAGACAAGATGGGACGCTTGCGCCGCGAACTGGAGGAGGTGCGCCGCACCCGCGCCCTGCATCGCAAGTCTCGCCAGGTTGCGCCGTATCCGATGATCGCGATTGTTGGCTACACAAATGCCGGTAAATCCACACTGTTCAACCGGATCACCGGGGCAGATGTGTTTGCCCAGGATATGCCATTTGCCACGCTGGATACCACCATTCGCGGCTTCAAATCTCCGGCCGGCACGCAATTGCTGCTGTCGGACACGGTCGGATTTATCACCGATCTGCCCACCGAACTGGTCGCGGCCTTCCGCGCCACGCTGGAAGAGGTGCTGGCCNNCATGTGCTGGACGTCTCGGCGGTGGATTTTGAAACCCGCCGCCGCGAGGTCGAAGCCATACTCGACGCGATTGATGCCGGAAGCGAGCATGGCCAGCCTGTCATCGAAGTCTTCAACAAGATCGATCTCTGGAAGGATGAGGACGGGCTGGACCCTGACGGCCTCGCGGAACTACCGCGCAAAAGCGAAGACGCTGTCTGCGCCATCAGCCTGTCAGCACAGACCGGTGAAGGCATTGATCGGCTGCTTAACGCGATCGACCGCACCATGGCGGAGAAATCCGTAATTCTGGTGGTCAAGGCCGGTGTCCGCGATCAGCGGGCTCTGGCCTGGCTGCATCAGCACGGCGCGGTCATCTCCGAAAGCGTGGATGAAAAAGGTGTGACAACCGCTCATGCGCGCCTGTCTCCGGAGGCGGCAGGGCGGTTTGCTTCACAATTCCCGGAGCTTGCGCCTGATTTCGAGGATGCAGACTGACTATTCGCGAGTCTTGGCTTCCACCCAGAGGGCTTCCATATCTTCCAGGCTGGCGTCACCAATTTTCCGTTTTCCGGCCTTGAGCGTGGTCTCTATATAGCGGAAGCGGCGCTCGAATTTGGCATTGGCCCGCCGTAAAGCCGCTTCACTATCGACTTTTGATTTGCGCGCCAGATTCGTGCAGACAAACAATAAATCACCGATTTCGTCCTCGATTTTGTCGATATCCCTGGACGCAATCGCCTCGCGGACTTCGGCCAACTCCTCGTCCACCTTCTCCAGAACCCGTTCGGCATCCGGCCAGTCGAAACCGGCCGTGGCGGCGCGCTTTTGCAGCTTCTGGGCCCGTTTCAGACCGGGCAGGGCGAGGGGAATATCCTCAAGCAAACCATCAGAGCCGGTTTTCTTCTTGCGTTCGGCGGCTTTCAAATGCTCCCAGTCGAGCGTCTGGGCCTCAGCATTGGCATAGGATTTATCGCTGAAAACATGAGGATGGCGGCTGATCATCTTGTCGGATATTGCGGTGGCGACATCGTCCAGATCAAACAGGCCGGCTTCTTCTGCCATGCGGGAGTGAAACACCACCTGCAGCAGGAGATCACCGAGTTCGTTCTTCAAATCGTCCATATCACCGCGGCGGATGGCATCATCCACCTCATACGCTTCCTCGATTGTATAGGGCGCAACGGTTTCAAACGTCTGGCCGATATCCCAGGGACAACCGGTTTCCGGATCCCGGAGTTGCGCCATGATTGTGCGCAGGCGCTGAAGGGGAGTTTCATCATCAACCATGCTTCTTCCTGACTCCGGTATCCATAAATAGCGCATAATGTATATTATGAGACATATTGTATCATCTTCATATCATTAGACGATCAGTTGTTGATCGCGGTATCACCCTCATATCTCAGCGTCAGGCCATCATGAGCCGGCGCAATACCTTCAGGAAGTTTTGCAGACAAGGCCGCATAGTCCAGATCAACATGCAGATTGGTCAGAATGCCCCGCTTGGCCCGCGCGCGTTCCAGCCAGCCCAGAGCATCACTGACGCTGGCATGTGTCGGATGCGGCGTTTCACGCAAGGCATCAACGATCCAGACCGGCACACCGTCCAGACTGGCAAAGGCACGTTCCGGCACTGCGCTGACATCCGGTGAATAGGCAAACGGTCCGAACCGATAACCGGCGGCCATGATGCTGCCGTGCTGCAGACGTATCATTTTGACGGGCATGGAGCCTCCAGGGCCATTAATCTGGAAGCTTACGCCTTCATCAGGAATACCACAGGCTTCCAGAATGGCAGGATAGGGCGAGTCCTCACGCGCCTCGAACACGTATCCGAAGCGTTTGATCAGGCTCCGGGCAGTTTCCGGCATCATCCAGACCGGCAGGCGCTTCCGGGCGCGCAACACATAGGGGCGCAAATCATCAATGCCGTGCGTCTGGTCTGCATGATCGTGGGTATAGATGACCGCATCGAGGCGTTTCACACCCGCAGCAAGCATCTGTTCGCGAAAATCCGGAGAGGTGTCGATCACCGAAACTGTTCGTGCACCTGATTCAAATAGATTATTATTATCAGCGTATTCCACCAGAATACTACAGCGCCTCCGGCGGTTTCGCGGATGGCCCGGATCGCAAGCCCCCCAGTCTCCGTCCGGACGCGGAACACCGCCGGAAGAGCCACAGCCGAGGATCGTCACTTGCCAGACGGGCACCTCCGTCATGCCGGCCGCTCCGCCTTTGAAAACAGACGGAAGAAGGCATCTGTGGTCTTGTGCGCGCCCTCTTCCCGGCTCCAGCCGAGCGTTGCGCATACGCCGGCCAGAACATCCGGCAGAAATGAAGGTTCATTTCGCCGCCCGCGATGCGGCATCGGGGCCAGATAGGGGCAATCGGTTTCGATAATCACGCGATCCTCTGGAATATACTCACGAAAAACATTGCGGACATCCTCTGCCTTCTTGAAGGTGATGATGCCCGAGGCCGCGAAATATGCACCCAGCGCTGCACCACGGACCGCCAGTTCCGCACCGCCCGTATAGCAATGCAGAAGAATCCGGAAGGCGCCCTTCCCCATCTCCTCTTCCAGAAGGCCCGCCATCTCATGGTCGGCCTCTCTGGTATGCAGGATCAATGGCAGATCCGTGCGCCGGGCGGCCTCGATATGTGCGCGCAGACTTTGAAACTGATCCTCGCGTGGACTGTAGCCATAATGAAAATCCAGCCCGGTCTCGCCAATGCCGATCACTTTCGGATGCTGTGCCATCTCGGCCAGCTCATCCGCACGGATCCCCGGCCGGTCCTTGGCATGATGCGGATGCG
>NPIE01001896.1_pt1 | contig 12857 bp, 11 predicted proteins | sample 8637661 | NCBI WGS metagenome assembly NPIE01 (sample SAMN07420842, study PRJNA396082) | bioreactor metagenome | isolation source: sample BA12 brine-fed electro-methanogenic bioreactor BA | place: Japan: Kochi | collected 2016-12-09 | reverse complement strand
CAGTTTGCCGGGCAGATCGAGGATCTGACCTTCAAAGATGTTCCCGCCCGCCTTGCGCGCTACCTGGTTGAACTGGCCGGGGACGAGCGGAATGTTGTCGACCTGCCCATCTCAAAAACTCAGCTGGCCTCACGGCTCGGCACCGTCAGCGAAACCCTGTCGCGTACCCTGCGCAAACTCTCCGAAGATGAGTTGATCAAAGTCCAGGGCAAAACCATTACCATTCTGGATCACGATCGTCTCGAAGACCTTGCCGAATGCTCCCGCGAATCCCTTTGATTTTTTCTCTTTCCCCTCACTTCCCATGTTTTTTGATCTGGATCAATGCCTTTAACGTCTCGGTGGCGTATTCTGCCGCTATAAACAGGGAGGCAGCGCGGTGAAAGGTCAATCGGATAAACGGGAAATTAAAGATTTCAAGGTTCTGGCCCAGTTTACGGCAGTCTACTGTCGCGCCCACCATCAGGGTCCCAAACGCCCGTTGCAACCCTCCGAGATCGATGTGGAAGGGTTGAACCTGAAGCCTTACCCGTTGTGTGAAAAGTGCCGTGAATTTCTTGCCTACGCGATTGAGCGCCGGCAGCGTTGCCCCCTTGACCCGAAACCGAGCTGCAAGCACTGTGAGATCCACTGCTACCGGCCGGGTCATCGTGAACAGGTCAGGGAGATTATGCGTTTTTCCGGCAGGCATCTTATGCTGCGCGGACGACTCGATCTGCTCTGGCATTACTTTTTCTAACAACTACAGGGGGGTGGTTATGGTCTGGACGATACTTACTTCATTGCTGGTGATGGGCTGGCTTGCCGTTGTTCTGACCGCCTTCTGCCCGCTGCGGGCCTTGAGGCGCAGGATTATGGAAACCGTCGAAGAATGATTGAAAGGATAGATAAATGATTCGCGAAATCGTCAAAATAGATGAAGATAAATGCGACGGCTGCGGGTTGTGTGTACCTGCCTGCGCTGAAGGAGCCATTCAGATCGTGGATGGGAAGGCTAAACTGATCGCCGACAACCTCTGCGACGGTCTGGGTGCCTGCCTGGGTGACTGCCCTCGGGACGCCATCACTATTGAAAAGCGTAATTCAGAAGCCTTTGACGAGGAGGCCGTAGCCCGTCACCTGGGCGAAAATTCTCCCACAGCAACCACCTCCCCGGTGGGGCAGGGCGGCGGTTGCCCTTCGGTTCGCACCATGACATTTGATGCGCCGGAAGATGAAAGTCCAAACAGCGGACAAGAGCCCGAGCGACGCACTTCCCAACTGCGCCAGTGGCCGGTTCAGCTGCATCTGCTGCCGCCTACCGCAACGTTTTTCCAGCAGGAGGAACTGGTTCTCGCGGCGGATTGTGCTGCCTTTGCCTACGCCGATTTTCATCAGGATCTGCTGCGCGGCAAAGCCCTGGCCATCGGCTGCCCTAAACTCGATGACGGCAAGGCCTATCTCGATAAATTGACCGCCATTCTTAAAAATAACGACATTCGGCGATTGAGTGTGGTGCATATGGAAGTGCCCTGCTGCTCAGGGCTCATCATGCTCGCCCGGGAGGCCATTGCGCAAACTGGTCGGGATGTCGAGCTGAAAACCATTTGCGTCAGTGTCGATGGCCGACTCGAATCCTGATTGACCCATTCGTTCTGCGGAGTTATCCTCGCCATAACTGATATGAATTTTTACGAGGATTGCTGATGACGGATATGGATCAGGAAAAACCTACCAGCCAGATGACCTTGACAGTGCGCTACGCCGAAACGGACGGACAGGGGGTGGTTCACCACTCCCGCTACCTGGTGTGGTTCGAAGAGGGGCGCTCTGATTTTCTGCGCCAGAGAGGGCTGCACTATTCCGATTTCGAAAAGGCCGGGTATTTCGTTGTCGTGGCAAAAGCTGAGGTGGCCTACAAGAACCCTGCCCGCTATGAAGACGTCATCACCATCGAAACGACGCTGGAACGCATGCGGGGCAAGTTTCTTGAATTCTCCTACCGTGCTCTGGGCCCGGGTGGAAGCCTGGTTGCAATTGCCCGTACCGCCCATATCGTCATCGGGCCGGCCGGAAAACCCTGCGCTCTGCCCTCTGAATGGGTCGACCGCATCCTGTAGGTTTGCCTATGGACAGGGGTCCCTGCTGGATAAAAAGCGTTGACAAAGCGCGCGTCAAACTGCTATAAACCCGAGTCACTTCAACACAAGAACAACCACGTAGGGCGCTTAGCTCAGCGGGAGAGCACTGCCTTCACACGGCAGGGGTCACTGGTTCAAATCCAGTAGCGCCCACCATATACTTTCAGGGGTCAACGGTTATTTCCGTTGACCCTTTTTTAATGGGCTTCGTTTTGCCGATATTACTTTGCCCTTGAGCGGACCGCCGTTTTCCGATAAAAAGACTGTATCTTTACCGCTCTAAAAATACTTTTTCCCTATGGGACTGGGGAACTTTCTTGCCATCTACCGATAAAATATGAATCATGGGCCCATGATGAATCAAACTAATGATTTGACTTATTCTTTTTCCCAGGTATTCCCCGCTGGCAGAACGCGCAGCCGGCTTTTCATGTTCGTACTCGGCTTGCTGCTTCTCGTGCCCCTTTTTCCTCTGAGCCAGTACAATTATCTTCTTTTCCACTCCATCGTGGAGATGTTGAGTGTCGGCGTCGCTCTGACGATTTTCAGTGTCGGCTGGAATGCCCGCACCTTTGCCCGCAACAACAGTCTGCTTGTTATTGCCTGTACTTTTCTGGTGGTCGCCGGTATCGACCTGCTGCACACCCTCTCTTACAAAGGGATGGGGGTGTTTCCTGATGCCGACGCCAACCTTCCCACTCAATTCTGGATCGCAGCGCGTTATTTTCAGGGACTTGGTCTGCTTGCCGCCGCTCACTTTGTCGGTCGCGAAAGGCCACTGCCTGACTTTTCTGTCCTTTGGACCGCTCTTGGGACCGGGGGCCTGCTGATCGTTTCTATTGCCCTGGGATGGTTTCCCGATTGTTTTGTTCCCGGTCTTGGCATAACGCCGTTCAAAGTCGGCAGTGAATATGTGATCTCCGCAATGCTCGCAGGAGCTGGCATCATCCTCTGGGTGCGTCGAGAGCTGTTTGCTCCCAGGATTGTGCCTTATCTGGTCGGCTCTCTGGCCTTGACTATCTGCGCTGAAATGAGTTTCACCCTTTACACCGACGTGTACGGGTTTTTCAATTATCTGGGGCATGTCTTTAAACTTTTATCTCTGTTTCTGGTTTACAAGGCTCTTATTACCGGCTCTCTCCGGGACCCGTACCAGAACCTTTTTTCCGACCTGGTCAAGGCTAAAGAGCAGGCGGAAGAGGCAAGTAAGGCCAAGGGGAGCTTTCTGGCGAACATGAGCCACGAGATCCGTACGCCGATGAATGCCGTTATCGGCATGACCGAGTTGACCCTGGATACTCCACTGAATCGCCTGCAGAGGGAGTATCTTGAGATGGTTCATTCTGCCGGACATTCTCTGCTGAAGATGATCAACGATGTCCTTGATTTTTCCAAGATAGAAGCCGGTTTTCTTAATTTGGAGAATGAGGACCTTGATCTGAACAACCTTGTTGAGAACACCTCCTACACCCTGGCTGTTCGCGCTCATCAGAAAGGGATTGAGCTGAATTGCCGCATTGACCCGTCCATCCCCGAAAAATTGGTCGGAGATGCCGGGCGCCTGCGCCAGGTATTGACCAATTTGATCGGCAACGCCGTGAAGTTCACCGAAAAAGGCGAGGTCACGGTTCAGGTTGAAGCTCTGGGAGAGGTACAGGAGGGGCAGTGCAGGGTTCGGTTCTCGATCCGTGATACCGGAATCGGCATCCCAGAAGAAAAGCAGAATCTCTTGTTCAATCAGTTCTCCCAGGTCGACAACACGTCGACCCGCCATTTTGGAGGGACCGGCCTTGGGCTCGCCATTTCACAGGAAATTGTGAAAACAATGGGAGGTGCCATAGAGGTTGAAAGCGCACCTGGCGAAGGGAGTAATTTTTTCTTTACCCTGTCTCTGCCTGTTGCTGACACGCCAGCCGCCCGTGCTGCACTTCCTCAATGCTGTCTCAAAGGCAGAAAGGCACTGGTGATCGACCATAATGAAACCAGCCGGAACATCTTGAGGGATGTCCTTGCCCACTGGGGAATGATACCGATTGTTGCGGCTCAAGGTCGCGAGGGGATGGACATTCTGAGCAACGCAGATGCAGAGGGTTCTCCTTTTGCCCTTGTGCTGATCGATGAACGGCTGCCGGATATGGACGGCTTCCGGGTGGTTGAACAGATGAAAGAAAAAGATCTGCAGCCACAGGAAGTCATCATGATGCTGACTTCTGAAAATGTGGCCGCATCCTCTTCTCGATGCCAGCAGGCTGGGGTTTCGACCTGGCTGATCAAACCGGTCCTGCAGTCAAAGCTGTTTGATATCCTTGTGGAAACCTTCTGCACCCATGCGGCACACACCTCGGTAAAGGGCAGTGACATCCCGGATGCAGAGCAGGGCGCGACCCAAGAGGCCGTTCTTCTCCTCGTGGAAGATAACCGGGTCAACCAGCTTCTGGCGCGCACATTGCTGGAAAAGCGGGGATACACGGTGCGGCTTGCGACCAATGGTCGCGAGGCCATCGATGCTTGGCGAAACGGCGGGATTGATCTGATCCTGATGGACGTACAGATGCCGGAACTGGATGGATATCAGGCCACGCAGATTATCCGGGAAGAAGAAAGCCATCTCGAAGGACATACACCCATTGTCGGCCTGACGGCACACGTCCTCAGTGAAGATCGGGAGCGGTGCAGGCAGTCCGGGATGGATGACTATGTTTCTAAACCGATCCGTTCGGAAACGCTCTACAATACGGTGGCAAGATTGCTGGGGTCGTCAAGGGAGGAGGCTTCAGTGATCGACCTGAGTTCCGTTCTGGAATCGGTTGAGGGCGACCAGGCCTTTGTCGCTGAATTGATCGGCCAATTTGTCCATGATTATCCCGGGTATCGAAAAGATCTTGAAACGGCTTTGAGCCGGAAAGACTTCAATAAGGCTGAACGTATCAGCCACTCCCTGTGCTCACTGCTTGGAATTTTCGGGGCGGAGAGTGCGGTGAAAGCAGCGCGGAGACTGGAACAGGCAGCAGCAAGCGGAGATCTGGACGAAGCACAGCGCAGGCTTCCGGACGTGCTCGAGGAAACAGCCCGCGTGGAAAGCCGTCTGACGGATTACCTTGCCCAGGTGTCGAGCGCTTCCGCAACCGCTGCAACGGCAGGACCGTAAAAAGGCCCTCCGAAAGACGAGTCGGAGGGCCTTTCGGTCAAGTTGTTATAAAGGATCTGAACATCAGAAGTTGAAACCCTGCTGAATAGCTTCACCCGAATCAATGGTCACCTCTGCGGTCAGAGTCTCTTTCCCGTCTGTTGAAGCAACAAGCTGATAATTACCTGCCGGAAGCTCTTCCTCAAAATCCCCTCCGTTTGCGATGTTGATCGATTTTACGGTGACCATAACCGGCTCTGCGGCGCCTGCACACAGCATCTCCTGGCGGAAATCGATCATGACAGATGTTTCTTCATCGGCATCTGCAACATTGACGGTACCGCTGATGATGCCTGGAGGGGATGCTGCTGCGGTGAGGGAGGAGTCCCGGCAGCCCGGTTTGCCGGTTTGTATAATCAGAGTCCAAGCAAGTCGCATGCCCTCAAAGATCGGCGGAGTATTCTGTCACCTGCTTGCAATCCGATAACGATCCTGCCAGAATTTTATCATCATGAAGGGAGAATCCATGGAATTAATCGAAATCACCCGTCGGCTGGCGCACGACCTGAATCAACTGACATTCAGCTTACCGGTGACCCATGTCTATAATCCGCTCGAATATGCCCGACAAAGCCATGAAATTTTCCTGAATCGCTACGGAACAGGGACCAAAGAGGTCGTTTTTCTCGGAATGAACCCCGGTCCCTGGGGGATGGCGCAAACCGGGGTGCCCTTTGGTGAAGTCGGCGTTGTTCGCGATTGGCTTGAGATTAACGCACCGGTCCGCCGACCGGAGCGGGAACACCCCGCCAAACCGGTGACCGGGATGGACTGCACGCGCAGTGAAGTCAGCGGCCGTCGATTGTGGGGGCTTTTCCGCGACCAGGCAGAGACACCCGAAGCTTTTTTCTCGCGGTTCTTCGTGCTCAACTACTGTCCTCTTCTTTTTCTCGAGGAATCGGGGCGTAACCGAACCCCGGCGCAGCTTCCCATCGCCGAACGCAGGCAGATCATGTCGATCTGCGACGAGGCATTGCGTCGCTTTATTGAGACACTGGGGGCGAAAATTGTGATCGGGATTGGTCAATACGCTGAAGACCGGGCGCAGGAGGCCCTGGCCGGGAAGGATCTGCGGATCGGGCGCATCCTGCACCCCAGTCCGGCCAGCCCCGCCGCAAACCGCGACTGGGCCGGTACGGCGCTGCGCCAGCTTGATGAGCTTGGCATCCGGTTGGATGAAAAACCAGGAACGAAAGCTGGATAGGCATGCGGGTCGTCTCCGTCAGTCGCCGCACCGATATTCCGGCTTTTTACAGCCAGTGGCTGATCAACCGGATCCGCGCCGGCTATGCCTGCAGTCGCAACCCCTTCAACCCACGCCAGATCTCAACCGTGATCCTGCAGCCCGACAAGGTCGCCTGCCTGGTTTTCTGGAGTAAAGACCCGCGGCCACTGCTCACTCATCTGGATGAACTGATCCAGCGACGTTTTCGCATGCTGTTTCATATTACAATCACCGGCCTTCCCGCTTCTCTTGAACCCCATGTCCCGTCATCGGATCTGGTCTGTGATGCAGTACGGGGGATCGCTGACCGCCTGGGATCGGAGAAGGTGATCTGGCGCTTTGATCCCATTGTGCTGGGTCGTGATTTCAGCGTTGCACAGACACTTGGCCGCTTCGATCGACTCGCTGCTGAAATGAAAGACGCGGTGCAGTCGGTGCGCATCAGTTTTCTGCAACGTTATGCGCAGGTGACGGCGCGTCTGCGGAATATTTCCGGCATTGATGACCTCGACGCGCTGGTTCGTCGCGGCGAGATTCCAAAACCGGTCGCCGATACGGCAGCGGGGTTGACTGAGATCGCCGACGGGTATGGTTTGAAAATCTTCTCCTGCGCCGAGCGGTTCGACCTCGCGCCCTGGGGAATCGCACCGGGGCGCTGCCTCGATCCGGAGTTGTTTGAAAAATTGTTCAATCTGCGACTCGACCCGCGCAAAGATCCGGGCCAACGCCCAGCCTGCGGCTGCATGCGCAGCGTCGATCTGGGGATGTACGGCACCTGTCGCCATGGCTGTCTGTATTGCTACGCCGCGACAGACAGGGCTTTAGGCTCCGCCGTTCACGATCCTGAAAGCCCGCTGCTTTTCGGACAGCTTCCGCAGGAAAAAGGGCAGGGTGAGCTGTTCGTTTGAGTGATCACGTTAAATCGAGAACCCTGAACAGGTGAGGACGATTATGCTTGGAGCGCTGGCCGGAGACATCATCGGATCTCGTTTCGAATTCAACAATCACAAGAGCAGGCAGTTCGAACTGTTTGCTCCCCAGTGCACCTTTACCGACGACAGCGTGCTGACCGTAGCGCTGGCCGACAGCCTCATGAGCGGCGAGGATTATGCCGCTGTCCTGCGAAGATACTATCGCCGCTATCCCGACGCCGGTTACGGCGGGCGCTTTCATCAATGGGCGCAGTCGCCGCAGATGGGGCCCTACAACAGCTTCGGAAACGGTTCCGCCATGCGCGTCAGTCCGGTGGGCTGGTTCTTCGATGACCTGGAGGCTGTTCTGGAAGAGGCGCGGAAAAGCGCCATGCCGACTCACAATCACCCCGAAGGGATCAAGGGAGCGCAGGCGACTGCCGCATGTATTTTCATGGCCCGCCGCGGCGCCGGTAAAGAGGAAATCAGGGATTACATTCAGCAGACCTTCAATTATGACCTGCAGCGCAGCCTGGACGACATCCGCCCTGACTACTCCTTCGATGTGACCTGTCAGGGGTCCGTGCCCGAAGCGATCATCGCGTTCCTTGAATCCCGCGATTTCGAGGGTTCCATCCGCAACGCAGTCTCACTTGGGGGGGACAGCGACACCATCGCCTGTATCACAGGGGGGATTGCCGAAGGTTTTTATGGCGGAGTGCCGGATGAAATCGTCGAGAAGCTCTGGCAGGTACTCGACGCACCGTTGAAGGAAACAACCTTCAATTTCCTGAAACACATTCACGTCTTTTAGAGCTTCTCTGTAGTTCAGTTTCGACACACAGGCATGGTTTCCCTTCTCTTGAAAATTTTTATCCCCTTGCTATGGTCTAACAGGAATGGCTCTAGGAATCAGTCTGTTAACGGGGGAGAGACGCTTGTTATTGCCTCGGAAGTCTTCTTACCTTTCATATTTCATTTTTTTCTAACCAGGCACAGACTTTGACCGTCCCGTACATGCTCCGCGCGATAAGAGATGTGATATTCATCAATCTGATTCTGTTGGTGAATCGGATCAATTTCGGCACTGACGCCTGCATAAAATAAATACCATCGACCGGAGCCGTGTATGGCAGCTGTAGTGACATTTCTGTTGATCCTCATCATCTCTATTCTGGTGAATAAAATTGCCACTATTGCCTTAGTGCATACCGGAATGTCGCATGAAACAGCGAAGTTTCAAGCACGATCGGCATTTTCCAGAGTTGGATTCACAACCTCGGAGTCCGAAAGAGTCGTAAATCATCCCGTCAGGCGCCGCATTATCATGATGCTTATGCTTCTGGGAAACGCAGGAATGGTAACAGCCGGTGCCTCTCTGATCCTGGCTTTTATGGATCCGCAGTCTGGCGTCATTCCCTGGCAAGCCCGTGTTCCCATCATTGTTGGAGGCGCTGGTATTCTATGGCTTCTTTCCTCCAGTCGTACATTTGATCGTTCACTTGCGATGGTCATCAACTGGGCGTTCAAACATTGGACGCAGATTGATACGCGCGACTATGTCAATCTGCTGCACCTCAATGAGGACTATCGGGTCAAAGAAATGAAGATCCAGAAAAACGACTGGCTGGCAAATCGCTCTCTGGGAGAGCTTGCTCTGCCTGAAGAAGGCATATTGATTCTAGGCATTCAAAGGACAGATGGGCGCTTTGTCGGCACACCGACCAAGGAGACTGCGATCAGGGTCGGTGACATGATCACCATCTACGGGCGCAAGGAAAGAATTGCCGAACTCGATGATCGACCTGCGGGATGGGAAGGGGAGAAGCGGCATCGCGAATCTGTTTCCAAACAGCGCGAAGTTATTGAGAGTCAGGAAAAACAAGAGGCGGCCGCGGAGAAAAAAGGAAAATGAAGAAGAAAATCCGTGCCTGGATTCAACTCGTAAGTGCAACTCTACGGGGTTGGTTTGAAGAGTAAGCTGCGGTAGGCTCATGGCTTCTCTCACCGACCAAAGTTAGAGGAGCACGGATGAGTCACTACACGCAGCTTACTCGACAAGAACGATATCAGATTTATGCCCTGAATGCAGCCGGGCAAAATCAGGAAGAGTGATCTGAAATCAACCCTTAGCAGAAGAAAGCAGTTTGCGGAAAGCCTCTTCATCGAGAATTCTTACCCCTTGATCTCTGGCATCGTCCATTTTCTGTCCCGGGTCCTCGCCAACCACCAGATAATCCGTATTGCCGCTGACACTGGAAGTGGCCCGGCCGCCCAGATCTTCAACCGCCTGTTGCGCCTCGCTGCGCGTGTAGTTTTCCAGCGTTCCGGTGAAGACGAAGGTTTTTCCCTCCAGGGGCAGCCCTCCTTCTTTTCCGCCCGGCATCTTCTGTACTTTAACGCCGGCATCTTCGAGGTGCTTGAGAACGTCTTCATTTTCAGCGAAGAAATTGATCAGGGAATCGGCTATCTTTTCGCCTACATCAGGAATTTCGAGGAGTTCCGACCTGTCTGCCTTGCGGATATTTTCGAGAGTGGAAAACTTTTCCGCAAGGATCTGCGCCATTCTGCCGCCGACATGCCTTATACCGAGAGCATAAAGAAAATGATCCAGTCGGGGTTTTTTCGTGTCCTTTATTGCGTCGTAGAGCTGTTTGGCACTCTTGGCGGCAAAAAGTTCCAGCTTTTCAAGATCTTCGGGTTTCAGCCGATAGCGATCGGCAAGAGTTCTGACCATTCCGCGCTCCACCAGCTGGTCCACGGTTTTTTCGCCCAGATGTTCGATGTCGAGGGCCTCGCGCGAACCGTAATGCTGCAGACGTCCCCGTAGCTGGGCCGGGCATTGGAGTCCGGCCGGGCAGAGGTAATAGGCTCCTTCACGCTCCACCTCGGCACCGCAGGAGGGGCATTTCTCCGGCATGCGGAATTTGCGGGCGTTTTTGCGAGGGCGGTCGGTGCGCTCGACGACTTCAGGGATGACGTCGCCAGCGCGTTCGATGCGGACTTCATCGCCTTCGCGCAGGTCTTTCTCCTCAACTTCTCCGGCATTGTGCAGCGTCGCCCGGCTGACGGTCACGCCGCCCACGTCCACCGGCTGCAGCAGGGCGACGGGGGTAAGGATGCCCGAAGTCCCGACCTGCACCACGATTTTCTCAAGGGTCGTGACTTCCTGTTTGGGCTCGAATTTCCAGGCGATGGCCCAGCGGGGCGAGCGGTGGCGTGTTCCTAGCTTGTCGCGGACCTCGAGGTTGTCGATCTTGATGACGATGCCGTCGATTTCGTACGTCAACTCGTCGCGCTTTTCGATTAGTTCGTCGCGATAGACGGCTATTTCTTCAAGATCGGAAAACTTTTTATTGTGTGGGTTTGTTTTCAGTCCCCACCGGCCGAAGGCTTTAAGCTCGTCCCAGTGGCGGTCGAAGTCCTCCCCTTGAATTTCAAGGATTTCATAAAAAAAGATGTCCAGAGGCAAGCGCGCAACGATCTTCGATTCCAGGCGGCGGACTGTTCCCGCACAGGCGTTGCGGGGATTGGCAAAGGGGTCCTTACCATTTTCGACGCGGTCCTGATTGATCTGCTGGAAGGCTTCTTTTGGCAGGAAAACTTCGCCACGCACCGCGAGCTTCTGCGGGACATTTTCCTGCTGCAGCCGCAAGGGGAGGGAACGTACAGTTTTGAGATTGGCCGAGATATCCTCTCCCGTCTGACCGTCACCCCGCGTTGCGCCATATTGGAAGCGACCTTTTTCATAGACGACTTCCACCGAAACTCCATCAAATTTCGGCTCCACAACATACTCAAGTTCTTTCTCCTCGCTGTTGCGGGTGACGAAATCAGCCCATTCCTCAACCTCTTTACGTTCGAGGGCGGCATTGAGACTGAGCATTGCCGAGCTATGGCCCACCCTCTTCAATTCATCGACTGGAGGCGCTCCGACTCGCTGGGTGGGCGAATTCTCCGACTTAAGATCAGGAAAAGCATCCTCCAGGTTCTGCAGGCGAGAAAAAAGTTTGTCATAGGCAGCATCGGAGATTGCCGGATCATTTTTTACATAATAGCGATGGTTATGATATTCGATCCCGTCGCGCAGGGCTTCGACTTGCTGCCGCGCTTCTTTTTCGGTCAGGTCGTCGATGTCTTTGAAATCAGTTTTCGGGTTTTTTTTGAAATCCATGAGGAAACCTCGATTCTGGATGCCACTAAGGCTCGAAGAATCGAAGAAAATCAAAATCTTTAACGGAGAGACGCAAGGGTAATGAGACGGAGAGGCGCAGAGGAAAAACCTTGTATTTGTTTTTAACCAAAACCAATCTTTCTGTTTTTTTGCCTGTATTCTCTCCGCCTCTGTCCCTCTGCGCCTTTGCGTTTAAAGGTTTTCTTCGAGTCTTAGAGTCTTAGCGGCATCCCTCACCGTTTGAAAAATTTCAGCAGATCCGCTACCCGCCGCGTGTTGATGACATCGTCCTTGCTCAACCAGCCGCGTCGGGCCTGATAGATCCCGTATTTCATGTTTTTGAGACCCTCTGTTGAGTGGGCGTCGGTGTTGATGGCGATTTTAATCCCCATGTCCCTGGCCATGCGGCAGTGGTGGTCGTTGAGGTCCAGTCGGTCGGGGTGGGCGTTGAGTTCGAGGATGACGCCGTGCTCTTTGGCCCCTTCCATAATATTTTCCACATTGAGCGAATAGGCCTCCCGTTCATGGATAAGCCGACCGCTGGGATGTCCCAGGATGTTGAAATAAGGGTTGTCCATCGCCCGAAGAATGCGCTCGGTCTGCTTTTCTGCCGAGAGATTGAACTGGGAATGAACCGAGCAGATGGTGAAATCGAGTTTGGCCAGAACTTCGTCAGGCAGGTCGAGGGAACCATCTTTGAGAATATCGACCTCGATTCCTTTGAGGATGCGAAAGCCGCCGTATTCGTCGGTGAGTTTTTCGATCTCTTCGATCTGCTTCTCAAGCCGCTTGCGGTTAAGGCCTTTGGCCACCGTGACCGCCTGGCTGTGCTCGGTGATGGCCAGGTAGCTATAGCCGAGGGAGCGGGCGGCTTCAACCATCTCCTGAAGTGAGGCACGACCGTCGGTCGCATGGGTATGGGCATGCAGATCGCCTCGGATGTCGTCGCGCTCGATCAACGCCGGCAACTTACCTTCCTGCGCCGCCTCGATCTCGCCGCGGTTTTCACGCAGCTCTGGTGGAATAAAGTCAAGACCTACACTGGCAAAGATCTCCTCCTCATCGGAACCCGCAATGCGTTCTTCGTCGTCCTCTTTACCCTTGAAGACGCCGTATTCATTCATCTTGAGGTTTTTTTTCACTGCAATTTTGCGTACCGCGACATTATGGGCTTTTGACCCGGTAAAATAGTAGAGAGCCGCAACGTAGCTGACTTCGGGCACCACCCGCAGATCAACCT
>NPIE01000970.1_pt1 | contig 12865 bp, 11 predicted proteins | sample 8637661 | NCBI WGS metagenome assembly NPIE01 (sample SAMN07420842, study PRJNA396082) | bioreactor metagenome | isolation source: sample BA12 brine-fed electro-methanogenic bioreactor BA | place: Japan: Kochi | collected 2016-12-09 | reverse complement strand
ATGATGAGCTGGTGGCGCGCATCGACGCGGAGTTCGGCGACGAGGCCGGTGGGCGGCTGGTGCAGTGGCGTGAGCTGATGGAGACGGCCGGGGCGCTCGACGAGCGCGAGAAGCTCGATCGGGTGAACCGCTTCTTCAACCGGCTCAATTTCGTTTCCGATCTCCAGCAATGGGGCCACTTACGGTCCAAGGCGACGGCGCACAGGGCACGCTCCGAGGCGTTGTTGTCGATCTCGAGTTAGCCATCGGCGACATATTGTAAGCGCTCAACTACCTTGGTACGGGCCGCGGCTTCTTCGTCGTACGCTCGGACCATTTCTGGGGGAAGTAGTAGTGCTTGACCAGCCATTCCGGATCGTCATTGTGCGGTATGGCTGTCCTGTCTTTGAAAAAAGACGGTGGTTTCCCCATTCTGTTTCCCCTCGCAACATTGTGACACGAACTACAGCCCATGACGGGGGCCACGTGAACCTGTGAGTACAATCCTCCGAACGCGGCCGTCGCAAGGCCCGCGACTGCAACTACCACGCCCACCCCTCGCACCTTCCCGGAACGCGCCAAACCCGCGAGACGCCCCTTGGAAATTGAAGAGACTGCGGCCTTTGCATGATCCTCCGTCTTCGTCCGGCGCCTCTCCTTCCCTGCGTGGTACGGTAGAATAACCAAGCCGACCAGGAATACGGCAGGCAGGAGGAACCCCCAAGCGAACGCTGCATTTTCGCCGAGGCCGAGGTAGGGTGCGACGAGAATCAGGAACATCCATTCCGGAGCCGGGATCCCTTCGCCCTCGAACTGGCTCGGAACGACGATGGGGTCTGAGGTCGGCATGGGCACGAGGATCGCCACGGCGGCGGCGGCAGCGAGAAACGGCAGGGAAAGAAGGCTATGTTTGAAAAGGTAGGCGCTCACCCCGCCCGTGCGTCTGCGTGCACCGACGAGGTGCATATCCAGCAGGAAGAGAGCGACGACCGGCAGGATCACCACATGGGCCACGAAATTCCTGCTCAGCGTAAAGATTCCCACCAGGAATTCCTCGAAGGCCGAACCGACGAGGGGAATGGCACCGAAATAGTTCGAGATCATTTCCATCGTCCAGTAGGCCTTCCACTCCCACGGAAGAACAAACCCCGTCAGGAGGAGAAGTCCCAGCGCCGCTATCAAGAGAACCCCGGCAACCCACAAGGTCCGGATTCTCTTGGTCGCCACAAGGAAATCCCTTCTGACGAGGCTCCTCAACACATGTACGAGGATGGCACAAAACAGCAGTAGGGCGCTCCATCGATGGGAGTCTCTGATCCACGCGCCAATTGCGGGAAAACCCCTGTAGAGCACCTTTATGCTGTCGTAGGCCCCGTCCAGGGTGGGCTCGTAGAACAGAGAAAGAAGAATCCCCGTCACCCCCTCGACGAACAGAAAAACCAGAGCCAATCCGCCGAAGTAATTCCGCCAATGGATGCGTTCAATCTTCATTGCAATCCTGAGATTCAGCGTGCTGCCGAAACACCACATCAAAGCAACGGCGCCGGTCTGGGCACTGCTACAGACGCCGAAGCAATCCCGCCCCCGCCTCGAAAACATCCAATCGCTAGGGAAACGCTGATTAAATCCCCCGCCACGCGGCGGCAAACCCCGGTAGAATTGGCTGGAGACCACGACGGATTGGGAGTCCCATGAGGCAGATATCCTTTTCCCAGGCGGAGTTTGCCGGCAATAAGAAGGTGACCCGGCGCGAGCGCTTTCTGGCGGAGATGGAGCGGGTGGTGCCGTGTGCGGCGCTGCTTGAGGCGCTCTCGCCGCACTACTACCCGAACGCCTCGCCGAACAAGCGCGGCAGCCCGCCGATTGGCCTGGAGCGGATGCTACGCATGTACTTCCTGCAGCAGTGGTATGCACTGGCCGACGAGGCGCTGGAAGACGCCCTCTACGACAGCCAGGCACTGCGCAACTTCGTCGGTCTTGACCTGTCGCGGGAGTCGGTCCCGGATGCCACCACGCCGCTGAAGTTCCGCCGGTTGCTGGAGCAGGCGGGTCTGACGAAGCGGATCTTCGAGACCATCAATGCCACGCTTGCCGCGCGCGGGATGATGATGCGCGAGGGCGCGGCGGCCAACGAGGTGGACGTGACCCAGGCCGAGCACCTGCTGCATGGGGAGGAGACGGTGGTCTTCGCCGATGCCAGCTATGTCGGCGTGGAGAAGCGCGAAGCGCTCAAAGACAAATCCATCACTTGGCACGTGGCGGAGAAGCGGGGCCGCATCAAGGCGCTGCCCGAGGGCGAGCTGAAGGAACCGATGGTGACGCGCGAGCGCATCAAGGCGCAGGTTCGCTCGGAGGTGGAGCACCCCTTCCAAGTGGTGAAGAACCTCTTTCGCTATCGGAAGGTGCGCTACAATGGCCTGGCGAAGAACACCGCGCAGCTGTTCACGCTGTTCGGGTTGGCGAATCTGGTGTTCGCCAAGAGGCAGCTGCTGGGCGCTCACGCCTGAGGTGCGCCCTGAGCGAGGGACTCGGGCCGCAAACCGGTTCTGCCGGGGCAAAAATACGGGAAAATCGGCCCGACTCGAACGCCCACTGCTCCGTTCGCCGCGCTCAACAAGGGATCCGTTGTGACCAACGACATTTTCCATTTTTCTTCAGCGCTTCCCTAGTACTCTTTAAGGATGATATTGACGCCTTCAGATTACCGAGCGACGCCAAGGCGAGACGACACGCGGCCATATGAGGCGCCCTTGCCCTTGAGGTAGAATGGCTAACCCGGCGGTTCAAAGTGTCTTACATATAACCGCTTCTCGTCTCGGTGAATGCATCATGAGACGTGTGACGGGACACTAAATACATGATTCTAAATACGCGTCACTCTACTGCAATCGCACCAGCGCATGGTGGTTCCCAGGAAACAGGCTGACTGCATACATGAACTGGTACACCAACTCCATCAGTTCCTCCATGCTGCGGCAGCGGTGATTGTGCGTCACGGTGTTCTACAGCGCCTTCCACTACCGCTTGATGTGGTTCGCCCACGGATGGTAGACGGGCTGGAAGAGCAGTTCGAACTTCCGGTCCTGCTCCAGCCAGACGCGTACCTTGCGACACTTGTGGATGATGTAGTTGTCGAGCACCAGCACCAGTTTCTTCGCCCGCCGATAATGGCGCTCGGGCATCTACAGCAGCCCCAGGAACAACAGGCTACTCTTGCGCTTCCACTCGAACCACACGACCTCTCCGGTTTGGGCATGCAGCGCCCCGGCCAGATAACGCTTAACGTTCTTCCCCGGCGTAGGAACCGTCTCCTGTCGCCCCCTCTCCATCCAGGCCACTCCAATGCGGGGATTGAGGTCGACGTCCTCCTCATCCACATAGAACACTGGTGTGTCCGCACTACAGTCACCCAGCGCCGCCTCGATCGCCGCCAGCCGCTCGGCCAGATGCAGTATCGCAGGACGCGGCGGGCATGCTCCTTGTCTCGGGACTTCTGAACGACTCGCTGCAGTCGCCGGCGATGCGCACGGCGAAGATTCGCTATATGGGGGTCATCTCGTGCGGCCTTTGTGTGTGTCCCTGCTTGGTCTCGACACCCGATCAGATCAGTGTTGGTCGCCCGAATTACCTTCGTGATCGATATTTAGGATCAGTTATTTAGGCTACTACTTCCCCCACAGCGTCTCGCCCTGAGTAATAAGTCCATGTCCACCTGAGCTTTACCTACCCGGGCAAATGGTGCAGCCATCATCAGCATCCTCACCCGCCCGTCTGGGACATGAACCTGACCACTTTATCCGGCGTCTCAGAGAACGTGTGGCGTTCAGGCTTCATGGCAATGGCCTGCAGCAGTGTCTCGTGCAGATCGCTGTCGCTTGCTCCGCTCCGCAGCAGGGACCCCATGGCGATGCTATATTGATCCCCCAAGCACAAGTAGAGGGTACCGTCCACGCCCAGTCGCACCCGGTTGCAGGTGTCGCAGAAGTGTTGCGATATGGGCGTAATGAACCCAATACGCAGGGGCGTCCCTGCCACCTGGACATAACGCGCCGGCCCGCCCCCCTTCACGATTGCAGGCACCAGCCGATAGCGCTTCGCCAATTGCGCCTCCACCTCGGCCAGGTCCACGTAATGAGACGTGGCGGAACGTCCAGTCGAGCCCACGGGCATCGCCTCGATGAAGCGGAGGGTAAAGTTGTTGTCCAGGCAGAAGGAGACCATATCCTCGACCTCTTCGTGATTCACATCACGCAGAACCACCATATTGATCTTGATAGGTTCGTAGCCTGAGGACTGGGCCGCCCTCAATCCCTCCAGCACCCGTTCCAACTGGCCGCCCCCGGTGATCTCGCGGAATCGGTCGGGGTGTAGCGAATCAAGGCTGACATTCAACCGAGCCACCCCTGCCGAACGCAGCTGAGGGGCCAGTTTGGCCAAGCGGACGCCATTGGTACTGAGGGAGAGATCTTCAATGCCGTGCAGGCTGGAGATCCGCCGGGCAATTTCAACGAGGTCGGGGCGCAGCAGGGGCTCACCCCCGGTCAGCCGTACCCGGCGAACACCCAGGCGGGCGAATGTACGCACCATACGCTCCAGCTCATCGGGGCTCAGCCACTCCGCGGGGCTCTCGTAGTCTGAAAACCCCTTCGGCATGCAGTAGAAACAGCGCAGATCACAGCGATCCGTCAGTGATAGGCGTAGATATTCTACGCGGCGGCCAAAAGAGTCAACGAGTGTGGTGTCCATGATTCATGTATGGCAGCCGTCTGGATGAATGGCCTTAATCCAAGGCAACTCAAGTACCGGAAGGATTGTTAACATCCGACCCACCTTATCAACCAAGCCATCAACCACCGCAACTTATTCATACCCCGAATAGCAGGGCGCATCTGGAAACAATCAATAGTGCCGCACGGAAATTGTCGCCGGGTCTGTAATCTCTCCATGTTGCCAGCATCTGCCTGGGTGTTTTTCACAACGGTTTGCTCTTAAATCCCGGGGATGAACACCCCGCTTGGTCGCCCCGGCAGACGACCAGACGGGATGTTCCGCCCCGGGGGGAACCTTCGTAATTACTTCGCCAACGCTTTTACCACATCCTCGGGACTGTGGATGGTGCCCATGATGAGCGGGCTGCCCCAGCGCGTCTGATACAGGTTCTCGGGCACGGAGGCAAGAGAGATCATCAGGTTGTTGAATGCCTGGAGATCATCAGTCTCGAAGTAGGTGATGAAATCGGTGTCATCAATACCGGTGGAGTGATAGAGCTTACGCTTCACGTTGACCAGGTAGGCCAGGGTGGGGGCAGTATGCTGCTCCATCTTCTCCAGTCGCTGGGCCTGGGTCATGTTCCACCATTCGGCGTTCTTCTTCACCGGCACAACGAGGAAGTACCGCGGCATAGGACCACTGTAGGTAGCGGAACTAAGACCTGCGTTCAGGTCCGGCGACTGCTTCTTGTCGATGTAGTTGAGCGGTTTGGTGACGCCCACCAGGGTCTCGGTGGGGACGGCAAATCGCCCAAGGGTGGTGGCGGCGAAGTCTACCAGGAACTCTTGATCGCTGATCATGTCATAGGCGTGGAGACGAATCAGGAAGTCGGACTGCGCTTCCAACCCCCTGGTCAGGTACATGTCCACCAGCACCTTGCCCTCGTACTTCTGGATCAGTGAGGTTACCTCACCCACTGCCTTCATTCGCATGTCGGCGGAGAGCTTCGCCCAGTCGGGAGTCAGCTTGTAGGCATTGAAAGCACCGTACACGCCGGCCTCCTTTAGAATCTTGGCCCGCTCGACCATGGGCTTCATCTCCATGCCCTTGTCCATGTCCGCAGCCTGGGCGGATGGCGCAGAGACCATAACACTGAGCAACATTCCCATGACGCTTTTCTTGAATACCCCTTTCATAATCATGTCTCCGTAGGTTGTGACGGCTTGTCGTGATTCACTCCCCGGGCTTCGCCGCCGTCGCCGTATAGGGGGGGATTTAACCGCCGAGCCTGCTGAGAAAACGCAGATCCGACCAATGATGCATCTTCCGGTCCGCGGCATTCCCGACTGGTGTCAGCCACCTGTTCAGCCGCCGTCAGCCGACGGGTCGTAGAACTTGGAAATATCCTTGTGTGCGATGCCCTTATGGCAGTCGATGCAGGTTTCGCCGATTTCCATCGCCTTGCGGTGACGGCGCTTGGCGGTGGGTTTCTGCGTGTCGAGCGCCATCGCGTCCCATGCGTGACAATTGCGGCACTCACGAGAATCAGTGGATTTCATTGTTGCCCACACCCGGTTGGCCAAGTACAGACGCCGTTCCTCGAACTTCTCCGGGGTGTCGATGGTCCTCATAAGCTTGTGATAGAGCTCGCCGCTGGCCTGCACCTTGCGGATGATCTTGTGCACCCAGTCCTTCGGTACATGGCAGTCGGAACAGCTCGCCCGGACCCCGGTGCGGTTGGAGTAATGGACGCTTTTTTTGTATTCCACAAAAACTGTGTCTCTCATCTCGTGGCAGGATGTGCAGAAATCCAGGGTATTGGTCGCCTCCATAGCAGTGTTGAAGCCGCCCCAGAATATGATCCCAGTGATAAAGAACACCACTGCGGCAAACACTGAAGCACCCCCGAACCAACCAATCCTCACTGATGTACCTGGTAGTTTCATTTCAACTCATCTCTTCCATGGAAATCCGCACGGGGCATGAGCCACGTTCAAAGCTGAGCGGCAAGTGTTTCAGTGCGAGGGTCAATCTGCTTGATCTGCTCCAGATCGACGGAGACAACCCCGGCCGTCAGGTCCACCAGAGCGATGTAGAAAGGCGCGATCTTGCGCTTGCGCACTTCATTCTGGAGATGAGGCATCCACGGGACGAGATGCCTTTCAAGAAAATCACGCTGGGCCATGATATAAGGGGTATGGTCAATACCCTCTTGAGCCTGTTTCATTACCAGGAACTGCATGAACTCCAGCTCTGCCGTGAGCTTGTCTTCAAGCTCATGAAGCTCCTCACTGACAGCCAGGCCGAAGTTGTCGTAGAACCCCTTCAGCTCCAGCAGTAGTTCGGATTTACCGCCGCGGAGAACATAACTGCCCTCGTACATGGAGACACTGCGTTTCGGCAGATCCATCTCGAACGCACTGAGGTAAAGCGCCTCGAACTCCGTATAGTCCATCTCCATTCTGAGCTCTGGCGCTATCTCCGCCTGGAATACCGCCAATCCTTCCGGTACGGCCCTGTCGATGGCATTTCCTAGCTCCCGGACAAAACTGCCATCCCGCCAGAACTGATGTAGCTCGGGTTCTGGATAGGAAAATCCCAGTGCCAGCAATCTGTACAGTGCACTACGTGCTTGCAGCTGTTCGTTGTCTGCCTCGTTCATCGTCACTTCTCCCATTGCGGGTGATTCCTCAGTCGCTGCTGCCAACCCGTATTAATAGTCATTCGGGTCGAGGGCATTTTCCTGTAGCTCCTGCCGAATAGACGGAGCCTCGCCGATGAACACACCGATCAGCTTGAAATGTTCGTGGATGGCCTTGCCCTTGCTATCACCACCATGCAGAACCGACTTCATGAAATCGAACTGGTACTTTTCGCCAAGTGCCGGAGTGAAGGGGGTGAATGGTGGATGGGCCCCCACATAGCCGGAACCCTCGTAATTGAGGTGGCATGCCACACACTTGGCTTCGTAGTCATAATTCTGCCCTGCTGCGATCAATACCTGGCGGTCTGTATACTCGCCATCGCGCTTGAGCGTGTTCTCCGCCTCGCCATGCTGTTCGCGGTACAGACTACCAGCACCGTGGCACGCCTCGCAGGTCACACCCTGCAGCGCTTTGGCCAGTCCTGAGGGTAAATCTGCACTGTAACCACCAGGTTCACCGTAACCGGTGGAGTGGCAACCGACGCAATCGACATCAGTGCTGTAGTCCTTGGCCGGATCGAGCTTGGCCAGCTTTTTCGCATCTGCCTTAACATTCGGCTTTAGGGATTCGAATGCCGTTGCATGGACGGTCTCTGTAAATGTCTCACCCTGCAGGTCGTGACACTTGATGCACACCTCCTTGCCTTCGTAGGTAGCTGCGACATCTGCCGCCATCACCGTCTCGCCAATCCACAGCGCGCCCAGCAGCAGGGCAAACGGAATCAGGCTGGATCGAGTGGGATTGATATGCATTGTAAAACCTCGTACTTGAAATATTCTGGTGAGAAGTGGTGGGGCCTAGGGCCCCACCTTTTCAGCGGTTTCAGGTCAGGGGTGAGATCATCATCGATGCGCTCAGTTCACCGATCAGAGTGTCCATCAGTTCAGACCTCTGGCCTGCTATCTTCTTGGCACGCTCGGCCTTCAAAACGTCGATGGCATCGCCCACCCCAGGGCCGAACAGGCCCTGAAGCACATCCATGGGCATCTTCTGCGTATTCAGCATGTTGCCCTTTTCGTCCTGCATGGCCGGCCCCACGAAGGGCGGGACATAAAGGACATTGGGCATGGTGCCGAACTCGGGGTGCATCGGGATGGCCACCTTCCAGACCTGGGCCAGCTTGTGCACCGAACTTGCGGTGTCATCCAAGAAACCTACGTGCATGGCACGACCCACGCATTGGGCGACACAAGCCGGGGCGACCCCCTTCTCGATGCGCGGGAAGCAGCCGATGCACTTGTTGGCCTTCTGCGCGTCATCATTGAAATAGACCTTCCCGTAGGGGCAGGCTTTTATACACTCCTGCTTGCCCTTGCACTTTTCCAGGTTGACGATGGTGAGACCATCCTCGACACGCTTGTAGATGGCATCGTTGGGACAGGACTCCAAACACGCCGGATTCGCGCAGTGGTTACACATTCTCGGCAGGTACTGGAAGATGTTGTTCGGGTAATCGCCAACCCCCTGCTCCTCGTCCCAGTTGGGTGCCCAGCGGGGCCCCGGGCTCGGCTTCACCTGGCCCTTCTTGCCCTCAAACAGGCGGGCAGCGTAGTCGAACCGGAACGGCACGCCGTACTCGTCCAATGTCGGGTGGTGGCCATCCTTCTGAAGCACGCCATCCCTATATCCGCCACCCTTCTGCTGCCAGTTCTTTGGGTAACCAAGGCCAGGCAAGGTCTCCACGTTACGCCAGTACATGAACTCCTGTCCGGGTGCCGTGCTCCACAGCTTTTTGCAGGCCACGGTGCAGGTCTGGCAACCGATGCACTTGTTGAGGTCGACGATGAAGGTCAACTGACGCTTCGGTGCTGTCATCATTTCTTTGGACATGTTTCAAATCCTCATGCGGGATCAGCATCTGGTGCTGATTTCCGAATATCGCGCAATCACCCAGACGTCAGATGTTGACCGTCCCTGTGTAGCGGCGTACCTCGACCCGCGCATCGCGCTGCGTGCCACCCGGTCCGTAGTAATTAGGCTTGAACTTGAGATGAGCGTAGTTTCCGACCAGCGCCGTAGGCGTAATGCGCACCGGCAACGGGCTTTGAGAAGTACCACCCATGAGGTCCATGTACATCTCCGGCTCATGGAACATGCTCACATGTCCGGCCTGCTCACCGCTGCGGATCTTGCAGCGCACCACCGAACGGCCGTGATCGTTGAAGACCTCCACCCAGTCGTTGTCCTTGATACCGCGTGCGGCGGCATCGACAGGGGATATCTCGATCATGGGACCACCACGCTGCAGACGCAGCTGCAGAATGTTGTCCTTCCAGGTGGAGTGGATTCCGTAGCGGCCGTGAGGCGTACCGAAGCGCAGTGGATACTTGTCAGCATCCACCGGGGCCTTGTAAACCGGTAGTTCAACGCCCAGTTCGAAAAAGGTGGGGTGATCGATGTAAAACTGCTCGCGTCCTGTCAGGGTGGGCCACGGCTTCTTCTTGATAACAAAGTTCTGTAACGGGGTGTATGGCACGCCCTCCTTCATGGGCGAAGTCCAGTTAGACTTGAACCGCTGCGGTCCCTGTTCGCGAATCATCTCCAGGGTGATGCCCTCGGTCTGTGGCGCGGAGTCGAGGATGAACTGGCAGGCCTGGGCATCAGTCTCCAGCTTACCGCCGTCGATCTGCAAATCGTAGAGCTTGGTGAGATCACGGACTACGTTGTACTTCTCGTCGAAGTACTTGGTGAAGCCCTTCTTCTCCGCCACCTCGCCCACCTTCTTGGCCAGCAGGGCAAAGATCTCCCAGTCTGGCTTCGACTCCCACAGGGGGGCAATTGCCGGCTCAGTCATATGGATGAAGGTGTGCTCCTCAGTCATGCTGAGATCGGTTTTTTCGTACCAGTGGGCGCCGGGCAGTACCACGTCGGAATAGAGCGCCGTGGAATCCATGCGGAAGTTGATATCAACGGTGAGGTCCATCTTCGGCCACAGGTTGCGCAGCACGTAATCAAGGCCTTTGGCGTTGTTCAACCAGTTACCGCGGTAGCAGATGAAAACTTTGGGATCACGACCATTCTGTGGATAGAGGGGCATCTGGCCTGAAGAAAGGGACTCACGAAGATACCTAGCGGTATCGATGTCCTCATTCTCCATGGCGTCATAGACATTACCGTGGTAGTAGGTCCAGATGGTGGTCTGGCAGAAGCGGTGCTTTCCAGGACCATTGGGGAAGGAGAGCTTCACCACACCCAGCAGCGGAGTCGGCTTCCACTGGCCCACGTAGTGATTCACACCGGTACCGTTGTAACCCTCGTTTCCGGTCATGGCGCACAGGAGAATGAAGGTGCGCAGGATAGTGTCACTCCAGTACCAGTGGTTGGTGCCGCCGCCGGTAATAATCATGGACGGCTTATTAGTGGCAAAATCACGGGCCATCTGGATTATGACGCTGGGCGCAACTCCAGTGATCTCAGCAACCTTTTCCGGTGTGTAATCTTTGAGCTTCGGCTTATAGACCTCGAACACCGGCTGCACCTTGACCGTACTGCCGTCGGCGATCTTCACCTTGAAAGTGCCTTCCAGGGCCGGGTCGAGTTCGCCCAAATCGAGATACCCGTCAGGGAAGGTGAAGGTATTCCGGCCCATGAACCCGGGCTGGATCTTCGCCTTCTGCTCCGGCTCTTCGCCCCAGCTGCCCTTCATTAGTACGGGCTTATTGGTTTTGGTGTCCCAGGCATAGAACTTTTCCTTGGAGCCGCCCTCCACCATGTCGGCTTCGCGCAGGTACATCCTTGTGTCGCTGCGGACCAAGAACGGCAGGTCGGTCTGTTCCTTCAGGTTGTGCTCATCGAAGAGTTTCTCCTTGACGATTACATTCACCATACCGAGTGCCAGCGCCGCGTCGGTACCGGGTTTTATGGGGACAAAAACGTCCGCCTTGGTGGCGGTAGCGTTGAAATCGGGCGAGATGACATACATCTTGCTGCCGTTCAACACCGCCTCCTGGAGGAAATGGGCGTCAGGAATACGGGTTGTGGCGCTGTTGGCACCCCACATCAGTATCGTGCGACCGTTGAACCAGTCGGCGGTCTCACAGGTATCGCCCTGGAGGCCCTGGGTCTGGGTCTGCCCAGTGGGGTGATCGCTGTACCAGTCGAAAAAGGTGTGTGTATGGCCGCCGATAAAATGGGCGAAACGGTGCCCGGCGGCGAAGGATACTGGTGCCACAGCAGGCACCGGGGTAAAGACGCTGATGCAGTCGGAGGCATGGTTCTGTAGAGTGTCGACGATACCGTTAGCCACATACTCGAGCGCCTCATCCCAGGAGGCACGGCGCCACTTGCCCTCGCCGCGCTCACCGGTCCGGATCAGCGGATACTTGATGCGGTGAGGGCCATACTGGTAGTCGACAGCGCACTCACCCTTGTTGCAGCCACGTGGGTTGTATTCGGGAACCCCGTTCAGCTTTGGCATGTCCTTCGACTGCTCCTCGCGCATGACCACGCCGTTCTTGGTGTAGACGAAGTGCGGGCAGGAACCGGTGCAGTTGAGGAGATGGGTACCACGGGTCTTCTTATCCCAGGACCACTGTTCGCGGTGGAAATCTTCCCAGCCGCTATAATCGTGCTGCATCATTGGGTCCTTGGTTTGCGCCAGCGTGCGCAAGATCACGGAACCATTGACCAGCATGCCGATGGAAACGGCACCCGTTGCTTTCAAAAAGCCACGACGTGTTGAATCGAACTTGTTCATCATTGAATCTCCCAATGTCGCCTTTTACCCGTGCGCCGATTAATCAATCCCGCCCGGAACCCATTACATAAACATCCAAAGGCAATATGGACTTTCATCCCTGAGGGTCGCGAAGCTCAGCAAAGGAAGGCTTCCACCGCTATCCGTAATCCCGACTGCTGTGCTTTAGCCCGGGAGGTGATAAAACCGGATCACATCCCCACCATTGGCCAGGCTGTTTTTTTCAGTTACGCCCTGCTGCGACAGCCTCATAAACACAGCAAAACGAGTATCCACCCTATCAATTCAAGAATGACGCCATCACGAATTCCACAACAACAACCACCATCCCTCAAAAGCAAACGGATTAAACCGAGGCATCATTTCGATACACCCAAAGTCTGAGCGGGTATAACCCTGACAGCAAATCACAAACACGTGAATCACACGTCCGTGAACATACCAAGTAGAGAAGTCGGGAAAAGAATCGCTGCAAGACAAAGACAAAGACAAAGAACTAATGCCGCTGGAACACAACGGTTTTACCCGTATGGATACAGTACAACTGCGGGCAATTCACTTCATATTCGGAAAGTCACTGACGACCTGGACCAGAAATCGGGGGCCTCTCAATGACCGGATTGGACTAACCCAACAGTGGTCCTAATCGTGGGGGTAGGTCACGGGGATGTGAAAAGATCTTTCAGGGTATTAAGCATCCTAGGAACGGTTGGGCTTACCACACACAATTCCCTGACGCGGCATCCTTCAGGCGCACCATGATGGGGCGTCAATC
>NPIE01020709.1_pt1 | contig 12873 bp, 11 predicted proteins | sample 8637661 | NCBI WGS metagenome assembly NPIE01 (sample SAMN07420842, study PRJNA396082) | bioreactor metagenome | isolation source: sample BA12 brine-fed electro-methanogenic bioreactor BA | place: Japan: Kochi | collected 2016-12-09 | reverse complement strand
CTCCGCCACAAAGTTCGCCCAGCCGGAGCCATAGGCAAAGTAGGTGCCGCCCTGGCTTGCCGTGCCAACGGTAAAGCTCTCAGGCCAGCCGGCACGATCCTGGGCAATCACAGGGCCAGCAACAACGGAGGAGGCGATCGCAGCCGCCAGAATGGTTTGAAGTTTCATAAGAAATGCTCCCGATTCATCTTGTTGGTTGGGTGCTGATGAGACCTGCCCGGCCTCGCTGGGGGAGCATTCAGCAAGGGCCAGGCCAGTTAGTAAAAACACTTACAAAACAAAGAATTGATTTCTCGCCAGTTAAACAACCGAAGAGTATTGGGTGGCTTACCACCCACGGAAAAACCAACAATGGGTGGATACCCACCCATTGTTTTCTTGGGGTGGTGCCCTTTCGGATTGGACAAGACCACGTTGTCAAAAACTCAGAGTCAAACCAACCACCAGGCGACTTTCATCATGAAACTGGCCAAAAGTACCCGTGGATTCACCGAAAAACAGATCTGCGCCAGCGTTCAGAATTACTCTGGTCGCCAAAGCATATTCAGCTTGCAACCGGATCAGCGAATCCCGGTTGTTCAGATCGTAAAGGCAGAGCGCCTCCATCGTAAGGGCATCGTTCAGCGCATTACGTCGGACCAGAAGTGTGGCTTGCTCTTGCGAAGACCGGTCCGGCATATCGTTCGAGAAACGGTAGGTCTGAAAGAACTGGGCGCTGATAAACCAGTCACGCCATCCACTGTAATCCAGACCGATCACATAGGAGCCAACGGCTGTGTCAACAATGGCTCCAGTGTCAGGGGTCAGAAACCGTTTTTCGCTTTCCAGCCCCACCTCACTACGAAGCGTGACATTCCCTAAGGGTTTTGAGGCGGTTCCGCCAAGCAGATGAGAGCGGTTGTAGTCCGCCAGAACCCGCTGCTCTGAAGGGTCGAACCGAATCAGGGGGTCGTCGATGGTGTGATAGAGATAATTCAGAGACAGGTCCCAGCCTCGCTCGAAGGTGGAGAATCTTGCCCCGAAATCGCTGGTGGTCAGCGAATCGGGACGATCAACCATCAGGCGGCTGTCACCAGGCGGGTCGGGAAACAGGGAATAGGCTGCTCCGGACAGTGTACTCTCCGTTACCGTAGCATCAGGAATCCAGACCATCTGGGCTGTCCACTCATGCACCGGGAATTCCACCAGCGCTGACCACAATGGAATACGGCGATGTTCGATGTCCGGAAGAATGAATTCCCGGTAGCTCAGCGGGTTAACCACATCCAGAACCCGCAGGCCATCGGCCTGCCCCCAGACAATCTGCTGTTTGCCCAGGCTGACATAGGCGTCCGCCAGGTAGTGGTTCAGATAGAACTCCCTGAGTTCCAGCTCAAGGTGATCATTGGGCAGACGTTTGCGCGCATACCGCGCACGAAAGGGTTGCCCGGGCTGGCCCGGGCTCAGTTCATCCTGTACGTCCAGGCGCGCCTGCCCTCGCAGGATCAACCGCGCCCCGGAATGAAATCGTACCAACCACTCCGGACGCCAGGTAATGTCCTGTTTTTGCCAGGATCCGGCTTCATGAGCATAGGCTGCCCCAATCTCCAGGATCGACGAGTGCTTAACTTCCTGGGCCTGTGCCGGCATCGACAACAGGCACCATGCAAGCAGCCAACCGATGACGGGAAGCGCTTTCATCTCAATACCCTCGTTTCAGAGCATTCTGCTCAAACAACCGGGGCGAGACATCAACGCCATAATCGGTGTCGCGGAACTGAATACGGGTTTTATGCCCGGTTTTCCTGTTGATGGCTTCGATGTCGGTAGTACTCCAGATGCCGTCGATCATCTCGATACGTCGGGCATGGACGGTCTTCAGAGAATGACCAGCTACATCCCAGTACTCTGTCAGTCGTGGAATCCATAACGAGGAATCAACGCGCATCAGCACTCGTCCGTAGCCCAACGCGCGGCTTACCTCCGGCCCCACCGGCGAGGCCTCCACCAGCCAGGTGTGGTGGCCGTCCACGTGCTCTTCGCCGAGCAAGGCGAAGTGGTAATCTTCGGCGGCAATCTTGCTCTCTTTCTTGATCTCCTCATAGGTGAAGTCGGTTCCGAGGAAGTAGTCACCCCGGTCAGAAGCCGAGATTCTGCGCACTTTTCTCAAGGCCGGCAGGTACAGCCATTGATCGTCTTCCCGGGCCGGGTTCGCGTAATCCCAGGTGAGAAATGCGGTGCCGGCCACCGTGGCTGGCTGCGTATAGAAGATGACGGTTTTCTTGATGTCGTCGAAGTAACGGCGAAAGGCGCGGGTCTGCTCTTCACGAATATTGCCCCCCTGATCGGTCAGGGTGATCAGCATGTCTCTCCGTACCGACACGCCCTCAGGACGACTGTTCATCATCTGGATAATCTCCCGGGCGGTCGGCGCTTTCTCAGTGGCGAACGCCTTGCTGGTCAGCACAGCCGCGCTCAGCAGTGCCAGCAGTATCAACCCGGTTTTCACGAAACTTCCCGGTTTACCCACCATAAAGGCCGGCTGAAACACCAGGGTGATGGCAGGCAACAGGAGCAAGCTGGCCAAGAAGGCAACCGAAACCGACAGCGCCACCAGCATTCCAAAATTCATCAGCGGCGGCACCTGGCTGGTCATCAGCACACCAAAGCCCAACGCCACGGCCAGAAGGTTGAACCAAAGTGCTCGCCCGGTCGACGAGAACACGGTAGCGATACGCTGTCCGGGGCTGAGGTGGCCGGGCTTTGACATGGCCTCACGGAGTCGGTCCAGGGTGTGAATGGCAAAATCAACACTCAGGCCGATGGCGATGGCGGCAAACATTGAGGTGCCCACCCCCAGCCATATGCCCTTCACTCCCATGACCGCGTAGATGACCAGAATCGACAAGCCCACCGGAATCGCCGCCATCAAGCCAGCGGTAACCGATCGGAACAACAGTGCCGCCATCAGAAGCACGGCAAGGAAAGAGACGATCACGCTCCTGGCATGAGTCTCGGCAATACCACTGACCCAGTGATACTCTACGTTAACGCGGCCGCTGATCCGGGCTGCCACATCCCCTTTAAACTCCGAGGCCAGGTAACGCTCCAGACGGGGAATCAATGAACGGCTGATCAGGTAAGAGCCCTCTTTCAGGTTGGCTCTGATCAGCGCCCTCTGCCGCTGCGAATCCACTCGTTCCTCAAAGTCGGTCGGGTCGCCAGAGGCGGTGTAAAGAAGAAACAGCTGGGCAACCAGGTTCTTGTCATCCGGTACCCTGTAAAACGCCGGATCATCCTCGTTCACGGCCTTGTTCATCTGTTTGATGTAGTCGGCAATCGAGGTGGTTCCATGGATTCCGGGCTGTGCTTCCAGGAAGACCTGCAACTCACTGATCGCCTGCAGCACCGTGGGATCATAGACGCCCTCCGGCGCCGGGGTCTCAATCACCATATCCAGGTAATAGGTGCCATCCATCGCCGCGTTAATCGTTTTGTCAGCCTGGTAGATCGGCTCACGGGGCTGAAAGTTTTCAATGCGTTCTTCATTGATCACCACCTTCAGAGCGCCCAGCCCGGCGACACTGGCAACCACTGCAGCGGTCAGGAGTATCGTTTTCGGATACCGTAGCGACAATGAACCCAGTCCCGACGCCAGCCCCCGGCTGGGCAGGCTGGATTCGTGCCTGCGAAAGCGTGGTCTGGGCCGGGCCCGGAAAAGCGACAACAGTGACGGTGTTACGAACAACGTCAAAAGCCCCGCCAGGATCACGGCAAAGGCGCCAAAAAGGCCGAAGAACTTCAGTGGTGGCATGTCATTGGTGGCATATAGCGCCAGAAATCCGGCTGCCGTCGTCAGGGTAGTCAGCGTAACCGGGCGCCATATACCGGCCATCGCAGTGGCAATCGCTTCGGTTTGGGACAAGGCCGGATCGCCGGCCATGACTTCGTAATATTCAGAAAAAATATGAATCGAGTCGGCCACCGCAATCCCGATCATGCAGACAATCAGGCCATTGGTAATGACATAGAATTCGGCCCCTGCCAGGACCATGACCCCCAGGGTGCCGGCCACGGTGCCAGCCACTATCAGATTGGGAATCAAGGCTGCTCTGAGTGAGAAAAACGCCACCACCAGCACCAGGGTGATAATCAGCCCGGCCATCGGGTTCAGGCGCTTGGCGTCACGGTCAACGTATTCCGACAGGTACGCGGACACCACGCCTTCCCCGGCCAGGTAAACCTGGCTCCGGCCCGTGGGTGCGCGCTCAACCAACTGCCGGACCAACTGATAGGTGGCTTCCGCCTGATCCTGATTCAGCAACTCGGCAATGATCAGGGTCATGGAGCCGTCTTCGGCTACCAGACTGCCTTGATAGAGTGGAAAGTTTTTTATGCTGCGCTCAATCCAGTCAATATGGGCCCGGTCCAGCGGACCATCGAGAAACTCCCGAACCTCCATCCCCAGGGTATCGCCCTGGATATTGGATTCCGTGGCAAGACTGGTGATTCCCTGAGGATCAATGTTCGGCACCGCCTGAAGCTGATCACTCAGCCAGCGCACCAGCTTCAGGCTGTGCTCGTTGTAGATGCCGGTCGGGCCCCGGTTCTGGACGGCAATCACCAGTGGGTCCTTCAGGTTGAAAACCTGTTCGACGGCATCCCGGTAAATCAAGGCCGGCTCATTTTCATCGATAAAGGCGTCGGCCTGGGTGTTCTTTTTCAGTGCGCCCAGCTGGCTGCCCAGCCCCCCAACCACCATGAGCGATATCACCAGCGCAAACCACCGGTAACGAATCACTAGGCTGAAAAACGAATATCCGACTGATTGGTGCTTTTGATGTTCCGACATCCTACTCCCCCAATAGTGCATATACACTTTTAAGCTTGAAAATTCCGTTACCGCACGGCGGTATCCCGGGCAAACGCCAGAATGTCACGGATCACGTCAGGCTGTTGCAGTATACGGCTGTGGCCATAGCCTGAGGTCTGGACCAGGCAACTGTTCGGAAATGCCTGGTTCAGTCGCCTTGCTTCCTCTACCGGGACCTCCCGATCACTATCATCGTGCACCAGCAGCGCGGGCTTCTGGATAGAGGTCGCCAGGGCGAGCAGGTCCAGCCGGTCCACTGCCAGCCCAACCGTTGCTTCCATACCTTGGAGGAAGAGTTGCTTACTCCGTCCGCCGAGATTCACAAACCGGGCAAACCGATCCAACACTCCCTCAATGGTGGCCGGGCCCGAAACCAAAACCAGCCTTCTGAAGCAGGGGTCCATAGCTTCTACATAAACCAGCGCGGCAGCACCCAGCGAATGACCGATGCCGACATCGAAGGGTTTACCCACATAGTCATGTGCATCCAGCACGGCCTCAATGAATCGTCCCGGATGTGATTGTTCAGACGACGACTCGCCATGGCCGAGGGGATGCACCGCATAAACGGTGTATTCGTCCGGATCAACCTCAGCGAACAGCGACTCGAATTGCCCGATCCAACCAGACCAGCCGTGCACCAGCAGCATCTTCTTGTGGCCTCGGCCATGGATGGACAGCATACCGCCGCCCCGAAGCATTACCGGACCTCCAAAGAGCTCTCTATGCGAAAGCCGCCTCTCTGCCGCAATGCGGGGACTCGTCATCAGTTTCACCGCTCTTACGGCTGCTCGCGCTGGCAGTAGTCGGCTGTATGCCCCAAAAGCTGCCCGAAATAGATTAAGCGAAAGGTTCATGCCTGTTTACCTCTATCTGTCCGGCGATCATTTTTCGAAATGTCCTTGTAATACAGAAAAGTCTTTTTAAGTGTATATACACTTTTCAAATTATTACAAGATATTTTTTGAGCATCACCCTGACCGCTCCATGCACTCTCACGCTGGACATAGCCCAGCGATGAACCTACTATCTTGCATATACACTTAATAAAACAGGCAGCCCTGATGTCCGAGAAAAGTGCCAACGACCAAACAACCCCTCTGGATGTCGGGAAAACCTGTGCCGCCCTGTACTCAAGGGTGTTCTCAAGACTGGTGACCCGGCACTACAACCGCGCCCTGGCCGACACTGGCCTGCGCGTTACCCAGTTTTCTGTGCTGAACGCCATCAAATTAGCACCTCCCAACTCGATCAATGAGTTGGCAGAGCTCCTGGGCATGGAGAGAACATCATTACAAAGAACAGTCGACAAGCTAATTAGCAAGGGGCTACTGCAGTCCCAGCCCTCAGGACACAAGCGATCTCTGGGGCTATCTCTGACGCGACAGGGAGAGGAAGTCTACGGGCAAGCGTTGATAAGATGGGAAGAAGCACACCAGGAATTCACGGACTTGGTCGGGGAGGAAAACTGGAGCGCTGCCCGGAGCAAGCTTCAGCGGTTCAGCGCAAAACTACAGTCCACACTTTAGCCTGGCGCCGGGTTCCTCGACACAGCCTCAGCTGCCTCACCAACGCCCCTGTAATGTCGCCACAATTTTACGGCCACCGGCATGATTCCGGTGTTCGCAAAGGTAGATGCCCTGCCAGGTACCGAGAGCCAAATGGCCGTGGCTGATGGGGATGGTCAGCGACGGCCCGATGATCACGCTTTTGATGTGGGAGGTGGTGTCATCCGGGCCTTCCAAGGTGTGCTCGTAATAATCGGCGTGTTCCGGCACCATCACATTGAAGTGACGCTCCAGATCGCCACGTACGTCCGGGTCGGCGTTCTCATTGATGGCAAGAGAAGCGGAGGTATGCTGAATGAACAGATTCAGCAACCCCACTTCGCAGTTCGTCAGTTCCGGCGCCTGGGCCAGGATTTCGTTGGTCACCAGGTTAAATCCCCTGGGCAGCGGGGCCAGCTCAATAGTGTTCTGGTGCCAGATCATACGTGCTCCAACAGTCGGTTATTTCTGAAGTTCATCCCAGGGGTGTACCGGCACCACGGCTTCTTCCGACATCTCGCTCTCGAAGGAACTGCGGAAGTAGTCCATGGCCTTCTCGGCCTCACCCAACTCATCAAACCGCGCCACGTGGTAGATGGCCTCACCTTCGTTCACCAAGGGCAGGTTGTTCACACAGATGACGATCCCGGAACAGGGTGAAGTAATAGCCACTTCAGTCTCGCCAAAGGGATCGGCTACCATGGCCAGCCGCTGCCCTTTGCGGACCTTCTGGCCCAGCCTGGCCACCGGCCGCATGATACCGTCGATGTCTGCCCGCACCCACTGCGAATTGGCCGCCGTTTCCGAACGCTTTTTCGGCGCCTTGGGGCCTTTCTTGGCCGGCACCATTTCCAATTCCCTCATTACCCGGATAATGCCCTTCACGCCGCTGGCAATGACGACATCGTCAAAGCGCAGGGCTTCGCCGCCTTCAAAAGTAATGACCGGAATATCCAGTGAATCGGCGTAGGCACGCAGGCTGCCTTCGCGCAGACCGGCATTGATAATGATCGGCGCTCCAAAGGCTTCAGCCATGCGGGAAGTTTCCGGGTTTTTCAGCTCGGCGCGGATCTGCGGCAGGTTGAACCGGTGAATGGCGCCGGTATGCAGATCGATAATGTGGGTGACGCTTTCCATGATCTGGGTGCGCAACAGATAGGCAATACGCCCGCCCAGAGAACCACTCTCTGAGCCCGGGAAACAGCGGTTCAGATCCCGCCGGTCCGGCAGGTAGCGGGTACGCTGCACGAACCCGAAGATATTGACAATCGGGACCGCCACCAAGGTGCCCCTCAGGTGCCGCAGCGCGGAGTTCTTCAATACACGGCGGACGATTTCAACACCGTTGATCTCATCGCCGTGGATGGCGCCACAGACCATCAATACCGGGCCATCCCGGCGGCCGTGTACCACTTCCACCGGAATATGCAGCGGGGTATGGGTGTAGAGTTTTGCCACCGGGACTTCCACGGTCTCCCGGGTACCGGCTTTCACCTCTACGCCGGCAATCTCAAACGGAGCTCTGGCCATGCCTTCTTATCCCCTGCCCCGGGTTTTGGTTTTCCAGGGTTTATAGTTCTTTTCGGTCCAGTTGATGATCATGCCCGCCACGTTCTTTCCGGTGGCATTTTCAATACCCTCCAGGCCAGGCGAGGAATTTACTTCCATCACCAACGGACCTCGGCTCGAACGCAGCAGGTCCACGCCGGCGACGTTCAGGCCCATGGCTTTGGCGGCAGTAATGGCAGTTCGGCGCTCTTCCGGAGTAATTCTCACCAGCGAGGCGGTGCCACCGCGGTGCAGATTGGAGCGGAATTCGCCTTCAGCGCCCTGGCGTTTCATGGCAGCAATAACCTTGTCGCCGATCACAAAGCAGCGAATATCGGCGCCACCAGCTTCCTTGATGAACTCCTGCACCAGAATATCGGCTTTCAGGCCCATAAAGGCCTCGATCACGCTTTCTGCCGCCTTGCGGGTTTCCGCCAGCACCACGCCGATGCCCTGGGTGCCCTGCAGCAGTTTGATGACCACCGGAGCCCCCCCCACCATTTTCAGCAATTCCGGCACGTTGTCCGGTTTATTGGCAAAACCGGTCACCGGCATGCCGACACCTTTGCGAGCCAGCAACTGTAAAGAGCGCAGCTTGTCGCGCGAACGGGTAATGGCAACCGATTCATTCACCGGAAACACGCCCATCATCTCAAACTGCCTGAGCACCGCAGTGCCGTAAAACGTGACCGAGGCACCAATGCGGGGAATCACAACATCAAAATCTTCCAGCACCTCTTCGTGGTAGTGGATTTTCGGATCGGCAGAGGTGATGTTCATGGAGCAGTGCAGGCAGTCGATGACCTTCACTTCGTGGCCACGGTTAATGCCTTCCTCCACCAGACGCCGGGTCGAATACAGGTGACGGTTTCGGGACAGTACCGCAATTTTCATAGTCAGGTCCTTGGTGCCGGCTCGCCGGCAAGATAAGAAGCTTCGGGGTAAATCGTTGAGCGTCCCGCCATGGCGGTGCGCCCAAGTAACATCCGGAACCGCATGGAGTCCCGGTTGGTCAGTGTCATTTCAATGGGCCAGCTCTGGTCGCCCAGGACCAGCGTGGTTTCAATCACCAGGCGTTGTTCCTTGTGGCCACCGGAATCCGATACCGTGCGCTCATCCAGCACCCGGGCATCGCATTCCACCACATGGTGCAGGTCGTTCTGAACCGGGTGCACCCAGAACTTCACACGACGTTCGCCGTTTTCGGTATAGGGCTCGGTTCGGAACGTGTGCAGACAGGATGTCCTGGCGCCAGTATCCACCTTGGCCTTGATACGCTGGATATCAAGATCAGGCAGCGCCACCCATTCCCGCCACCCCAGACTAACCTTGTTCTCCGCGGCTTTCGGGGGAGTGGTTTTAATGGCTTCAGGTTTTATTGTCGACATCCGGTAATTCCTTTTCTTGCTGTTGTTCCGACCCGACCAGCTGTATGCGGAAAGGTTCGGAATGACTGCCGGCGTAGACACTGGTGTGAGGAAACGGTATTTCAATACCAGCCCCGTCCAGTGCTTTCTTGATAGCGACCATCATGCTGCCTTTACCTTCCAGGAAATCCTCCCGGGCCACCCAGAAGGAAAACTGGAGATCCACAGACGAAGGCCCGAAACCGGTCACCAGCACAAATGGCCGGGGCTCTTCCAGGCAATGCGGATTGGTCTCCGCCAGCCCGAGCAACAGATCCCGCACCCGCTCCACATCTTCAGCGTAGGCGATACCGATCACCAAATCGATCCGCCGGATCGGAAACCGGGACCGGTTCACCACCCGGGTTTTGATCAGGGTTTCATTGGGGATACGCACATACAGGTTGTCCGGTGTTCTCAGCTTTACACTGAGCAGATCAATCGCCACCACCTCACCAATGGTGGCATCCGCTTCGATGACATCGCCTATCTCAAACGGACGCTCCATCACCAGAAACAGGCCACTGATGATGTTGGAAGCCGATGTCTGCGAAGCAAAGCCAATGGCTACCGTGAGAATACCGGCCGCCCCCAGCACCACTTCCAGTGAAAACCCGGCTTCCCGCAGCGCTGCGATAGCAAACAGTACGAAAATCACATAGAACACCAGGCGCCGGATGAGCACCTGGTGGTGCCGTGAAGTGCGGCTTTCGACCAGCCGCCCGACGCTCCGGGCCAGCATGGTACCCAGGAAGATACCCAGCACCAGCAAAAATCCCGCCGCCAGCCACTGCCCCCAGGCAATGCCACTGATCAATTGAATAAACGTAGCCTCAATAGCCTCAATCAACAGAGTTGCTCCTGATTCTGTCAGCCAAACATTCGGTCAAACGCCCGCACCAGGCGGCGCCCTTTGGCCAGCTTTTCCCGGGGCGGCGCCACCAGTTGGCATTGACCGGCACAGGCGGGTACCGACTGTTCAATATTCAGGCTGGCAGAGTTCATATCGGTTTCACACTCTACCGTGACACCCGGCGTCCACAGCTGTCCACGCTCGTTACGATAAAGGGCCAGCAATGGCGTGGGCAGGCTGAACCTTTCCAGCAGCAGTGCCTGCTCTCGGCGATTGATGATGGTCACCGGAGTAACGGCCCGCCAGGGACGTTTCGGCACCGCCTCAAGTGCCAGACGACCAAACGTGGAGGAAGCGTAGCAAAGCTCTCCCTCCATGGTGTTACGGCCAAGCCAGGTCATGGAGGGCACGGCCAGCGGGATCTCGGTCAGCTCTGTTTGCCCATCGCCTACACACACTTTCATCCACAAGGATGTTCCCACGTAAAGCAAACAGCGCCCACCGGCAGGAATGGTTAAAGGCTGGAATGGCCGTATAACCGTGGGACGACAGCCCATAGCGGGGTTGAAGCGGACGATACCTTGATCATCCATACGCACAAAACGCTGCACCGGAATATCAGCGGATGGCACGGTATGGCCCAGGGTTTCCTGCCAATGCAGGGGATCGGAATGAATATCCAGCTTCTCCTCACGCACCTGCCACTCAAGATCCAGCAGGGTAATCCAGACCCGGGTATGTCCAAGCTGATGTTGCTGTGTCTGGCCGGATGCCAGTTGATAGGGGTGCGCCCAGACACCTTCGCGCTGGCTTTCGGTTTGCTCGGTCATGCCTGCGAAACGGCTCCTTGTTGTCAGCGTGATTCGGTGGCGGCTGGTTTTAACTATAATCCAATCCGGTAGTTGCAGCGAATATACAAGCCTATGATTTTTTGGGTTGTATTTACCCTTATATGCACCCGTCAACGACCTGGATGACCCGATGACACAACTGGTGTGGTTCCGTAACGACCTTCGGCTTGCCGACAACCCTGCCCTGACGGCCGCGTGCCAGTCAGGAGAACCGGTGCGCGCGTGTTTTGTAGTCACCCCTCAGCAATGGCAGGAACACGACTGGTCTGCCGCCCGGGTACGCTTTGTTCTTGAACACGCCAACGCTCTGGCCCGGGAACTGGCTGAGCTTGGCGTTCCACTGACATTCCTGAACGCCGAGCGTTTTTCGGATGGCAGCGATGCACTGCTGCAGTTCTGCAAGGACAGTGACATTGCCGACGTCCATTTCAACGAGGAGTACGGCATTAACGAACGCCGCAGGGATAAAGCACTGCGCGATCGCCTGGTGGATTTCGGCATCCGGGTGAGCAAGTACCGGGATCAGACCGTCGCCCCGGTCGGCCAGATTCTGACCCAGCAGAACGAACCCTACTCGGTGTTTACGCCTTTCTCCCGTCGTTGGCGCAGTTGGATAGAGGAAACACGGCCCACTCTGCACCCCAGGCCCGCCGCGATCGGCAACGCGGTCAACCCCGAACAGACCGACACCCTGCCTGCGCCGTTCAGAGCGGCACCGGAGCCCCTGGTACCGACGGGAGAGGATGCCGCTCACGAGCAGCTGGAAGCGTTTTTGGCGGAGCGCGCCAAGGACTACAAAGATAACCGGGACTTCCCGGCGCTGGATGGCACCAGCCAACTCTCCCCCTACCTGGCCAATGGCGTGCTCTCCGGGCGCCAGTGCCTGATTGCGGCAAAGCAATCCGGCCTTTCTGGGGAAGGCGTGGAAACCTGGATCAATGAAATCGCCTGGCGGGATTTCTACATCCATATCCTTTATCACTACCCGCGGGTGAGTATGGGACGTGCGTTCAAGGAGGAAACCGAGGCTCTGGCCTGGAATACGCCGGGCGAGCATTTCGAAGCCTGGAAGGAAGGCCGCACGGGCATCCCTATTGTGGATGCAGCCATGCGCCAGTTGAAAGCCACCGGCTGGATGCACAATCGCCTGCGGATGATCACTGCCATGTTCCTCACCAAGAACCTGTTTATCGACTGGCGGCTGGGTGAAGCCTGGTTTATGCAGAATCTGGTGGATGGCTTTCTGGCGTCTAACAACGGTGGCTGGCAGTGGAGTGCCTCAACGGGTACCGATGCTGCGCCCTACTTTCGGGTGTTCAATCCGGTGACCCAGAGTGAGCGGTTTGATCCGAAGGGGGAGTTTATTCGGAACTGGGTGCCGGAGTTGGCAAAGCTGGACAACAAGCGGATTCATGATCCTTCCAAGGGCGGTGTTATCCCGAAAGGCTATCCCAGACCCATTGTGGACCTGAAAGAGTCCCGCAAAGAAGCCATCGCCAGGTTTCAGGCGCTGAAGGATTGAGACTTTGGAGTCTCGTTGCCGGTCAGGGTTGGGCGAGGTCTTTCCAAAACACGCCGTAAATACATCCATGTAGGCTCCGTTCCGCCATCCATGGCTCCACAGGGTTTTGGAAAGACCTCGCCCAACCCTGACCTATCCTGGAGTTAACTTGCGCAGACTGGGCACTCGGGATCTCTTGCCAGCTTCATCTCCCGCCATTCCATCTGCCAGGCGTCCAGAATCAGCAGACGACCTACCAATGGTTTACCAACCTCTGAGATGACCTTTACAGCTTCCATGGCCTGAGCCGAGCCG
>NPIE01003694.1_pt1 | contig 12873 bp, 7 predicted proteins | sample 8637661 | NCBI WGS metagenome assembly NPIE01 (sample SAMN07420842, study PRJNA396082) | bioreactor metagenome | isolation source: sample BA12 brine-fed electro-methanogenic bioreactor BA | place: Japan: Kochi | collected 2016-12-09 | reverse complement strand
GGGCCATCCGGAGGATATGCTTCCACGCTCATGTGTGTGTGTTTTGACGGTAGGTTTGCCCGACCCGATCAGGCAAACGGCCCGACCGGACGCGGGAGACGGATGGAGCGGCGGGATCGTTTTGGCCTCGGGCCAAAACAGACCAGAGCGCAATCCGGCGGAGCGGCCGGGGAGGGACGTGCTCGCGAGGCGGGCAAACCGGGGGCCTGGGTGCAACGCCGCGGTGAGGCCGAATGGCCGAATGCGCGACGGACCCAAGGGCCGTTCTCCCCTGCGACACGCGAAGCCGAGAAGGGGAGGCCGCAAGGCTTAAGCCAAGGTTGATGTGCAGGCGACTACGCTGGCGACTATACGAAGTACCTACTCCAGCATGCAACATGAGGGCGGGGGGCAGGCCTTCGCTGCCAGTGCACATCCTTTCCCATCATACAGCGAAAGCTGACATTCGAAGCTGGAAATTTGATCCATGATTGGGCTGTTCACCTCAGATAAATAACGGCCCGATAGGTTTCGTGCAGAAGTGTTGGTTACCCCCCTGTTCCTTGACTGCGTCCAACAGGTTCTTGGACACGGGCATTGTGGCTAAGCTGATCACGAACGAAGCCCCTTTCTTCATGAAATGGGGAGTTACCTCCGAGCAAGGCCTGCCGATCTGGTTCACGCGCAAGAATACAACTTGAACTGGCAACCACCCGAGAATTTATTTTGCTTCGCAACTCTCGGCCGAAATGGGCACACACCTTACCGACCAGCGCTGCGCCCCACGCATGCCATTCTGTTGACAACATCGGCCCGCAAGGACAACCATAGGGTCAGTGTCTCGTAGCGTTGGCTATTTAGGACTTTGCAGGCCGCACTACGAACGGTGTCAGCTAATATGCCTTTGGAGAACGGGACAACGATCAGAAATACACGGGGCACGATAATTGACGCAGGCGACTTTAGATTGTTCTTTGCGGGACGCTCAGAATAAACTCAGATCCTTGGATTATATGGTGATGCGGTCCCAGCTTCGAGCCGACGCCTCACCATTCCTCGGACTTGCACTTGTCGCTGAGAAATTGCCGGAGGCCAAGGATGCGCTTTATGCGCTGTCGGACTGGCGGCTTGATGTCTTGATGCAGAAGTTTGGATATGCGGTCAGTTGGGCAATTTGCGCAACACTGTCCGAACACTATGGCGAAGATGGCAATGCCAAGGTTTGGCCTTTGGTTGAGAATATCTTGGGGAGGACATTGAAACTGCCGGAAGAGCGCAAACTGATAAATGAATCTTTTCGGCGGTCGTGCCAAAAACTCGGCCTCGCATCCGATGGATTTGACCGTTCTGTTCAGGCTTTCCAGGTCCACGCGGGCGTATCGCGCTCCCAATTGCACCATCTGGCGAGAGTTTTCATTGCTCAGGAACGCTCGATCGGATTGCCCGAGCAAGATGACATCGTCTTGCTGAATCGCTGGGAGGATGATGCCCTTCACTTCTTGGATGCAGGCGTACACGTGCTGCAACGTCCCATCTTGATGGATCATTCAGCCTGGATGGCATCGGCCTATGTCGACTGGCGTCGGGATCAAAATGCGCTGCTGGAAACATCAAGCTACCTGAAATACTTTAGCGAACAGTTGCAAAAGGTATTCGACGGCTCCGGCGGCGCAGCGACCCGTATCGCTCCAGTGCCTCGGCTTGTTTGGGAGGATGGGCGTCCACAGTTGTCGATCCCCGGGCAACAGCAGCGTTACAAAATATTTCTTGATGGTCAGTTGCATAGGGTTCGTGCCGGGCGTCTTTGGCCTCTGCCTTTTCCACTTCCCGCCGAAGTCACATGGCAAGGAACTAGACCAGGGTGCATCCGCCTGTTTCAGACGACGGATTTTGTCGTGTTCGACAACAACACCGGTCGCCAGGTCGAATTGACGTCTCGCGTTGTCGACGAGGAAACCCGGCTCAGCGGCGTGGTTGCGACCGCCATCGTGGTCTCAAAGGAAAATTTCTCTGTAAATGGCGAACCGAGCCGGGAAACGGCACCTGAACTCTACAGCGCCAACGTAGACCTTCGTTCGGGCAAGATGGTGCTGGCTCGAGGCTCAAAACATTGGACGCTTGGCGGTGTGCGTCGGCCGCAAATCTCGATACATAACCAAAAGATTGCGAAGGGTCTTGGTGGCCCCAACCTTTGGGGACCCGAGGCCGAAGTGGAGCTCGATTTTGGCTCCAGTGAATTGCTTGCTGGACATACTGACGGCAAACGACGTCGCGCCTTTGTCCGTGTCGAGACGCAAGGCGAAGCAAAAGATATGGAAATCGAAGCAGATGGGCGCGGCATCGCGACGGTGAAGGTCGCCGAGGTCGTAGAAGCTGCGGGCTTGCCTCCTCATGCAGACCCGATCGCGCTTTCACTTACGCTGCTCCGCACGAATGCCGAGTCAACAGAACGCGTCCTGACACGCTTCAAGCGGAAACTGATTGTCTGGCCTGGTTTTCGAGGGCTGCAAGGCGTTCTCATCCGGTCTGAGGACCCACCGCGTAACTTCGTTGACGTTGAGGCCAGACATGTCGTGCGCGACGATGCTGGGTTCCTCTGCCTCGAACGCGGTGGCGGTTACGTTGAGGGTCGGCTTGCCTTCAATATTGGCCGAGAGGTGAGCCTATTCAACGTTCGCGCGAAACTCTTGTCGGGCGTTTTGGAACGCATTGATGGGACGGTTACACCCTGGAAACTTGGCGGTGCCATCATCAAAGGCTCGGCGACCAAGAGCGATGCTCTGGTGCTCACATCTCCCGATGAGCGCGCGAGCCTGAAGGTTGGCTCGCGCATTATCGCCGATCCGTTTCGAGATGGACCGACCTACGCGATCCCGATAGCAACCTTGGATGGTGGAGACATCGTTCATGTGTCGGAGGCTGGTGCTCCGACTTTAATCGCGACCGTGGAAAGCGCGTCGATGCCGTCGAATGTTGTCATCCGCACCTGGTCCGGCGGCACCCGCATTTCATTTTCAATGCCGTTCATTGTCGGCGGGATCATGGTGATGCTCCAAACGGAGGATGGTCACCATGATCAGAGTGAAGTTAGTTTCGACCATCTTCGTGCTGCCCATCCATGTCAGTTCTGGCTGCTCGACCCTAAGGTGAACGGGAAGAACGTGGAACTTGACCTCAACGGAGCGCCTTTGAATGGCCTGAACTTGATCACCCTCAAGGTGCGTCGCGTCGGAAAGGAAGATTGGACTCAACTCAGCAACGCACGGGATGATTTATACGCCTTCCCACTTATGGCTGGCGCTGCGGCTGAGCCTACTGCATCTGCCCTTTGCAGGCTCGAGGACTGGCTCTCAAGATGCTACGCACCTGATGTCTGGGACGGAGGCCTTGGCAGGGCTCTGCAACACCGCTGGTCGACTCTTGTCCATCAGGTCTCCCTTTTGCCTGGTGGCACCGAGCGACTGCTTCTGCTGTCCCTACAAGAGGATGAACTTGACTGGTTGCCGATGCTGCACGTTATTCAGGAAATTCCGACACTTTTCGCCGCCGATGCAATCAAATTCCATGGGTTCTCCAGTTCCAATGGCGCGGATCGAATCTTGAGAGTGATCGCCGACGCATCCTCTCGTCGGCTGCGCAATTTGGATCTCAGTCCGATGGCGATGCTCGCGTTTCCGAATGCGAAGCGTGCGGACATGGCTGGAGAAAAGCTCCGCAACTTCCGACCCAGTAGTTTGCCGGTAATCTTCTCAACACTGGCTGAGAAGCCGAGTGAATGGCTGGCCAAGGACGCGCTGGGACCAGACCATGCTTGGACCGGCCTGAGCCTCTTGCGCGATCGTATTGAAACCCACGAGATTCTTGGGGCAGGCGAGGCTGAGGCGCGGATGTCGCTGCGCAGTGCCGATCTGAATCGCGTGTCTGTCGCGTTACAAGATCCGATTTTGTCGGATCGGTGCTTGAGCACGGAAAATGAGAACGATGCTTCTGTCCATCTGATCGAACGGGCTCTTGCATCGTTCGCGGTTCGAAACCGTGAGGGCGCCGAGGCCGTCGAAGCCATGATAGAGAAGGCGTCGATGAAAACGGGAATGAGCAAAGGTAAAGTTCTCGCGTCCGTAGGTGAAATGATCCGATTGGGCAGAGAGATCTTCATTTTCCATCTGATCGCCGCCGAGATGGAAAAAAGGAGCAGGCCGTGAAAGACCATGTAAGCGGAGAAATCAGCGCGGCAGAGTTGGACCCACTCCAATTCCGGAGAACGCTCGAGGCACGCATTCGAAGCTTTACGACGGCCGCTGCTGCCGTCTCTCCGGTCGTCGCGCCCGCGCTGGGTGAGGCCATCAGCAAGATGATCGAGGGGGAGACTCTCATAAGGGGCCCTTTTGTCGAGAGCTTGCCTGATTTTGAGAAGGGAAACTCGATCGAACAGCTGGTCTCGGAAAAGCTGTTGTCCGAGAAGTGGCAAGGAATGTTCAAAAAAGCGCCTGATCTTTGGAGACGGCCGCTACATCGCCACCAGCAAGCTGCGATTGGCCGTGATGACAATTACATCGTCGCCACGGGAACGGGCTCGGGGAAAACGGAATCCTTTCTATTCCCATTGATCAACGACATCATGCATCACGGTATCGGCAAGCCTGGAATCAAGGCGATCCTCGTTTACCCTCTGAACGCGCTGGCCACCGACCAGATGTTCCGTATCGCGCGTTTGCTTTTCAACGAACTTGACGATCCGAAGATTACGCTCGGGCGCTTCACGGGGCAAACCACCCCCGGTGCAAGCCGTTCGGAGATCGAGCGCGAAATCCTGTCGTCACCCAGCTTTGAGGACGCCTTCCCCGGAGTTCAAAAAGCGCCCTCTGGATGGCTGCTTTCTCGCTCCGAAATGCTTGAGACGCCACCGGACATTCTTATAACGAACTATGCGATGCTTGAGCATGTGTTGCTGTTGCCAAGAAATCGAGCGCTACTGAAAGATGCCGATCTCCGCTGGCTCGTCCTGGACGAATTGCACACCTACGCCGGTGCCCAAGCGATCGAAGTCGCATTTCTAATTCGAAAATTGAAGGCCAATCTCGGCATGTCGACCGGGACCCTCAGGTGCGTCGGAACGTCAGCAAGCTTGGACCCAGAGCGAAAGGACGACTTGGCGAAGTTCGCGTCAGATCTCTTCAACGAGCCGTTCGGTGCTGGCGACGCGGCGGTCATCACAGGCGAGCGCGAACTCCATCCGCGCTTGCGCGAAGACCTGACAACATATTCGCTCGCCCCGGAAGACTGGGTTTCGCTCGGCGAAGGGTTGGCCCGTCTGCGTAAAGACGGCGGCCTTTCCCCTGAAGAAGAGCGCTTTCATATTGAAAACTGGAACGAGGAGCTGGGCTCCTGCTTACCACTCGAAGGCGACGATCTCGGCGAAGCGCTGTTAACGGCTCTTTCGGCCCTGACCGAGGTCCGTCAGGTTGCCACAGCGCTCCATAACAAGGCGAGCGGCTTGATGCTGCTCGAACGCTTGGCTGGGGTCATATTTGACGGCGTGGAGCAGGAATTGGCCGAACGCGCGCTGATTGCGCTGGTGAATGTCGCGGTTCTCGCGGTGCCACGACATGGGGGCGGGTTCCCCCTTCTTCCAGCCCGTTACCATATTGCCGCAACCACGATTGAGGGAGCATTGGTAGAGCTTTCGGCGGATGCGCCGGAAAGATGGAGTCGGGTGCTTGCAGGAAAAGTGGGGCGAGACGCCACCAGTGACGCCCCAGCTGCCTTTCCGTTGCTCGTGTGCAGGACGTGTGGAGAACCTTACGTTGAAGCTTGGGACGATGGCCGCCGATTGGCCGCTCTTCCACCTCGCAACAACAAGGGCGAACGGACCGTGCTCCGTTTGATCGGCACTACGCCAGCAGCTTTGGACGAAGAAGAGGACGAAGACGAAGAAACGGAATTCGTCCACATTGATCCGCGAACCGGCTCGATCGAAGACGATCCGGGAGAGGGGATCATCTCGCTCCAAGTTGCCGAGTGCGTTGATGACGACCATGATCGGAAGAAATACGTGAAAGCCTGCTTGGCGTGCGGGGAGAAGAAGGGTGCCTTTGCCGAACCTCTGACGACTATCTACGCCGGTGACGAGTCCACTTCGGCTATGGCCACGCAAACGCTGCTCGAAGCACTACCCGCCAAACTCGACTCAGACGCGCCAATGCAGGGCCGTTCACTGCTCGCCTTCTCTGACAACCGACAAGACGCCGCATTCTTTGCTCCGTTCCTCGAACGAATTTCAAGGGTCGAGGCGGTCCGCGGGGCTATCATAGATGCTGTTCGTTCCGAAGAAGATCTGTCGATCACCAACCTCTCGGCGGAAGTGAGTGCACGTCTCAAGAAGCATCGATTTCGCGTTTTCGACAGAGGCGATCAATCGGTCCCGCTCTCTGGAACGGAGCTGAAGGACCGGATGACGGCCCTTGTGACAGCGGAAATTACACTCGGTGGACGTGGTCGGGATTCGCTCGAAGCATACGGCCTGCTCTCAGTCGAGCACGATGGTTTGGACAAGATTGAGCGTCGCGTGTCCCGAAGTTTGGAAGACCACGGTTCGCCGCATTTGAGCGGTTACGCCTCCGGTGTGTTGCATCTGATTCTGATGATGATGCGACAGAGCCGGGCAATCTCCGATTTGGATGGCCGCCTGGATCTCGGTGATGAAGCGGTTTGGGGACGAGGACTGGGATCGGAGCGTATCTCCTGGGAACTTCGAAAGGAAAGCAACGCCTCGCGAATTCGCCGAGTCCTGCCGACGAGGCCGCGCGATAGGACACGATTGATCTGGGTGTTGTGCGACCGGCTCGGATTGTCGCGAGAAGACGCGGATACCATTGCGGAAGCGTGTTGGGACGAAATGGTTCGACCGCGTGTTGGTGTTCTGAAGAAGGGCAGCTTGGCGATGGTCATCGACCTCGACAAGATCAAGCTCGGCGAGACCTCAGAACGATTTCGTTGCAGTTCTTGTGGTCGGATTGCTTCTTTTGACTTGGGTGGCGTCTGTCTTGCTAACAGATGCGAAGGGTCAGTGTCTAAGCTTCCGGCCCCTGGAGAAGACGCGAACGTGACGCGGAATTTTTACGTGCGACGGTGGCTCACCCAACCGGGTGCCGCGATCTCCCGAGAGCATACTGCGGCAATCGGATCTGCGCTTCGGAACGAGATCGAAGGTAAGTTTAGAACTGGCGATGTAAATGTCCTTAGCTGCACGACAACCATGGAAATGGGCGTCGATTTGGGTGACCTCGAAGCGGTTATTTGTCGGAATGTCCCGCCAGGGATCGCAAACTACCAGCAGCGCGCGGGGCGCGCTGGCCGACGCGCTCAGGTTGCGCCTATTGCGCTCACGATCGCCAGGGGCAGTCGATACGACCAGGCATCTTTTCGTCGATTTGACGACTATCTGAAGGCGTTGCCTAACGTTCCCTATATCAACCTCGAAAACCCGCGTTTCTTCCATCGTCATCAGGTGTCCTGCATTCTCGCTGGGTGGTTTACGCAACGATTGGCTACCAGTTCGCGTTCGGGCTCTCCGAGACTTCGCGACGTGCTGGGGGAGCGACTGGACAGCGCTGCCCACAAAAGTCTGCTGGAAGACTTCACGATCTGGTTGCAGTCGGACGCCGGAGACGGATCTCTGAAGAAGGCGGAAGCCATGGCTGCGGGATTGCCTAATGGCGTCGCTCTCCAGGGCGCAGAGTTGATGAGGCATGTAAAAGATGAGTCCCTGTCGCGATGGCTGGACGATGTTTGTGGCCGCTGGCAAATGATCGACGACCGCTCTCAAAGAGCCGAAGAGCAGGCTGCGTCTGCGGAAAGCGAAGACGAAAAGCAAAAAGCCAACGGACGCGTGTATCGGGCCGGTAGGGAGAAACAGCTCTTCCTCGATCGTCTTTTGACCGAAAGCCTTTCCAGGCTCGGGATAATTCCGACTTACAGTTTCCCGGTGAGCTCGTTGAGTCTGGAGGTCGTCCGAGATCGCGGTCACGGGCGCGGGAGTGATGATATCGAACTTGCGCGAGACGCGTCGCTTGCGATCTCTGAGTTCGCGCCTGGGGCGGAGACGATCGCAGCAGGCAGGGTGTGGACCAGCGCCGGTATTTCCCGACGTAGTTCGCATAGCGCGAATGACGTCTGGATGGACGAAGGCCGTCTCCAGATTTGCAGAGATTGCCGAAACGTAGAGCGCCTTCCTAAAGAAGGAGAAACTCTTCAGGCTTGCCCCTCCTGCAACGGAAGTCTGGAACCTCCGCGGCGTTTCGTGGAACCGGTTGGCTTTTTGACGAACTATAAGGATCGTGCTGGTGGCGAGCCGGGCTCGTCCAGATTGCGACCGCGGGCGGTCGATGAAGCCCGTCTGCTTACAAAGGCACCATCCAGTCTAATGGGCGCGACCGATGTCCGCGACGTGAGCACTTTTTTCGCGTCGGCGATTGGGAGTGTGGATCATCCAGAAGGTCAGATGATCGTCGTTAATCGTGGTCCGAACGGGACAGGCTACATGCGCTGTCCCAGATGCGAACACGCTGAACCAGCGGCCAGGAACTATTTCGGGTTTGGGCCGGTGGCATCCAAGCATCACGATCCCCGGACCGGAGACCAATGCCCGGTCGAAGAACTGAAAGGAGCGACGGATCTCGCTCACACTTATTCGACAGATATCAGGCTGATACGGATAGCAGTCCCGATCGACCCTCCATCGTCATCGGTGGATCAACGTGCCTGGCAAGAAGACGTCCTGCGTGGTGCAGCCGAAGCAATCAGGCTTGCAGCAGCGGATATGCTCGGAACCGATCCCAGGGACCTCCGCGCCACATTCGAACTGGCCCCCGCTGGTGGTTTCGACGTTGTATTGGCAGACGCCACGCCTGGAGGTGCTGGCTACGCTCGGAGGCTTGTCGAAGAGAGTCGCTTTTCTGCTCGCCTTCTACTTCTCGAAGCAATCAACAAGCTCGATTGTGAAAAGAACTGTCAAACGACCTGCGTCCACTGTCTGAATGACTATTCCAATCAGATTTGGTGGGATCGCATGGATCGGCATCTCTCGCGCACTTGGCTTGAGCGAGTTGTGGCACGATCGATAGCGCGACCGAAACATGTGCCAGAGAATGCGGTTCCCTGCATGGCACCGCTCGGAATTGCTCTCGGACCTGTTTTGAAGGGCCACAAACAGATGATCGCAGTTGGGTCTTCGATTTGGGGAGCAGAGGAACCCGAAGCGTCCTTAGGCAGTGCCCGAGCCCTGCGCGATTGGCTGGAGGATGATCGCGAACGTCGTGCGTGGCTTGTCATTCCTGAACACGATCAGGACAGCCCAACCGGAACAGATAAGCAGATCGCTGAGATGCTTAGGCCAGCTGAAGACTCCGGCAACCTTGTCATCGTCCGGATGACTCAAAGCAAGCTTGCAGAAGCCCCGCGTTTGACGTTGTTCGGCGGCATCACGAATGAAGAGCTCTTTGACGCTGAACCAAGGCAGGGCTTACTGGCCGGCCTCGGGAACGGCATCTGTTTCCGACGACACGGTGTGAACGATTTACAGTCGTTGTGGATCGCCAAACATGTTCAAGCCGTCTTAAAGGCTCCGAAATCGGAGCTGTTTGCAAAGCTTCTTGATCGGCTGGTTGTTCACCGTTTTCAGGCCGGAAAGCCAAGAAATATTGCGGCGGTATTTCAGGAGCTAAGTGGGCAGACAGTTTCTCTTGCCATCCAAGACCCTTGGATCGGCGCACAGCATCGCAACCGTGAAAAACTCGGTGAGTTCCTTCGTGCGCTTCGGCAGACGGGCGTCATAATCGCGTCTCTGAAACTGACTTGGAACCCTCGGAACGGAGACGATCAAAGCAAAATACAGAGTGACGGATTGCTAAATGTATCTCAGCCGTACGTTTCCGGGGAGATTGCGCTTCGACCGTGGGAGCCCTCACGCAGCCAACACTTCCACGATCGGATTGTTCAAATTCAGCAGGAAACCTCAGGGACTTATTGGCGAGTGGATGTCACGTCTGGAATTGACAACCTTATGTCTCACCAAAAGGAGTGTAATTTGTTCATCGAAAAGCTTTAGTTCCGGCAAGTAGCCGTTTGCCGCGCCAAGAGTTAGCAACTGTGTCTATTCGCTGGGCTGAATCTGCCACGCCTTGCCGATCTCTTCGGGCTTCTCTCGTTTCCCAGCCATAGCTGATCCTCCAATTTGAGGGATAATCTGTCCCAGTTGGTGGACGACTTTCAGGGGGCTACTCCACTCGGACCCTGATTTATAACCGAGTATTCACTCGGTTGGCGCTAAGTCAGTTTGCCTACTTCGAGGTTGTGACGCGTCGATTTTGCGAGGTGGTTAGGACATGATGACATCGCGCTTTCGGGCGGGTAGCGAAAATTCGGTACAGCGCTCGATATGGGCGATGAGACTCTCGACCTCGACATCGAAGTTGTCGAACCATGGAACTTTCCCCGAACTTGCCGCCACGCGTCCGCCCTCGATAGTTCAATAATATATTATCGTAACGCATTTGCATCAGATCGCAAGCGGGCGGCGTCCTTCCCACAAACGGACATGGAAAAAGGGGAACCGTTTTCCCCGGCTCCCCTTTCGGTTCAGATCGTCTAATCTCGCGCGTTGATCATGCGACCAGCGAGAGCCCCGCGCCTGCGTCCTGCGGCTGCTCACTGCTGTCGATGAACGGGATGATCGAGAAGGTCTGCCCGCCGCGCTGTTCTTCGTTCTGCACGGCGTTCACGCGCAGGTCGCCATCAGGCGTGTTGATCAGAAGCGACAGGTAGTCATTGCCCGTGCGGCTGCTTTTGGCCATCCAGGCCGAACCGACGCGGATCGGCGTGCCACGCGGCGAGCTGACCTCGATCCGGTAGTCAGGGTGGGTCTCCTCGGATTTGTAGCTGTTCTCGATCAGCATGAACTCCAGATCGAACATCATGTTGGCGATGTAGCCGGTGAAGGCGTTGTCAGCGTCCATGGCGGTGAGCTCGCCCGAGATCGAGCCGGATTTCATCAGGCCGTTCGAGACCAGCGGGATGATCTCGAACGCGCCGCTCTGGGCCGCGCGCGCCTCTTTCGTCTGCACCGCGTTGACCCGGAACGGGCCCAAGCCGACATCGATCTGCATGGAGATGTAGAGGTTGCCGCTGGTATTGCCGGTCTCGTTCCAGGCCGTGCCGATGCGCACCTTGCGGCCTGATTTGTTGACAGCCGTCACATCGTAATCCGGACTGCGCGCGGACATCTTGGCCCGTGCCTCGAGCTGGATGGCGATGTCAAAGCGCGTCGAATGGATCATGCCGGTGTACTCGGTGGCTGCGGTCTCGACATTGCGGGTGAGGGTTCCTGTGAACATGGGATGGTTCCTTTTGGATTGGCCGGTGCCTGACGTCCTTGCCAGCGCATCCGGGATTGCTTTCTCGACCCCTTGAGGGATCACAAATCAGAAAGCCTGCTTTCCTTTCAGCCCCGCCCACGGGTCAGAGCTGCCGTCCGAGTGGGAATGCCCCCGCGCCTCCGGGTGCTACGCCCCCTCCCCTGCCCGTCTGGTCTTGATTGGCTGCCCGGATTTTCCGCGCTGTCCTTCGATCGCGCGATGAAGAACTTCGCCTCTTTGCCGTTCAACCGTTGCCCGTCCCGGTCGGTCAGACCGATGCAGCTGCCGTTCAGCAGATAGGTGATGAGGTACTGACCGAGCCGGTCCTTGTGGACAACGTAGCCGGTATTGGCCCAGTGCACGGTCTGGCCGGCATCGACGGCCGCCTTGATTTCATCGAGTGTCATGCGAACCTCCTTACGAAGAATGGTGGGTAAACGACGCAAGAAGCCCGATCTTCCGACCGGGATTCCATGCAGCATTCGTTTGGCAAACGACCGAGAGATGTCAGGTGGCTTGCGTCGCGCGCGCCGCCATCCAATCCTTCAGGCCAAGAACCGTTCTTCCGGCGACGACCTCGGAGGCCCAGGCAACCCTTGGGTCGCCGCAGGGCTCGGAGCCGACATGCCGGTCGATATGGCCATTTGCCATCCATGGCTCAGGTTGTATCCGTCGCAGCCAGTCCGCCATGCTCGGGATGCGGCCCTGGCAGTCTTCGCGGATATGCTGTTCGCCGATCCAGCGCACGGGAATGTCCCGACCAGCGCTATTGGTCAGGGTCAGGCCGAATACACGTTCGGCCTCGAACAGGCCTTGGGCATGGTGGCGCATGGCGCGGTGCGTGAAGAGCGCGAGGTGCTCTTTCGAGGCGTCAAACCAATCGTGCACAGCCTGATAGTCAGACGGCACCCCGCCGAATTTCCGGGCAGAGCTTTCGGCATGATGAAGCGGATGGGCCATCTCACAGCCCCTCGTCATAGCTGTGCGAGCATTCGACATAGCGGTCGGCATGATCCAAGGTGATACTGTCGGCGGTGATGTCCCAGGTCAACGTGCCGTAGCCGCCCTCGTTGTTTTCGAACCCCGGGTGATGGTGATAGGCGAGCGACCAGGCGAAGTCGCCAACCTCTGTGGCAAGCGCCTCCGGCAGTTGGACCTCCGCAGGCTGCACCGTCACATCCTCGACATTGCCGGAATCGCCATAGCCTTCATATTCGGCGGTGACCTCGCTGATGCCAAGCGCGCGTAGTTGCGCAAGCAGCTCCGCTCGGGATGCCTTCAGGGTGGTTTCGCGCTCCGCGCGCCACTGAGCCGCAATCGCGGCGTAATCGATCTGGGGATTGGTCATGGGTCCGTCCTCTTGTCTGAAGTTGGGGGGCCGGGCGTGGCATTGGTCAGCGCGCGGCCGGAAAGCGCAGACCGGTGAAATCCAGATCCGCGACGCCCGGCATAAAGCCCACTTCCGTAATGGGGCGGGCCTCTG
>NPIE01000325.1_pt2 | contig 12877 bp, 10 predicted proteins | sample 8637661 | NCBI WGS metagenome assembly NPIE01 (sample SAMN07420842, study PRJNA396082) | bioreactor metagenome | isolation source: sample BA12 brine-fed electro-methanogenic bioreactor BA | place: Japan: Kochi | collected 2016-12-09 | reverse complement strand
AAAAAATCCGTTCCGCGCTTGATGAAATGTCCGGCGAGCAGGTCGAGAAATTCCGCCGCCAATCCGCTGCCGCCTGTCGTGAGCGGTTTTCATGGCCTGTGGCTGCTGATATTTTGATAGAGAATTACGCTAATTTGAGGGTCGAACCCGGGAGAACCCCTGAACCACAGAGTGCACAGGGGGTACAGAGGAAGAGCTGAGAGAATCTTTCAACACCAAGGCACCAAGGGAGCACCAAGACACTAAAAAGAATCAAAATCCAATAGTTTTTTTTCTTGGTGATTCTTGGTGATTCTTGGTGGCCTTGGAGTCTTGGTGGTAGGTTTGTGATTTTGATTGATCCTGTTCATCCTGTAAATCCAGTCAGAAGATTTTTGGTTTCCTTTGCGATCTTCGCGTCTTAAGAGAGCGCAGCGAACGGGCGTGAGACGATTTTGACTTATTTTCGTGTTTTCTTTTCTTGGTGCCTTGGAGCCCCCTTGGTGCCTTGGTGTTAAAAAAGGATTTGGGTGTTTGATATTCTTCACATAAAAGGAGCCCGATTTGAACGAACAAGACTACATCGACGGCATGCTCACCCGCACACGCCTCCATTACAGCAAAGAGGCCACCGACCGGGTCCGCAACGCCACCATGGCGGTTGCCGGTGTCGGAGGGGTGGGTGCCATTACCGTTGAACTGCTCGCCCGCTGGGGTGTCAAAAAATTCCGCCTGCTCGATATGGACAAGTACGAGCCCACCAATCTCAACCGACAGCTCTTTGCCACCTCATCGACCCTCGGGCAGTACAAGGTCGATGTCGCAGCCGAACGCATCAAAGAGATCAACCCCCATGCCGAGGTCGAGATGCTCGTCAAGGACATGGTCCACAACGAAAACGCGCCGCAATTCATCGAAGGCGCCGACATCGTCATCCAGAACGCCGACCGCCCCTCGGCCAAGCTGCTCTACAACGCCGCGCGCAGATTCAAGATCCCCCTGGTCAACGGCTACGCCTCACTGAGCGGCGGGCGGGTACAGACCTTCGATTTTCACAACTCCGAGTGCACCAGCAAGCTCGAAGAGTGGTGGAACAAGCAGAAACAGATCGACGGCAAGCGCCTGGAGGATATGACCCCCGAAGAGGTCAAGCAATATGACAAAAACTACGTACACCCCACCGCGCCGTCAGTTAATTTCGTCACCAACATGGTCGGCTGTCTCATCGTCGCGGAGGCGGTCAAGCTGCTGACGGGCGAGGGCAAGTGCGTGCTTTATCCTAAATATCTTGAATTTGATACGTTTGATTATCAGATGAAGGTGCGCAATTCCCTCTCGCCGCTTGATCCGGGGAATATCAAGCGGGTGAAAACCCTGATTGAAAAAAAAATCGGAAAAGAGTGAGGTGCAGATCATGAAAAAAAGGATTTCAGCCGTTTTGTTTCTCCTGATGTTCCTCGGGGCGGCTTCCGTTGCCCTGGGCGCAAAAACACCCCCGAACTGGAAAGAATGGAACATGTTTCCCAAGGGGGCAGATGCTCCACGGTATACCGCTGAGCGTGTACAGGAACTGCTCGTTTCAGGCGAGAAGATGGTTTTTGTCTATGCAGGGTACCAGACGGATACCGTCATCTGCGGGTCCATTTTCCTGCCTTACAATTGGGTGCCACCGGTGGGCAGCGGCTCAAGGGTTTCGCTGAACATCCCAAAAGATACCTGGATGGTGGCCTACTGACCGTGACCGTCTGAAGAAGACAGCGCCCGTGTGGTGCAATACTTGAAATACCTTGGTTATCAGAAATCGGTTGCCGTCAGGTTTGGAACAAGAGCGTTGAAAAAGGCGGGATTTGCGACCTGCCCCTTCGAATCGATGCCGGTCGCCGGAAAATGAAAGAAACATTGTGACGTCCTTCGATATTGCTCAGCTTGATGCCGACTTTCATCTTAATGCATTAAGAAATCGGTGGTTTTTAAAAGAACCCCTGGGCATGCCTGATTGGGATTGGCGGCAGAAACGCCTTATCGCCGCCTGCCTTTTAAAAGGGCAGGATGGCAAACGTGACCGCGAGTGCGCCCAGGCATTGGAAGAAGAGGTGTGCCGGGTGTTCGGGGCCAGGTTCTGCATCGCCACTGCATCGGGTCGCGAAGCGATCAAGCTGGTTTTGCTGGGCTTGGGAGCCCAGGCGGGAGAACGCGTCATTCTGCCGAGTTTCTGCTGTCTCAGTGTGCTTATGCCTTTGCTCGAGCTTGGCCTAGAACCGGTTCTGGCTGACGCTAAAGACGACCTTCAGGTTGATCCGGAGAGCGTTCGGCGAGTGATGCGGCCCGGGGACAGGGCCTTGATCGTTCCCCATCTTTTCGGTGGGCTGGCCGATATGCCGGCGCTTGTCGAGATCGCCCGCGCCAACGGAGCGGCTGTTATTGACGACGCTGCTCAGGCCATCGGGCTAAAGGCCGACTGGGGTTGGGCCGGGCGGGGTGGCAATGCGGGAGTTTTCAGCTTCGGTATATGCAAGCCGCTCAATGCGATGGGTGGCGGAGCGTTTTTGACTGACGATGAAAACCTTTATGCGAAAGCGCTCAAAGCATTACAGCCCGGTACATGCAGCAGTCCGTCCCGGACGGGGGTGATGAAAACCTGGCTGAAGACGACATGGCGCAGATACACCTATCGCCCGTTTCTGTACAATCGCCGGAGGCAGCAGAGCGCAGAATCCGTAAACACCGCCCCATCGATCGAAGGTGGTCGACGCCTGCATCGCATCGGGTCGCTCCATGGGCAGCTTGCAGCATCACAGATGGCGGGTATCGCCGCCCAGCGGCAGCAGGCCGCCCGCGAGGCGGACGCATTCAAAAAAGTTCTGGCGCGCATCCCTTTTGTGAGAGTCCCAGGCAACGGGATACACGATGGTTACCCCCGATTTGTGCTGCAGACTGTGCCGGATAAGCCTTCAGCAGGTTATGCCGAAATCTTCAGCGCTTTTCTAGAAAGAGGCATTGAAGTCCAACCGACCTATCGGCCGTTGCACCGGATACTGAAAGAGATGGGGCGTCAACCTCAAGGGGAATTTCGCCGCAGTGATAGCCTGGCCGAGCAGTTGATCTGCCTGCCATTTCCCGATCGCAAAAGGGCAGGGCGCATCCAGCAGGCGATGATAGATATGGCCGGTGAATTAACTGACGCTTTTTGTACTGAGCAGCAATCCCTTTAAGACGAACAGTTTTTATTCAATTTTGTGATTTGGGCGGTTTTTACTTGAAAAAAAATAAACAGGATTTTTTTGATACCAAACATCTGAATACGGACTTGAAAAGACGGTCGCTGCGAAGCGGGGCCATCACCCTTATAACACAGGGAACGTCATTTTTAATTCATCTAGGATCTACCATGATCCTGGCGCGAATCTTGACGCCCGAAGATTACGGCATGATGGCAATGGTGGTTGCCATTACCGGGTTTGCCAGTCTTTTTATCAACCTGGGTCTTTCAACCGCCACGATCCAGCGTTCCGAGATTACGCACGAACAGGTCAGCACGCTGTTCTGGATCAATACGGGCATCGGTGTGCTGGTCATGCTGATCGTCGCGTCTTTATCACCCGTCGTGGCCTGGTTTTACAAGACCCCGGAGTTGAAGCTGATCGTGCTGGCCTTATCCTTTAATTTCCTCATCAACGGCCTGGCTGTTCAGCACCAGGCCTTGCTGAATCGGCAGATGAGGTTTGTGGCCCTGGCGGCCATTCAGATTGGCGCGATGGTCAGCGGGATTGTTGCCGCAATATTTCTGGCAGTCAAAGGTTTCGGTTACTGGGCACTGGTTTGCAACAGTTTGACGGTGTCGTCGGTTTCGATGATAGGAGGCTGGATCGCCTCAGGCTGGCGGCCCGGGCTGCCTCGGCGTGATGCAGGGGTGGGGGAGATGATCCGCTTCGGGTCGGATATTGTGGGGTTTAATATTATTAATTATTTTGCCAGGAATCTCGATAACATATTGATTGGTCGCTTTCATGGAAGTTCAGCGCTTGGATTGTATAGTAAAGCATACCAGCTTTTAATGATGCCGATTTCAAACTTGCGAGATCCAATGAACAAGGTCGCAATACCAGCACTTAGTAGTTTGCAGAAGGACCATAAAACTTATCGTAATTATTATATAGAGTATGTTTCTGTTCTTTGTTTTTTATCAATGCCATTAGTCGTTTTATTGTTTGTTTTATCCGATGAGGTGATTTTATTTTTTCTCGGAAATCAATGGATTGGTGCTAGCGTTATATTTAAAATACTCGCAGTTGTTTCTTTTATACAACCTGCTAGTGGGACAAGAGGTGTTGTTCTTATTACTGTTGGTAATAGTAGAAGATACTTTATTTTAGGGGTACTTAGTGCAATTTTAATAACTTCATCTTTTATTATAGGAGTCAGGTGGGGGGCTGTTGGCGTAGCTACTGCCTATGCAATACAAACTTATCTGTTTTTATTCCCAAATATGTTTTTAGGGTTTTACAAAACTCCAGTTTCAGTAAGGGACTTTATATATGCCTTACACAGACCTGCAATTGCTAGTTTAGCGATGGGCATCGTTTGTTATTTTGTCAATATAAATTTGGGGATCGTGAATATAAGTGTCTTCGCAAGAATTTTTGTTGTTTCTATAATGGCAATAATAATTTACCTTTTTTCATTTTTTGTTATTCCGGGTGGGAGTAGCTGTTTAGTAAGTTACTTAGGTTATTCTAGAAAGATATTCTCAAAAAATTAAAGTTGTGGCTTTTTATATATTTATGAATTTTAGAGAAATAGGTAAGGATAACCTTATGGAAGTAAAATTAGATTCTGAAATAAACTCACGTAAATTATATGAATTGTTTAAGAGCTTTGGCTGTGAAAAATTTTTATTTGTTGAGCCAGGTGGAAACTGTGGAGATTATTTAATATATAAAGGTGCCAAAAAACTAGCCGACTTTGCTGGTATCTCATATAAATCTGTTAGTCATGATCAGTATATGGCAGGCAATTATCATGCTCCAAGTGTTGTTTACATTCATGGTTCTGGTGGATTTGTCCCCTGGTGGTCAGGAACGCCTGCGATAGAATTAAAAAAAGCGCTTTTAGAACATAATGGCTCCATAATTCTCGGGCCTTCGAGCTTTGCAACAGACAGTGATTATCTTCTTGAAAACGTAATTTCCCCTATTAACAAAAGTAAAGGGCAGCCAGTCCATATTTTCTGTCGTGAGGAGACTTCTTATTCTTTTTTAAAAAAGAGGCTCCCTTCAAATGTTAATCTTTATATTGACCATGATACTGCACTAAACCTGCAATTTTCAGACTTCGATTTGCCTCCAATTAAAAAAACAAATTTTGGTTATTTTATCCGGGAAGACAAGGAGGGCATTTCTTTTGACCCGTGTTTAAAGGCCTTTTTCCTTGATCCTGGGATTGTAGCAAAAGACTTCAATTTATGGGTGCAATTGCATTATTCAGCAAAAAAAATAGTAACCAATCGTTTACATTCTTCTATAATAGGAACCATTTTGGGAAAAAATGTCACTTTGCTCCCAGGTGGGTTTCATAAAAATAGATCGGTATGGGAGTATTCTTTAAAAGATAGAAATGTTCTATGGTCCGAAGATGTTATTAAACAACACAACTATATTAAAATGTTAAACAAACCAATTATCCGAACAATAATGACCTCTTATAAAATTGACAAAGTCCTAAAAAAAATTCTTTATGGTGTTTAAATGGATGTTTCAGTAATTTTATGCACTTGGAACAATGCAGATAGGCTGAAAATCACATTAGAATCATTCCTTGAAATGCATGAGTCACAGACATTAATATGGGAGTTGATTTTAGTTAACAATAATTCAACCGATTCCACAGAGTCCATTGTTTCAAATTATGAAGGCAGATTGCCTATTGTATATGTCAAAGAAAAAAATCAGGGGTTGAGCCATGCCAGGAATGCTGGCCTGCGTAATATTTCTGGTAAATTAGTTATTTTTACTGATGATGATGTAAAACCTTGTCATGACTGGATTCGGATCTATTGGCTCGCTTACCAAGAAAATCCGGAAGGTTTTTTTTGGGGTGGCCCTATTATTAGTGAGTTTGAAGAACCTCCTGAAGATCTGGATTTAGTCCAACTGGGACCTTGTTCAGTGAAAGGCCTTGATTGGGGGCGTAAACAAAAAATTCTCGAGTCTGGAGAATTTTTTATATCCGCTAACTGGGCTTGTCCTGCCCATATTCTTAAAGAGGTTGGATATTTTAATACAAATTTAGGGCTAAATCCTGCTTCCGGTAAAGTGCTTGCTGGTGAAGAAACTGATTTAATGGACCGTTTGCACAGCAAAGGTCTACAGCCCCTTTATTTACCGGATGCTTCCATTCAACACTTTGTTCCAAAAAATAAAATAACATTGGAACATATTGCTGCCCGTGTTGAAGCGCTTGGTCGAGCACGGGCCAATGAAAATGATTATGGTCCTGGAGTAAAATGGTTTGGTGTGCCCCGTTGGATGTTGGTTCGATTGGTAAGTTTGTGGAAGAGTTATCTTTTGTCCAGGCTCAAAGGACGAAATGCTTATAAGGAATACCTTGCTTATCGGAGTATGCGAGGGAATATCCTTGGCCTCTTAGAGGCAAGAAAATCAAATCGCTAGTTTTTTAATAGGGCAACCATGGATATTTCCATAATTCTTGCCACATTTAAGCGTCCTGAAATATTGGATCGTACCCTTGAAAGTTTCCGCCTCCTTGAGTGTGGAGAATTACAATGGGATCTATGGGTCGTTGATAATGCCGGCGATTCAGCGACAGAGGCAGTTGTTAAAAAACAATCTGAAAAATTGCCTATTCATTATCTAGTCGAACCCAAAGCCGGAAAAAATAACGCGCTTAATCGAGCTTTGCCTGAAGTAAAAGGGAAGCTTATCGTTCTGACCGACGACGACATCATCGCACACCCCGACTGGTTGACCCAGTTATGGGAAGGCGCGCAACGCTGGCCCGGTCATAGGGTTTTCGGTGGGAAAATCATCGCAGACTGGCCAGGGGAGGCGCCGTTCTGGGGAGAAAATCACCCCATGAACCAAAGCCTGTTTGGGTTGCATTCTCTGGGTGAAAAAGAAGTGCCCTATCATGACAACCTGCTCCCTTACGGCGCCAATATGGCCGTGCGGAGAGAAATCTTCGAGAAAGGGTACGATTTCAACCCTTCCGTTGGGCCCAACGGCCAAAAAGTATACCGCATGGGGAGCGAAACCGAATTTTTGAAACGCCTGGAAGAGGACGGCTACACCCCCATCTTTCTGCCGAAAGCGATCGTTAAGCACCAGATCAGGCCCGACCAGATGGAGCTGCAGTGGATTGCCGGAAGAAGCTTTCGCTCCGGGTATTCCGACGGTATGAAATCAATGCCTGAGGGGAAAACCATCTTTTCGGTTGCACGCTACCTCTGGCGGCAGCTGTTTGATGCCCTGGTGAAGCTTTACCTCTATAAGATCGTTGCTGATAAGCGGAAACAGTTTGAAAAACTCGTCGCATTGAATCGAACTCGCGGGAAAATTTTCGCTCAACTTTCCAGCAGGGAGAACGCGTCAGATAACTTCTTTTACAAAAAAATGTTGCGACTCATAGAAGTGTAAAAAGATTCGTTGAATTAATCAGGGTGGCATAAGTGAAAAATATAAATTACCTATCTGCTTCCTCCGATAAACATACCGGCTCGCCCAAGGCTCTGATCGATCTTGTCGCCAATCTTGATCGAGATCTTTATACCCCTGTTCTGACCGTGCCCGAGGATGGTGCTCTGGCACAGGACTTCAGGAATGTTGACGGGAAATTCTTCTGTCGTAAAAGTGTCAGCCTGTGTCGCAGCAATGTTTTTCAGTTTTTAAAAAGCATAAAAGACTTCAGAGATTTCTATACTCGGAACCGCATTGACCTGTTGCACTTCAATAGTGTTGGCTGGCGCGATAGCGCCGTTGTCGCCGCGAAAATATGCAAAATTCCCATTGTGCTTCATCTCCACAATAAATATGGGGAGAGACATGTGAGGGGGAATTTTAACTTTTTTCTGGCAGATAAAATTATCCTCGTCTCCGAATGGATGCGAACTCCCTTTGAGCAGCATTCGGGTGTCCTGAAAAAGATTGAATGCATTCATAATGGTGTGGATCTAAAGCGGTTCGCCCCCGGCGACAGTCTTTTGCGCGCCCAGCTTCCTGTTGCCGGCAAAGGCCCCGTTGTCGGCTATGTGGGCCAACTCTGCCGCCACAAAGGCATTGATCTGCTTATTAAGGCAGCGCCGGCGATTGTTCGTCAATTCCCACAGGTCTTGTTTGTGGTCGCCGGCGCCGATGGCGTCGGAGAAGAAGGGTATGGTGCTCAAATGCAGGCATTGGCCTCCGAACTTGGGGTTGGAGAACACTTCATCTTTTTGGGCAAGCGTGATGATGTGCCCGATGTGATGAATGCCTTTGATTGCCTGGTGGTGCCTTCGCGCCTCGAGGCCTTCGGCAAGGTTATTATCGAGGCCATGGCCTGCGGCAAATGCGTGATCGGCGCTGCGTCTGGCGGCATCCCGGAAATTATCCAGGATGGCCAGAACGGTCGCCTGGTGGAGGCGGATAACGCCGAGGCATTGCAGAATGCAGTGCTGGATGTGCTGGGGAATGAAGACATACGGGACAGGTTGGCGCGTAACGGTCACAAAACCGCCACGGACATATTCTCGATTGATGCATTGGTGGACAAAACCCAGTTCTTGTATGCAGGCCTTCTTAAATGATCGATTTCTGTGCTTCCTCCAGCAGATCAGGCAGAGGATTGTTTTTTGAGTGACGCTGAATGTAAATCTGACTTCTGCACCGCGCCCTGGTTTTCAGCGCTTTATCCCCAGGGGGAGTTTGAGGGGATTGAAGTTGTCCGGTCGTCCTGCAAAGAGGATCTGAGGGATGCTCCCGCGCGTTTGAAGAATAGGTGGGGCATTCATGTCGTTTTTGAAGAGAGGGGAAGGGTTGCCAGAGCCCTGCATTTGGCCGAAACAATGCGCTTTTTTTCCCGTGCGGGCCTGACCTGCCAGGTTGTTGGCCTGGCAGGGGCGGTTGAGAGACCCCACCTCGTTGCGCCTATGAAGCACCCGATTCTGCGTTATGTCGATTCTGTCGCTTTCCGGGGAACGGACTCTCCCGCGCGTGCTTTTTTAAAGCGTCTGGTCGGCTTGCTGCCCATGCCTCTGGTGTGGCAGGGTCCGCTGGTTCTGGTCGCGGCAAAATCTCTGGAGCCTTTTGATCGGTTCGTTCTGTTAACCAAGGACCGCGAAATCACCTTTCTTTTTCACGAAAGTGAGGCAACACCCTGGGCCGTCACTAAAAGCGGGGCCTGTGATGAACTTATTGCAGAACATCGCAAACATTGCCGGGCGGTTGAGATTCTCGGCCGACGGGTACCCGCGCTGTTAGGTGTGACTGAGCATGGTACGACCGCCTCAATCACTCTTGAAGCAATTCGCGAGCGTTTTTTAGGCAACGTTGTTGCGTCTGCTCTTTGGGGCAGGGAGAAGATTTTTATTCGGGAAGCCCTGGAACATCTGGATTTCTGCTGTGAAATTTATCGCCTTGTGGCGGATAAGGGAGGCATGGACCAACACGTTGTTAGTGCCAACGATATAAACGGGTTAGTTGAGGGAATTGACGGCCTTCTCAGTGATGCCGACGACGCCTCGCTGCTGAAAGAAGCATTGTCCCAGACTATTGGGGCGGCCCTGCCAAAGCTGATGCAGCATGGAGACTTTTGCGTGCGCAATATTCTGATCGCAGGTGGCGATCGCGGTCGAGTCCTTATCGACTGGGAGGATCTGCAGGAGCGCCGCTGGCCGTTGGTTGATTACGTTCTGCTACGGCTGTCGTTGAAAGAGGTATATGCCGACCTTTTCAACGAGGACTTAGAATCTATGGAAGGCTTGGCTCCCATAGCAGATGGCCTGGCTGCGGTGGAGACCGAGTTGATGAACATCCTGAATTTGGAACCTGACACCATGTGGTCGGCACAGCTCCTAAGCCTGGCCTGCCTCTGCCGGCAGAACCTCACCAAGGGGCGCAAGGCGACAGCAATGGCAATCTTTGGTGAATTAAAGGCATGTGCTCGAAGCAACCCCGGGGCATCGGAAGCGAGGGTATTATATTGAGACGAGTTGCATCTGAAGAATTGATGCGCTGGGCATTAGTCGCGCTACTCCCGTTACTGCTGATGGTTCTGAGCTGTCGACAGGCAAGTACTGCTGACGAGTTCGCGACGACCTACCAGGCTACGGCTCTGGAAGAGAATGAACTGCCCAGTGTGGTGGATGGCCATCCGCGGCTGTTTATTCGCAGTGAGCCCTGGTCGCATGGTCCGAGCTTTGCCGAGTTGAAAAAGTGGGCGGAGGTGCCCCCTCTGAAGACCTATTTGGGCCGTAAGCCCTGGGATCCAAAACCCCAGGTGGAATGGGCTTTTCGCTACCTGATGACCGGCGACGAGTCACTGGTCGCCCCTATCGTAGAGAATATGAAACACCAGGGTGCCTATTGGCCGGGTTCCCTGCAGACCCTCGCTACAACTTACGATTGGATCTACGACAGCCCGAGCTTCAGCGCCGAGGACAAACGTCTGATTGAAGACAAGCTTGTCAGCTGGGGCAAGGCTGCTATCCGTAAAGGTGAGCATTATCTGGACATGTGGAGCCATTTCGGATATGGCCCAGTCACCGATCTGGCGGCAGCGGGGTTGGCGTTGTACGGTCATCGCGAGGAGGCGGAAGAATTTCTGGCGCTGGCTGGTGGGTACCTGAAGAAAAATTTTCTGCCTGGCTGGCAGCTCAACGAAGGCGCCTGGCAGGGGGGCTGGGCTTATTATTCCCAAGGGCCGGCCAAGCTCATGACCCTGATCCACCTCTGGTCGACAGGGACGGATGACAATCTGTACCAGGTGATCGCAGAGGAGCAGGGAGATTGGCTGCGCAAACATCTGTATTTTCTGTTCGGTTCTACTTATGGTTCATCCGGTCCGTTGGAAACGGGAGGTTTCAGTTATTCACCGCATATTAAAGGGATGCAGGCGGCAACACTGCCCATTACCTATGCTTACCAGGATACCAACGGTATCAATGCCCTGTCCCATCTGAAGAAAATGCCCTGGTGGGCTGGGATCTGGCAGTTCATCTTCTTTTCGCCCGAAATGCACGCTAAAGAGGTCGATGCGAAGACCATCCCCCTGTCGCAGCTTTGGGGCAGAAAAGGCGTCGGATACGCGCAGATGCGCAGCGGTTGGGGCGATGGCGAAACGTTGATCGACTTTAAGTGCGGCGATTATTTCTGGTCGCACCAGTTTCACAACCAGAACGCTTTCACCATCTACCACGGTGGTGAACTGGCGGTGCAGAGCGGCATCTACGATGCCTACTTTGGACCGCATATGCAATTTTATTACCGCCCAACCGTCGCCTCAAATTCGATGCTGGTGATTCAACCGGGGGAGCAAAGCTGGATCCCCCCGGGTGCGGCGAACAGTAGCGGCATTCCTAATGACGGAGGCTGGTTCCCCGAATTTGGCGGACAGCGCACCTGCTTCATGCATCCCGATCACGGATCCGCGGAGAATTGCTTTTCCTTTGAAAAATACCTCTATCGCAAGGACCATCAGCATCATTTTGAGACCGGCACCATGCAGGCATGGGAGGTCGGTGAAGACTACACCTACGCTTCGGGTGATGCGACCATGGCCTACAACAATCCGGAATTTTCCTATCCGGAAAACAGCCCCAAGCTCGATCACGCCAGCCGCGACCTGGTGTTTCTCGACAAAAAGTACCTGCTGGTTTTCGACCGTGTGAACGCCCTTGATGCTGGCTATGAAAAACGCTGGCTGCTGCATACCATCGGCGAACCGCAGGTTGATATGAAAAAAAGCGGCGAAGAAGTGCCGGGACACATTACCACCTATCCGGCGGGGCGAGCGCGCATCGACAACGATGAAGGAACGCTGTTCGTCGAGACCCTGTTTCCCGACAAAGCGACTCTGCGCGTGGTGGGGGGAACGCCCTCATTGACTGAAATAAAGCCTGCCTCTGGCAACAAGGGCGATGCCCGTCTTGAACAGAGGGTGACGGGCAAGTATGAGGCCATGGGTGGCACCGTTGCCACCGACGCCGGGAGAGCTGAAGAGTGGTTGATTGAGTTCACCAGCGACAAGGAATTCAAGGTGACCGGCTCGAAGTCAGGTGCTGACGGCCAGGGGATCTTGGGCAAACTTTTCTTCTCGAAAAGCTATTCCCTGTTGATTCCGAACGAAAACTGGAAGGGGCAGCCGAAAAAAGGGGACCGGTTTACTTTCAGCACGACCAGCCAGTCCTACCGGTTTTGGGTGGACGGTAAAAATCCACTGCCCAACATCAATAAATTACGCCAGGTTTTGAAGGATGGCTCCAAGGTGCACCCTGGCAACTGGCGGATGGAAGTCAGCCCGGTGGAGGAAAACAGGTATGATTCATTTCTCCATCTGCTGACACCGACCGACCGGGAAGGTGCGCATGCTCCGGAACCCATCGGCATTCGCAGTGACGATGAACGCCTGACGGGGGCACAGGTTGAAGACCGCGTGGTGATGTTTGTTGAACATGGCGGGTTGAAGGGCGAAGCCCAGTACGAATTGCCCACCAGCGGAAAGACTCGGCATCTGATTGTAGGGCTTGAAAAAAGCACGCCTCACACAGTGGAACTGCTGCGTGAGAACGGCGTGGCCTTTGAGCGGTTGCGCCTGGAAAGCACACAGGAAGGAACCCTGGCGTTCTCGGCCGATTCCCCCGCAGCGGTCAACATCACCCCCGACCCGTAGGGGCACAGCGTGCTGTGCC
>NPIE01003074.1_pt2 | contig 12896 bp, 16 predicted proteins | sample 8637661 | NCBI WGS metagenome assembly NPIE01 (sample SAMN07420842, study PRJNA396082) | bioreactor metagenome | isolation source: sample BA12 brine-fed electro-methanogenic bioreactor BA | place: Japan: Kochi | collected 2016-12-09 | reverse complement strand
GGCGTCTGGCGGGACGCGACCCGCCGGTTTTAATAGCTAATCCATCAACCTTTGATATCCGATAAATGCATTTTATTTGGTATACATCAAAAAAAGGTCATTTTAACCTGGACATTCCTTACCAAAGGGGTTATATTTGTCCCCAACGACACACGGTATATGTACATTCGTGATGAACTCTAACAATAACTAGGAGAAAACAATGTCTAAAGGTCTCAAATGGCAATGTACTGTATGTGGCTTGACTGAGCAAGGCGCTACCCCGCCCAAGACTTGCTCCAAATGCGGCGTGAAATCCGACCGTTTCATCAAAATTAAGTAAGTTGTCCAATACATAGCAATGGTTTCGCAATAACAAAAGGGCCCTGCAACAGCAGGGCCCTTTTGTTATTCAACATGTCTTGTCACCGGCACAGCCAATCCGGTATTTTCCCGAATTTCCGGTTTGCCAGAAAGTCTTCAACTCTGATGGCCCTGTAAAGTCTGGCCGGACAGACTGTCGACAGTCACCGACAGCAACTGCCCTTCAAGTCCTTCCGGACCGGGAAAAGCAATTTGCAGATAGTTTTCGCTCAATCCCTTGCAAAGGCCATTTTGTCTTCCGCCTTCAACCACCACCTTTAGTTGACGTCCAAGAAATCTCCGGGCAAAGTCCCGTTGTTTCTGTTCGCCGAGAGTACGTAATGTTGCCGCTCGTTCCTTGGCAAGGTTTCCCGGAACCTGATCAGGGAAATCCGCCGCCGGGGTACCCGGTCGACGGCTATAGGGAAATACGTGCAGGTGGCTGATCGGAAGTTCTTCGATCAAACGCCGGGTGTTTTCAAACTCCTGCGCCGTCTCTCCGGGAAAACCGGTGATCACATCGAGACCTATGGCGGCTTCCGGTATCCGGGAAGTAATCTTCTTCACCAATTGGGAAAAGTAACTGCCGCTGTAATGACGATTCATGCGCTGCAGGACAGCATCGTCCCCCGATTGCAGAGGAATATGAAAATGGGGACAGAGGATTTTCGAGGTCGCTACGGTCTCGATCAGAGCATCGTCGATTTCCTGGGGTTCGATAGAACCGAGTCGCAGCCGTGTCAGATCGGTTTCCTGCTCGATCCGTTGAACCAGTTGCAACAGGCTGCCCGGCGTCTCAAAATCTTTCCCATAACCGCCGATATGAATTCCGGTCAGCACCACCTCCTGATACCCGCTGGCCACAAGTTCCCGCACCTGGTCGATAACCTGTTCCGGCGGCACCGAACGGCTCGTCCCCCGGGCATAGGGAATGATGCAGTAAGAACAGTAGGCGTCGCAGCCGTTCTGAATCTGGGCAAAGGCCCGGCTGCGTCCGGAAAAACTTGACAGGGACAGGGCCGGACCGGCCTGCTGGCGGATATTACCAACCTGTACCCGGGGTCCCTCGGCAGTCAGACGTTGCAGCAGGTCGCGCTTTTCCTCGTTGCCGATGACCAGAGAAACTCCCGGCAGGTCGGCCAGAGCGTCAGGATCGACCTGGGCGTAGCAACCGGTGACAACGATGCGACAGTCGGGGTTATGCCGCCGGGCGCGGCGGATCAGGTTGCGGGACTGACTGTCTGTGGCGGAGGTCACCGTGCATGTATTGATAATCACCAGGTCTGCGCCCTCGACAAATGGCACCGGTCGATACCCGGCCGCGGTTAAAGTCTCCTCCATAGCCGCAGACTCAAACTGATTGGTTTTACAACCGAGGGTGGCGATGGCAAAACGGCAGCTCATGCGATCCACCCACCTCCCAGCACCAGGTCGCCTTCATAGAAAACCGCGGCCTGCCCCGGGGTAATCCCCTTTTCCGGTTCATCAAAAACCACCCGGCAACGGCCATCGCCGAGAACTGTAACGGTAGCCGGCGCTTCCCGGTGGCGGTAACGAATCCGCACATGGCAGTGCAGCGGTTCCGATGGCTCGGCGATAATCCAATTGCAGTCGTTGACAATCAACTCACTGACATCCAGATGGTGGCGCTCTCCGACAACTACCTGTCTCCGGGCAGCATCGATGCGCACCACAAACAAGGGTTCGGTCCAGGCAAGACCGAGGCCCCTCCGCTGGCCAATGGTATATCGATAGATTCCTTCGTGCCGGCCGAGCACCTGGCCGTCGACGTGCACAATCTGACCGCTGCGATCGGCACTGCCGCATTGCCCTTCCAAAAAGCCGATATAGTCGGCATCGGGAATAAAACAAATGTCCTGACTGTCGCTTTTGCCGGCGACCGAGAGGCCTAATTCACCGGCCTTGGCCCGCACCTGATCCTTGTTCATCTCGCCGAGGGGGAAGCAGACCCGGCTGAGTTGGGCCTGGGTCAGGGTAAAGAGGAAATAGCTCTGGTCTTTATGAGTGCTGAGCCCTTTGGCCAACAGGTAACGTCCCTGCTGCTCAAGCACCCGAACATAATGGCCGGTGGCCAGCAGATCGGCTCCGTGGGCCTGCGCCTGTTCCAGCAGCAGACGAAACTTGAAGGCCTGATTACACAGGACGCAGGGGTTGGGGGTGCGCCCCTGCATATACTCGTCGCAAAAGGGTTTCACCACCCGTTGCTGAAATTCTTCACGCAAATCGATCACATGAAAAGGTATGCCGAGCTGGTCGGCGACCCGCCGGGCATCGACAGCCACATCCACCGGGCCATCCCAGACCCGCATAGTCATACCCTGCACTTCGTGGCCCTGCTGTTGCAGCAAAGCGGCCGTCACGCTGGAATCCACACCGCCGCTCATGGCGACCATGATCCGTTTTTTATCCATTACTATCCTTTTGCTTCACAAGCAAAACCCATAGGGTGGCTAAGCAAAAACCTCGTCCTGAAAAAACGCCGTAACGCCGTAGGTCGGAGTTTTGCGGCGCCATAACGAAGGCCACCCGTAGAAACGGGTGGCCTTCGGGTCTACTATCGACGTCCCGTCAGAAAAACCCTCAGGCGCCCTCTTCCTGGTAATTCTTGATCGCATCGTGCAGTGCATCTGCCGCCAGGTTGGAACAGTGCAGCTTGGGGTCCGGCAGACCGTCGAGGGCCTCGGCAACAGCGTCGTTGGTCAGGGCCAGGGCCTCTTCAAGGGTCTTGCCAATGACCAGTTCGGACATCATAGAGGAAGAAGCGATAGCTGCGCCACAACCATAGGTCTGGAACTTAAGATCTTCAATAACACCGTCGACAACCTTGAGAAAAACCTTCATGCGGTCGCCGCAGGAAGCGCTGACTTTTTCGCCGACGCCATCAGCGTCGATGATAACCCCGACATTGCGGGGGTTGGTGAAATGATCGATTACCTTATCGGAATACATTGCAGACTCCTTTTTCTACTGATTTGATAATGTTCGTTGCCCCGCGAAAAGGTCGTAGAGCACTATATTTCAGATTGACGCCGCCACGGCGGAAAAGAACCGTTTCCCGTGGGAAATTAACTTGCAGCCCGCTCACTGTAAAATGGACTCATATCCCGCAGTTTCTGTATGATTTCAGGCAGGATTTCCAGGATGAAATCGACATCTTCCTCCGTGTTATCCAGGCCCAGTCCAAAGCGAATATTGCTGTTGGCCATCATGGGATCGACCCCCATGGCGCCAATCACGTGGGACTGGCCAAAAGAATCGGACATACAGGCCGATCCGCTTGATGCCGCCACCCCTTTCATATCGAGGAACAGCAGAATCGCCTCACCTTCGATATAGGCGAAGCTGACATTCAGGGTATTGGGCAGACGTTGCTGACGATGCCCATTGACCTGAACTTCGGGAATGCGCGACAGAATACCTTGTTCCAGGCGGTCGCGCAAGGCACGAATGCGGCTTTCCTGAACGGCCAGATCCGCAACGGCCAGCTCACAGGCTACGCCCAGGCCCACGATGCCCGGCACATTATGGGTACCAGCGCGCTTGTTGCGCTCCTGGTGACCACCGTGGAAAAGCGGCGTCAGACCAATTCCTTTGCGAACATAGAGAGCGCCAACGCCTTTAGGGGCACCGAATTTATGCCCGGAGATGGTCAGCATATCGATCCCGGAAACCTGTACATCGACGGGCACCCGGCCAACAGCCTGCACGGCATCTGTATGAAAGCGAACCTTGTGCTTGCGGGCAATGGCCCCAATTTCGGCAACGGGAAACAGGGTCCCGGTTTCGTTGTTGCCCCACATGGCCGAAATAAGAACGGTCCGCTCGCAAATAGCCTCTTCCAATTCCAGCAGATCGATCATGCCTTCACTATCGACGGCCAGAACAGTTACCTCGAAACCTTGCTTCTCAAGATACTTGCAACTATTCAGAACCGCCGGATGCTCGACAGCGGTGGTGATGATATGGTTTCCCTTATCCTTCAGAAATTCCGCACTGCCTTTAATGGCCAGAGCATTACCCTCGCTGCCGCAAGAGGTAAAGATGATCTCCTCCGGCTGGCAATTGATCAAGTTGGCTACCTGGGCTCGCGCCCCTTCGACGGCACCGCTTACGGCCTGGCCGGCCCAGTGGATACTGGACGGATTACCAAACTGTTCCCTATAAAAGGGCAACATCGCCTCCAACACCTCGGAACGCACCGCTGTGGTGGCATTGTTATCCATGTAAATCCGTTTCACTTCTTTTCCTCCAAATGACATATGCTCCGCAGGCCGTTGGCGGCCGGGGCTAGCTGTTCCATGGCATCTTCAGTCAAATCCGCCAGGGTAATCGATGACAGGAAGTGGCGAATGCGCCGGCCAAGCCCTTCCCAAACCGTATGGGTGATGCACTGTTCGTCGCAGTTGCAGCGCCCTTCTTCGTCCATGCAGGCCACCGGCACCAGGGTCTGCTCGACACTTTCGATAATTTCATGAATACGAATCTGGTCGGCTTGCCGTCCCAGTACATACCCGCCACCGGGACCGCGAATGCTGCTCACCAGCCCGGCACGACGCAACTTGACGAAGATCTGCTCAAGAAAAGACAGGGAGATATCCTCTTTGGCAGCGATCGTCTTGCTCGAAACCGGTCCGGTAGCCACACAGAGATTAAGTCGGACCATGGCCCGCACTGCATATTGCGCTTTATTCGATATACGCATGGCTCAGCCCCGTTTCTGCCGCGAAGTTTCAGCATCTGGCTCGGCGGCCGAACCTTCTTCGGTTAATTCCTGCACTCGTGTTTCCAGGGAATTCAGACGATCGAACAGGCATTGCAGGGCCTGAGCGCCGGGATCGGGCAACTGACCGTGTTCGAGATCCTGCTTCTCCACATTGCGCACACCGTTGGCGTAGACCACTCTGCCCGGTACTCCGACCACCGTCGAATTGACCGGTACTTCCTTGACCACCACCGAGTTAGAACCGATCTTGCTGTTGTCACCGACTTTAAAAGGGCCGAGCACCTTTGCCCCGGCACCGACAACCACATTGTTGCCCAGGGTCGGATGACGTTTTTCCTTAGCCCAGGAGGTACCGCCCAGAGTAACTCCGTGATAGAGGGTGCAGTCATCGCCGATTTCCGTGGTTTCACCTATCACCACACCCATACCGTGGTCAATGAAAAAACGGCGCCCTATGCGGGCACCGGGATGGATCTCGATTCCGGTGAAAAAGCGGCCGATGTGGGATGTCAACCTGCCCAGAAAATACCACTTGCGTCGCCATAAAGCGTGGGCCAGACGATAAAACAAAAGGGCGTGAAAGCCAGGATAGCAAAACAGGATCTCCAGGGCACTCCGTGCCGCAGGATCCCGCTCAAATACCGTTTTCAGATCTTCTTTCAGCAGCTCAAGCAATGGACCGACCTCACAGGGATTAGTGGCGGCCCGTCACCCGGGCCAAGTATACAATCCTGAATCCATGAGATTTGAACGGTATATAGCGCAAGCCATTGACCTAACTAACACCTTCAAAAATCACCGATGAACTTATGAGTGCATCTCAGATTTTTGAAAGCCTTATCCAAGCCAAGCGCTTACACTCTATATCCGTCCCAGCCCACAGATTCAGGATAGGCAATGAGTAACATACCTGAGCGAAAGCGTCAACTATTAATCTGAGTGATTACGTCAACTATTATTATTTTTACCCGCTCTTATTGCAGAAAGTAAGCGTCCCGCACCGGCAGGCGTGACTGAGATGGGCAGGAAACTTAGTACGCAGGACCGGCTTCCGCAGGACCTTCCAGGCGGGGCGTAAACCAGCCGATATCAAAAGCCCGGCCGCAAGAAGGGCAAATCAAACCGATACGGTGGTTCTCGCCATCAGGTTTGAAATAAACATGAAAACCCCTTTCATAACCACATTCACGACAGGTACGAAACTCTTCCATGACATACCTCCTTGAGTCTGGATATGGCGACTCATCCAACGACCGCTTTAAGGTGGTCCGATGGCAGCCGGCATCAAAGCCGTAGTCAACAGTCCTTTTTAGCGTTTTATCTCAGCAGCCAGGCGATGGCTTCCTGGCGATGGGTAAATATTTTAACTTGCCAGCCCTGATTGAGACAGGTCGTCTCAAAAAACTGCAGGTCCTTCATTATTGCACTCGTAGAGGGCACAAGAAGCGCCAACCTGTTCCATCGTACAAACTGCATACGTTCCCATACTTTCGGAAGATGATAGAGGTCGACCACGGAGTGCTCTAGATCTAAATCCCGCAACTCAGTTAAAAATCGAGAAGGACGATCCTTAGGCGCAAGCTCAAACGCTTTCGAAGTGGCCGCCTCAACTTCAGACTTTGTGACATAACCACTGAAAACTTCCTCAATCACATCCAGTTCGGTATTCAGCTCGACGGTCCATGGCATAACCGATCTCCTCCGGGGCTTACTCACCACCAGCCTGAGAGGCTACGGGGCCATTACTCCCGGGGCAGCTCCTCAAAAGCAGTAACCGCCTGGCGGAAGGCGTCGGGCAAACGGCGCACCTTGCGCTGCTCATAATCGAAGGCAACCAGCCCCGTGGTGCCCTCTGCCGTCACCTCGCCCTGCCGTTCAATGCGGTAGTTCATAACGAATGAGGAGCGACGCACCTCCTCGATGCGCACGCCGATCTGCAATTCATCGCCGAGAAACATCTCAGCTTTGTACTGCACATTGGCCTCTGGAAGAATTATACCGCAACCACCGATGTCCATCTCGCTGAAGGCACCGACCTGCTGAAGATAACCGATGCGGCCGTCCTGGAAAAAACTGAGAACGGCGGCATTGGAGACATGACCACCGTAATTAATATCACTGATCCGAACCCGATAGGGCATAACGAAACGAAACCCGTCCACAAAACACTCCTGAATGAAAAGCCGATTAGCGGCAGTAAGTTGGTAAGAAAGCACTTTCAGCGCTGGCATCGGCGACAAAAATAGGTCGAACGCTGACCAAGTTGAGTCTTGGCGATGGCCTTTCCGCAAACGGAACAGGGATGGCCGTCCCGGCCATAGACCTGTAGCTGCTGAGCAAAATAACCGGGCCGACCATCCTGGTCGCTGAAATCCCGCAAAGTGGTCCCCCCGGCGGTAATGGCCTTACGCAACACCTGACGAATAGATTCAGCCAGTCGACGGTAGCGGGTTAGAGATATGCGCCCTGCAGCGCGGGCGGGGTCGATACCGGCGCCAAACAGCGCCTCGCTGGCGTAGATGTTGCCGACACCCACCACCACCTTGGAATCCATGATGAAGGGCTTGACCGCCAATCGACGTCCCCTGCTCCGCTGGTACAGGTAGTCGCCAGTCAGCTCGGCGGACAGGGGTTCGGGACCCAGGTCGGCCAGCAAGGGATGCTTTGCCGGGTCACCATCAAGCCAGAGCAAGGCCCCGAAGCGGCGCACATCGTTGAGCCGCAGACAGATGCCACCGGTGAATTCAATATCCGCATGATCATGCTTGCCAGGAGGCTGAGCCTGCTCCAGGACCCTGAGGTAGCCGCTCATGCCCAGGTGGATCAGCAAGGTACCGGCTTCGGTTCTCAGCAACAGATATTTAGCCCTTCTTTCGACGGCATGGACGGTATTCCCGCACATTTGGATGGCCAGATCGTCAGGGATAGGCCAACGCAACCGGGGTGTGCGAACGACTACCCGGGAAACCCGGCGCCCCTTGATAAAGGGTTCGATACCGCAACGAATGGTTTCGACTTCCGGCAATTCGGGCATCAGTGAAAGACCCCCGCCTGGTTGAGCAACACGATAATCACCGCCGCTGGAGCCACAAAACGCAAAAGCAGCAGCCAGCCGCGGACCATAAGCTCCTGCCGATGACCTACTACAACATCGGCCAGGGGGTGGCGGCGAGGCCAGACCCAGCCGACATAAACAGCCACCAGTAAACCGCCGAGAGGCAACAGGTAGGAAGAAACCAACAGATCGCAAGCATCGAAGAAAGTGCGGCCAAAGATAAACTTATAATCCTGCCAGCGGTTGAAAGACAGGGCACTGGGTAAGCCGATGACAAATGCCGCAACCCCCATCAGCCCGGTAGCGCGCCAGCGAGGCCAGGTCTTTTCGTCGACCAGGTAGGCAACGGTTACTTCCAGCATGGAGATCGACGAGGATAAGGCGGCAAAAGCCAGCAATAAAAAGAACAGCAGAGCCAGCACGGAACCGAAGGGCAGTTCAAGAAGCAGGATAGGCAGAGTCTTAAAAACAAGCCCCGGACCAGCGCCCGGCTCGATTCCCGCGGCAAAGGCCACGGAAAAAATAGTCAGTGCGGCAAGCAGTGCCATGAGAGTATCGAGCAGAGTGATTCGCAGAGCCAGACCACCCAGGTCCGCATCGGGGTCGAGATAAGAGGCATAGGTAATCATGGTGCCGGCACCCAGGGACAGGGTAAAGAAGGCATGGCCTACAGCGTCGAGAAGGGCTTGCGGCGTTAAAGCGGAGAAATCGGCCTGAAACATGAATCGCAACGCCGGTATGCCACCGGCCGAAAGCAGGCCCCGGCCGAATAAAACCAGAAGCAGGATAAAGAGCGCCGGCATCAGGATACGGCTGCAGCGTTCGATACCGCCCCGTACCCCGCCGAGCACAACCGCGACCGTAGCAGCGAGAAACAGGCCCTGCCAGAAAATTACCCGCACCGGAGAGGAAACCAGGGCTGCGAACAGGCCCTCGATCTCCACGGGGCTGCGGCCATGCAGGCCCCCCCTGGCGGCCATAAACACATAATCGAAACTCCAGCCGGCCACCACCGCATAGAAGGATAGCAGGATGAAGGAAGCCGCCACACCAACCCACCCCACCAGCATCCAGGGGCTGCCAGGCCTTTCAAGAACCACAAAAGAGCCGACCGCGTCCCGCTTCCCCTGACGGCCAATCAAAAGTTCGGCTATCAAGATCGGCATCCCGACCAGGGCAATACAGGCCAGGTAAACCAACACAAAGGCGCCGCCACCGTGTTGACCGGTAATATAGGGAAATTTCCAGATATTGCCGAGGCCGATGGCACTGCCAGCGGCAGCCAGCACGAAGCCGAAGCGACTGGCCCACAGGACGCGGGGTCGGTTACTTCCATTCATGAATCACGTCCTTGCCCCGCTATGGTCATATCGCTCTCCCCCCGCAGCAAAATAAACGCAGTGATTAAAAAGAAATACCTTCGGCGCGTTCTTCGACCTGGGCCATGGTAATCTCCTCCAGCGAGCCTTGAAATTGTTCACGGTCTACCTTCTGGCCTGAATGATAGCGCCAGCCACCGGCCGTCTGCACAAACCGCGCAAGCTCGAGGGTCTGATGGCGTTCTACGCCATATTCGAGGTCGAGAAAAAACAGCACCCTGGCCTCGCCCTCGGCGGGGCCATCGTCGCGCAATATCTGACAGGAATGAATGCGATACCGGCCCTTCAGGTCGCTGCGGGCATAGCTCAAATATTCATCCCGCACCGGGAAATGACGCCGGAATGGTGCTTCAGAGTGGTAGCTGTCGTAAATAAAGGCAAAATCGCCTGCGGCAAAGGCTTTGGCCCTGGCCGCCACCAGCTGCACCGGCGACAACGCAATCACAGCCGCCGGAGCCGAAGCGAGCAGACAGCATTTCTTGTATTTAAGGCCGCTGCCGCAGGGACAGGGCTCGTTACGTCCGGTTTTCATATCTCTACTTCAATTCCAAGACAGTAAAAAATTCAGCACAAGTAAATCGTACATATCTCTGTTGAAAACAGAGATGGCTAAGCAAAATTTTCGACCTTCAAGGCGTAGTGATTTTTCAGGGGTGAAGGCATACACAGGTATGTCGAAGTCCTGAAAAATCGCTGCAACGCCATAGGGCGGTAATTTTGCGACGCCATCATTCTTTGAGGCGTGGGTCAAGAGCATCACGAATCCCCTCGCCAAGGAGATTGTAGCCTAATACCGTCACCAGAATCGCCAGGCCGGGAAAAGCCGATAACCACCAGGCGCTGCCGAGGGTCTGTTTTCCGGCGATAAGCATATTGCCCCAGGATGGAGTTGGCGGCTGCACGCCGATACCGAGAAAAGACAATGCGCTCTCGGTAAGAATGGCGCCGGCCACGCCGAGAGTGGCCGAAACCAAAAGCGGAGACAGGGCGTTGGGCAGAATGTGACGGAAGATGATGCGACTGTCCCGGGCACCGGCGGCGCGCACCGCCAGCACAAAGTCCCGCTCCCGCAACGACAGGAATTCGGCCCGTACCAGCCGGGCCACCCCCATCCAGCCCGTCAAGCCGATGATAATCATGATGTTCCAGATCGACGGTTCTAAAAAGGCCACCACCGCCAGGATAAGGAAGAAACTGGGGAAGCAGAGCATAATATCGACGAACCGCATGATCAGGGTGTCGACCCAGCGGCCGTAATAACCGGCCAGCGCGCCGAAAACCACGCCGATGGCCGTAGCTATGCCGACCGCGACAAAGCCGACCAGAAGCGAAATACGGGCGCCGTAAAGGATACGGGCCAACACGTCGCGACCGAGATCATCCGTACCGAGGGGATATAAGAGGCTCGGCGGCTGCAGGCGCAGGGCAATATCGATATGGCCCGGATCCCTGGCCAGCAGCGGTGCAAACAAGGCCAGAACCGCCATACCCAGAACAATGGCCGCACCGGCCATGGCCATGCGGTTTCTGCGCAACCGAGGCCAGAAAACCTTACGCCAAAAGGATTGTTTTTCTTGTTTATTCATCACTACAGTTACTTAAGAAGGTCGTATTCACTACGGGATATAAGTCCCTTGGCCAGCAACAACAGAAGCAGCTTGTGAAATTTGTCCTCATCGCCGCCCGGTGTGCTATCGGGCACCGGAGCCGAGGGGGCCGGCGATTCCAGCTTGCCGCCATAACACCGATCGATAGCCGCCCGGATCTCTTCTTCGGAGGCCAGAGCGGGCCTGATCTCGCACCCCGTGAGAAAAGCCAAGTCGTCCAGATTGGTCAAATTGGTCGGGTCGCAAGTGGCCAACAGTAAATAAGAAGTGCCATGCAGCACTTCACGATCCACCGGAATGACATGGTATTCCCGGGCCTTGTCCTCCGGTACCAACTCGAGCACCGCTCTGGGAATTGCCCGCCACTTGAGATCGACTCGCAACAAATTGAGGGATTCAGCTAAAAACCCCAGTAACTGTTGTTCGTCAAGATATCCAAGCTTTACCAGCGAGGCACCGAACAGGCAGCGCCAGTGCTGCTGGTGGACCAGAGCCGATTTAAGCTGAAGCTCATCGATAAGCTCGGCTTCGACCAGCATTTCACCGAGTTTGGGTCTGTTGTCGGTCATACGCTGCCCCCCTTCCTACGACGTTAGGTGGTGCGCTTCAACTTCATTCGCTTAGTTTGGCGTCAACCTTCTGTTCCCACTCCCAGGCCGTTCGCACAATATATTCCAGATCGTCATGGCGGGGTTTCCAATCCAGTTCCTTGATAATTTTATCCGATTTTGCCGTCAGTGCCGCCGGGTCCCCTTCCCGCCGGTCCGCCTCGATTACGCTAAAGTCGACGCCGCTGACCTTTTTCGCCACTTCGATGACTTCCCGCACGGAATAGCCGTGGCCATAGCCGCAGTTGAAGATATCGCTTTGACCGCCGTTGAGCAAGTGTCGCAGGGCCACCAGATGCGCTTCGGCCAGGTCGTCGACATGAATATAATCGCGGATGCAGGTGCCGTCCTCGGTGGGATAGTCGGTGCCGAAAAGTTGCAGAGCGGGATACTGGCCGCGGGCGGTCTTCAATGCTCGCGTAATAAGGTGGGTTGGGTTCTTGTAAGCCTGACCGATGCGGCCGCCGCTATCCGCTCCGGCGACATTGAAATAGCGCAGAGCCACATAGCGAAAGTCCTCCGGTAAAGCCAGGGTAAGATCGGCCAGCAACCGTTCGGACATCATCTTCGAGGCGCCGTAGGGATTAATCGGCTCCAGCGGGGCCGTCTCAGCCACCGGAATTTCCTCGGGGGTGCCATACACAGCCGCAGTGGAGGAGAAAATAAACCGCCCGATGTTCAACTCTTGCAAAACTTCCAACAATTGCAGGGCATTCAGAGTGTTGTTGCGATAGTACTTCAGAGGGTTGGATACACTTTCGGCCACTTCGATAAAAGCGGCGAAATGCATGACCGCATCGGGCTGAAAATCTCTCAAAGTATCGGTGAGCAACTGGCGATCGCTCAGTTCACCAACGACCAGGTCCCCGTGCAGAACGGCCCAGCGATTACCGGTGGAGAGATTATCGTAGACCAGCACCTGATAGCCGGCCTCGCCCAAAGCCTTTACGACATGGCTGCCGATGTAGCCGGCACCGCCGGTGACAAAGATCTTTTTCATTTCCACTCCTGAGTTATGAATTAATCAACCGAAAACTCAAAAAATTGATGCAGTCCCAAAACTTACAAATACAGGATGTCTAAGCAAAATTTTCGTCCTACAAGGCCTGGTGTTTTTTCAGGGGCGAAGGCATACATAAGTATGTCGAGGTCCTGAAAAAA
>NPIE01001702.1_pt1 | contig 12907 bp, 9 predicted proteins | sample 8637661 | NCBI WGS metagenome assembly NPIE01 (sample SAMN07420842, study PRJNA396082) | bioreactor metagenome | isolation source: sample BA12 brine-fed electro-methanogenic bioreactor BA | place: Japan: Kochi | collected 2016-12-09 | reverse complement strand
TCCCAGTAATCCATCTCCGGCGTGGCGGGATCATGGAAGAGCCCGAGGATGATGTAGGTTCCCTGATCTCTCACTGATCCCTGGTTGCCGTCTGCCTCGGCTGATGGACAGTTTTTGAGCATGGCTGCCGGGATTGTGCCTGCCACGTCCGCCCCGAGCCTGAGGGCATGCCGGACACTTTTCCGGAGAATCTCCTCGTCATCGTTCATCAGCAAATGATGGAACCGGTGAGTGAAAAAAGATCCGGTCTCTTATCCCCTCCTTCTCTCTGGTTGCATATCTTCTCCTACCCTCTCTTGAAAAGAACCATAACATCATGGGGAGAAGTATTCAGGTGATGACTCCTCCTCCCCCCCACCACCCCGCACCTGTATTTGATCTCTTCAATGTCCTCTTCGAACAGATTTATGACCCGGCGATGACCGTCGTCCTCAGCTTTGACGCACAAGTCGATGAAGATATACTGAAGACTGCGACAATGAGGCTGATCGGATCAAATCCCTATATCCGATCGAGATTTGCGGTTCTGGATGGGCAACCGGTCTGGGAGGAGATCGGGGAAGAGGAGTGGGGAGGAGCGTTTGTTCTTCATTCCGGCGGGTCCAACGCCCCTCCGCCTGCCGTTCTCCCCCAGCCTCCTGACGTCCGGGCAGGCCCGCAGATCCGGGTGACGGTGTACCGGGGAACTGGTGGCGATACCATCTGTGTTACCTGCCACCATGGGTTCTGCGATGCAAAGGGTGTCCTCACGATGGCTGAGGATCTCTGTTCGGTATACCGGGGGGTGATGCAGGATCCCGGATTTTGTCCCCCTTCCACCGGCTGCTATGACCGGACCACAGATCGCGTCCTCTCCCTCTTTACCAAAGAGGAGTGTAGGCTGGCGATTGCAGAAGAAGAGCCCTTCATTGACCGCTGGCATTTCCCGGCCGAATGGGTCGGACGGGGTACGCAGCGAGCTGCATACCGGACACTTCCGGCGGATCGCCTTGTCCGGATCAGGGCGATTGCAAAGGAGTATGGAGCCACCGTCAATGATGTCCTGATTGCTGGTTTCTTTCTGGCGTTTTTAGCGATCAGGGATGATCCAGCAGATCGCGGCGCTCCCCGTGGCATCCTGACATCAGCAGACATGCGCCGCCTCCTGCCGGGGAAGGAACGCCTCCCGCCGATGAACCTCTCGGTTGCCTTTGAGGTGACACTTGAGGTTGAAGCCGGGGCAGGGCTTCTGGATATTCTCCCCGAAGTGACAGCTCTCATGAAGAACCGGAAGGACGGCAGGATCGGGCCGGGCTGCATTTATTTCTATGACAAGATCTATGCCGGTGGGATGGATTCGGTGGAGGCTTTCTTTGACGGGATGATCGATCGATATAGAACAGATGGCGAGAAGAACCCGGTCTTTGCAAACCTGGGAATAATCAGCCCGGAGGACTATCTTCCCATGCCTGGAAAAGACGGTACTGCCCTCTCCCTTGAACGGTTCCATTTCATCCCCTGCATCTGCTGGCCCTATGGGTTCCTGGTTGTGGCCTATACCTTCAGGGGGGAGCTTACCCTGATGACGGCATATGAGGAGGGACCGTACTCAACGAAGACGGTTGAGCGGTTTCTGGAGTATATGGATGGGTATCTGGCATGAGATCCGATATGGATCAATGGAGTATGATCTGATATGATGATGCAGACAAAAAGAATCTTCTGGCTGACACTCTTTGTTTGGCTTATTGCCTGTTGTGTGGGTGCCGGCGCCTCGCAGAGTGCCAGTGAAGCAATGGAATTCGAAACCGATGGATTTGTGAGAGGGGAGGGTGTGGTGAATGAAGGTTGGGGTATCCTCGAAAAACCAGAGACCGGAGACAGTGTGGTGTATATTGGTCCTGGAGCAGGCTCCACCTTTTCAGTTGCGTATCACCCGTCTCTTCTGTATCTTATTATAGGAATTTTGTTGCTTCTTGCTGCCGGAACTCTTCTCTGGGTATTCAGGCGGAGGTGCTGGAATGGAGATGGAGAGTAGCCCGGGGAGACTCAGGTAATTACAATGGTTCAGGGCCACCATATTGCCCTTTTTGGATAGCTCCGATCATGAAATCCAGAAAATGCTCAGCCTGCTCTGGATTCTCTGCGCAATTTGGAATTGTCGCAGCATAGACGATCGGCTCCCCAACCCGGATATTTCCAATCGATTCAAAACGTTGATATCCGAGATTCACCCGGACTTTTTTATAATTATCCTGAAAGTGTGGATCCGAGAGATCGATTTCCGGAGGCAGATCTATCCAGTGAAGGCCGTGATCGCGTGCCACACTCTTGTATTCAAATGCATAATCAATACCCCCGGCATCAAGGAGTGCTAAGAGGTAGATGCTCCCTGATCGTATGCTCACTTTGTCACCTTCCGGGAGCAGGAGTTCCGGAAGTATTATGGAGATACTATCCCCGGATCTCTCTACAGTTGCCCTCGGTTTAATATGATCTCCGATCATCCTGTCAAAGAGTCCATCATCGCCATAATACTCCCCGGCAAGCGCTGTCACCATCAGCGCCCGGTATCCACACGCATCAAGCACGGGATTTGAAAAACCGATGTGAACTTCCGGTCTTGCTAGGATCTGATACCAGTTATCCGGGGTGATCTCATCAGCATACCTGCTCTTGTCCGTATAGGCGATCACGATCTGATTGGTCGCAAAAGGAACAAATGAATCTGTATAGTTACCGTTTCCCCCATCCATCGCCCGGTACATCATATCCGGAATGAGGGCCTGGTCAGCTACCAACACCAGATCAAAGCTGCGGTTCAGATCAGTGACCTGCCTGACTGCCTGGATGCTCCCATGACCTTCAACCTGAATGTCAACTTCAGGATGAAGGGTCTCGTATGCCTCTTCAATTGCCTCAAGAGGAACAAGCATACTGCCTGCTGAGACGACCCGGACTGTCACTTCCTCGTCTGATTGATCCATACATCCGGCACAAAGCAGGAGGAAAACAGTACAAAGCAGCAGGAGCCGCATTATTCACCGCCGCTTAACCTCAATGGTATCAACCCATTTTACCCACGAACTTGCTTCGACGATGGTATTCTCCTGATTCGAGATGATGATCACCCTGAGAGGCCCTCCCCATTCTTCATCAATTATGTCGCCATCCCGCTCATATGCACATATCACTGAAAGACCGGGAGACGGGATCTCTCTGAGATCTTCATTCAGTGTCATGAAACCATCTCCCTTGATCTGGTCCGCACCAAACACCCAGAGGTAGCCATCATCTGCAGAAATATAGACGAGATCTTCCGGCCCCATACCTCCGACCCTCTCGATAAGATCGCTGATCAGAACTCCACGATAAGTATTTGGACCCACTTTGATCCCAACGGTGGAGATGCCATATCCATATCCTTCGACAGAGGGAAGCGATCTGAGCTCCTGGAGAGTGAGCACCTCTTCAGTATCACCAATGAGGGTCAGATTCCAGATCCGATCATCGGTCGGTTCAACGGGAGCGTTCATACAACCACATATGGAGAGTGCTGCGATCAGTACGGTACAAATTAATAAAGTGCTATTTTGCATTGGCTCACGTCCTGCGCAATGCAATGCAGAGTCCGATACAGACTCCTCCAAAGACCACGATCATTGAGATTGGAGTCTCTGTCGGGGCGGGAGTTGCCGCTTTGGGCACCGGCTTCTCTATCAGCGATGATGCCAGGCTCCCGCGATCACCGGTGAAACCTCCCTGGTAAATCCGGATCTCATCGACCCATTTGATAGAAAGCCCACTGGTTGATGGTAGGAGATCATAGAAATGCTGTGCTGAATCAGGGAGAGTCTCATGCATATCATAATTTCCATACACATGCAGCCCATCGGCATTTGTTGAGTTATCGGCAAAGAAGACAACCCGCATACCCATATAGTAGTCAGGAACATATCCTGTCCCCTGCCTCTCACCAGCTCCGGAATCAGCTCCATTATACCAGCAGATACCAATTGGCCCCTGACGAGGATTGGGTGTATAGACGTTGACATATGGATAAACCACATGGTAACCATCAGTTGCCCGGATCATAATGTCGTCCCCGGGTTCTGCACCTCCGACAAGGTCACAGAGATCCTTGACATCGGTTCCTTTCACAGCTCCACGATCCTTGAAGTTTGTCGTCTCTTCCGGGTCCCATTTATCTCCGTCAAAGACAGGACCCTGGTGATAGTATCGTGTCTTTCCATCTCCAAGTACAGGGAGATGTGCCTCCATCCATTGGTAATCAACTGTGATGTCATCCAGTATCGTTGTCTGATCCGGTGCAATCTTTGCCACATACACGCTTGTTGTGGGTGCTGCATGAACCACTCCCGTGGTTATCAGCAGGAGCAGTATGAGCAGAGTTGCTTTGTTTAGGTGTTGAATCATAAGAATCACTCAAATTGGTTTTATACTATACACTCTGTCAATCCGTTTGGAATCACAGTCATCATTCGTGAGATTGTTTCATCAGGACCCTGAATCTTTACTTCATAGGTTCCAATCCGCATATGTTCAAAGATATGCGGGGTCGTCTCTCCGGTATATCTCTCGTAAAGATAGATTCTCTGTCCTGTTGGTGTGCTATTTATTGAGAGTGAACCGCTCTCATATGGAGTCAGGCTTGTTCTGATGGTGCCAGCAGATCCAGTTGTTTTTGGCCGAATGGTAATTTCATCGCTTGCCGGAAGATATCCTGGCTTTGAAACCACAATACGATGTTTCCCAGGGCTGAGATTTTCTATAACTGCAGGAGTTTTCTCCTCAAGAGGGAAGCCATTGATGAAGACAGAAGCCCCAGGGGGATCTGATTCAATCAGCAGATATGCCTCTGCACTCTCATCCATCTGAATTGTAAATGTCTCACTGTCCCTTATTCGATCAGGTATGGAAATGGAATAGTACGCATTATCACAATGAATGGTAATCCATCCCCCATCTCCTTCCAGCTCAATAGTTTCGGGCAGAGTATGTAAAGGATATATGCCGTTTACCGTGAATTGTTCTCCGTCTAAATCATTGGATTCTATCGTAATGCTCCTCAGATGCCTGTGTCCAATCGTATCGATCCTGACAGGCATTATGGCATCAGCGTGAACCCATACTCTCTGGTTTGGAGTGGCATCGTACTTGCTGTTTGATTCAAACCTGATGTTGTGCAATCCTTCACGGATACCATAAAGGACAATGGGCGTGTGGTATACCGTTTTCCTGTTGTCAAGTACAATCTCCCTTCCCTGAGGATACGATTCTATATAGAGACCTCCTGAACGGTTTCGATTGACTTTTTCTATGTGTTCAGATTCTGTCTCATTTTCAGTTTCGATTGTGACCTCCTCAACTTCTATCTGGGGGTTTGTAACGGTCTTTTCTTCAGTCCCTGTTTCAAAACCAATAATGGAGAGTAAGCCGCTCCATAAAGTACCAAAGAATGAGATGATCGAGCCGAAAAAACCCTGATCTTCGATCTGCTCTTCGATTATGCTATCTTCAGTCTCCTGACTGCCATCTTCCTGACTGGTAATATCAGGTTCATCGCCGGAAAGACCCGTTATAGTGGGTTTTTGGATCGCGGTTTCATTTGACGAGATGGCAGTTGCATTTTTTGTCCTTTCGGATCGCGGGATGAAGATAGCATCGATGAAAATCGTTTCATCCTCAATTACATCGATGGTGAAGGTTTCGTTTTCGTACCCCTCCTTGACAAGGGTGATGGTTCGTTCGCCAGGATCAACCAATTCCAACACAACATCTGTCAGGAGATCTGTATTTTCATCATCAAGAAAGATCTGTGCACCGGTTGGGATCGAAGATATTTCAACAGTACCGCCAATCTTTGTCAGGTTGAAAATCACCATTTCCACTTCGTTATGTTTGATCGTTATCCATTTCTCATCCGGGATCTCATATCCCTCAAGACGAACAGAGACGGTATACATTCCTGTCTCAATATCTGTCAGTGTACAGGGTGTGTATCGGCCAGTATCCTGATCATCAAGATAGACTGATGCTCCAATTGGATCACTATCAATCTGAATGGATCCGGTTGGCTCGGCTTCGCTGTTGATAATTATCTCACTGACGAACTGAACCGAAAGTCCGGTTGTTGTTGGGTACTGTCCATTATAAAAATACCAGTACTCCTGGGGAAACGTCTCTCTTTTATCAGCGACACCAAAAACATTTTTTCCTTCCGGGTTGGTTGAGGTGTCTGCAAAAAAGATGAGACGCATACCCGTCTGATAATCCGGCACATATCCATCTTCGTGGTGATACCATGTGATTCCCATCGGTCCCTGGCGGGATTCTGGATTATAGACATTTGCATAGGGAAATGTCCGTCTCATACCATCAGACGCACGTAGTGTAACCGTCTCTCCTTCAGACATCCCTCCAACGAGTTCACAGAGATCCCGGAGATCTGTTCCTTTCACGGCACCCATATCTTTCAGATTTTCGTCTTCAGCAGGATTCCAGATATCTCCTTCAAATATTGGCCCCTGATGGAAGTAGTGTGTAGATCCGTCCCCGAGAACCGGGAGATTGGATTCCATCCATTTGTAATCCACCACTCTTTCATTAAGAATTGTCATTCCATCTGCTGCATATCTGACAAGGCGAACCTCGGTTGTTGAGGCAGAACAAACCGAAATACAAAGCCCGGCTATAATAATAAGGCAAAAAAATAGTGTTTTAATGGTTTTTGTCATGAAAACACCTGTTACTTATACCAGGTATCTGGCAATGCAAAAAAAGGATGAATGAATCCCTACCTCCTCCTCACAAGAAAGAGTAATCCCAGTGCCATTATCGGGATAAGGGGAGATAGTGGCAGGTTGTTTGTGGGGGTTGGTTCAGGTGGCTGTGTCGGAGCTGCTGTTTGCTCAGGTAGTCCCGGGCTTACTTCCTCTGAGGTTTGCTCAGCCTCAGGTGTCTGGGTGCTCACCGGTTCCGTTGGTATTGGTGTGACAGGTTGTGTTTCATATACAAACCCGGATGATGGCGTTGATGAGGATCCGCCGCCACCTGGACTCCCTCCCCCTCCGGGAACGGAAAGCCCCATAAGAGCAAATGAGGAGAGACCAACCGGAGAGTTGGCTTCAAAAATGAAATCCCCGGCATTATTGGTGCCGATCATGGTGGTTGCGAGTGATGAGGTGCTTCCATCATCTGCCCGGCGCATGATAACGACACGTTCAACCCCCCCCATTGCAGTAACCCAGGCAGGACTCACCGCCATTCGTATCTTTGCGGATTGGATAAGCCCACCATCTCCGGCATTTGCTACATTGGTCTTCTGAATGTTCAGGACATATGCAACATCAAGGATTCCATGTCCTGATTGCTGGGCTGTCAGGAGAAAGCCACTTCGTGCATTTGAATCAGGCTCTTTTGTGATGGTGGATGAAATTTTTGCATCGGAAGGTGGCATTCTGCTGAGATCCATCTCGATCTCAGCTGCTCCTGTTCCGACAGTAGTATCAATCGATGCGGTGAGGGGAGTTGTTGTTGCAGTTATTCCTGCAACAAGCCCGGTGATTGATTGAGATCCGTCTGTTGGAGTGCCGTTTGTCTGGATTGTTATCTGCTCCCAGCCATTACCAACATTCTGCATTAGGATACTGTTGCCTTCTGTTGTTACAATTGCATTTGTCTGCTGCAGGTTGATGGTTACCTGCTGTGCATCCCCAATATCCTGTATCTGGATCCCTCCTGCATCAAAGGATGATTCACCTGATGCAACCGGAGTTTGATCATCCGGCTCTCCCGAACCGGAGAATGTAAGATCAAGCTCTTTTGTCGTCCCGCTCTCAAATGGTATTTCCTGTTCGGCTTTGAGGTTGCCGATCCAGAAGGTCACTATGGGATTTCCTGATGCGATATCATCTTCTGTTGCCTGAACGATAAGCCTCGAACCGGCTATCCCGGTTTCTCCATAGGCTCCATATTCTGTGAGGGTAAATGAACCGCGTTCATTGAAATTGATCTTGGCCGTGATGACAGTTCCCGGTGGTGCACCAATTCCATCGATTGTAACGCTTCCGTAAAATTCAGCTGGAAGAGGAGGAATTGCTGATGCTGCTCCGATGATGATACTGAAGAGAAGTAAAAAAATGAGTTTTCTGGATTTCATACTACACCTTAAACATTCAGAGGCTTGCAAGCTCTCCATTCCCGGTCAGGTAGACCCAGTATCCATGTGTGGGATACATCTCCTGTGTGTCACTGTAACTTCCGGATCCGCCCCGGATGATAGCAGTCTCGTACTTCTGGTTCACCGGATCATAGCCGATCGTCTGCGTCCACCCATCTCCAAGTGAAAGGAGTGTGTCCCGTGCTGATGCTGGTTCCAGACCTGAGAAGCCGATAGCATTCCATCCTTTGTAGAGCTCCCTTGTTGGGGGGGTCTGGACGGGGTTATCATCATAGAGAAGAGCGATCTCCGATTCATCAGCCGAGTAGATCCAGTATCCATTCAGTGGCGTGATCTGATCAGTAAGTTTGACTGCTTTCCAGAGCTTCAGTGCGGAATTGTATTCCCAGATACTTCTGTCCATTGTATCTACAGAAGCAAAGATCTGAGCGGTGTTGTTTCCACTCGATAGTCTCTTTGGTACTGAGATGAAGTTCCAGCCTTCTCTGAGCTGAATGAGATCATCTGCCTCAATCTGCGAAGGAAGGTCGGTCAACTCAATCTCATCGATACTGCCGACACGCTGTTTACCTGAGGTGAGTGCAGATCCAACAAGCCTGAGGGGCCACGTTGGTTTCTCTCCATCTGCCGGGAGTGGCTGGCCGTTTACTTCATCGGCGACGATGATATTGTTATTTCTTTTCACAAAGGTGCTGTGGAATGTTGCGGAGAAGTCATCTTCGGTTCCTTTGATTCCATCCGGACCATAATCGATGACGGTTACATTGTATCCTTCATCTGCAAGATCATCACGGTAAGGATCAGATCCAAAATCATGCTTGTTCTCATCATCGACCCAGCCGACCAATGTCCAGAGAGGCATTCCTGACCAGACATTCTCATCATCATCGGTGTAGATGCCGTAATGGCTGTCTCCTGCCAAGGCACATGCCTTTCCTGATTCAAAGTAGGATCGTGATATTTCGTCTGAAATCGCGCCGTTCAGGATAAGTGTCCAGTCTTCACGTGCTCCGGTATGGATCTCGATGGTTGAGATGTGTTTGTTTGAGCAACCTGCGGCTGATGGGTACTGGATGCCGTCGGACCAGTAGTAATGCCAGTACTCTTCTTTCAGCGTTGTGCGCATATCGTCTGCTCCGAAGATGCCATCAGGTGTGTTAAAGAAGAGGCGGTATCCATCTGTGTAATCAGGGACATATCCCTGGCGTTCTGTCCACCATGCGATGATGGCCTCACCCTGGCGTTCAAGTGGCGAGTTCACGTTCGTGTCATTAAGCTTCATGATATAGCCATCAGAGGCTCTTAAGATGATTTCACTGCCTTCGGGGGCTCCGCCAACCAGATCACAGAGATCTTTGATGGCTGTTCCCCGTACTACCTCATCGACTTTACCTGGGTTTTTGTCTTCGGCAGGATTCCAGAGATCATCCGGATCAAAGGTCGGACCCTGGAAACGGAGTCTTACGCCATCGTCTCCACCAATTACGGGGAGATTCTCCTTCATCCAGAGGTAATCCTTTTCCACCTCATTGATAACGGTGACCCCGTCTGGTGCATATTTTACAATGCGTACGGCTGGTGCTTCAGTTGGTGTATCAAATTCAGTCAGCTCAATCGTCTCGATATTTCCAACGCTCTTGCTCCCCTTTGCTCCATCCCCAACAAGGCGGAGTGGGAACGCATTGCCGGGTATGGCTGTTCCATTGACTGTATTCGCAACAATATAGTTGTTTTTGCTCTCTACTATCTCCTGGCTGGTGAAATCCTTGCTATAGGGTGAGTCGCCGCCGGATGAGACGATAACCGTGTACCCGGTCTCGGCAAGTTCTTCATTAAAGAAGTTTGATCCTTTCATCTTGTCATCATCGACAAGCCCTGCAAGACGCCAGAGTGGTATCCCGGTCCATACGCTGATGCCATCATCGTAGGTTACAGCATTCTGGGCAGCTTCCTCTTCAAAGAGGCTCTGGCTGATATTGGCAGTGATCTGTCTGCCTTTCAGGGTCAGGACCCATTCGCCTTCCGAAGGCTCCTCCGGAAGACCGGAGATCGAAATTGATGCAATATTGCCAACACGCTGTCCTCCGCTTGTCAGTGCAGATCCAACCAGCCTGAGTGGATAGTGTTCATCCAGTGGGGCTGCATTCACCTTGTTTGCGATGATATAATCGTTATTTCTAGCGATATCGGTACTTGCAAAGCTTTTTGAGTAACCATCATCAGCAGTGACGGTAACGGTGTACCCATCAGCTACCCGTGCGTCATTGAACTTCCAGTGATTGTCTGCATTGATATCGTCAACCACTGCGATCAGGTACCACAGTGGCATACCGGTCCAGACATTGTCGTCATTGTCTGTCCAGTGATTGGAATGACCACAACCAACCCCCTCTTCAAATTCAGATTGTGTGAAAGTCCTCCTGAACGCACCATCCAGCGTGATTGTCCATTCGGTCTGTGGTTGTGGCAGTCCAACCAGCTCAATCTTTACGATATTGCCGATCTTCTGCCCGCTGGATACATCTGCTCCAACAAGCTGGAGCGGGAAACAGGGCTTGTTCTTCTCTCCGATGGTTGCCGGCAGTGGCTCTCCGTTGAGTTTGTTTGCAACGATGATGTCGTTATTTCGAGCTACTGCCGCGCTCTGGAAATTAATGCTATACCCATCTCCGGCGATTACCTTTATCGAATATCCCTGTTCCGCAAGTGCGTCATTGAATGCTTCGCTTCCATGTTTGTTGTCGTCATCCACATAGCCGACAAGCCACCAGAGCGGCATTCCGCTCCAGACATTTCCATCTTCATCTTCATAGGTTGCACCATGTGGGAGGGTAGAACATTCAATTGCGCTCTCAAAGTAAGTTCTGTAAATCGTTTCACTGAGTTCACCTTCAAGCTCCAGTGTCCAGTCCTCGGGTGTACTGCCGCCACCAACTGAGACTTCTATTCTAACATATGCGGTTGCAGTCTCGGGGGTGACTGGTTTTACACCAAAGAAAAATTCGACGACATCTCCATCATTCAGTTGATAGATGTTGAGTCCTTCAGTTTCATAGTTGCCAAAGTCGTCAAGGGTCTGGCCATTAACATCGCAGATCCATGTTGTCCCAGCCGTTTTGTCAAAGAGATGTTCCCCGATCCCATCCAGCAGGAGGATCCCCTTTGTGCCAAATGATTTGTCATTGACAGTGAGGTCAAGACCTGTTGCATCGAGTGCACCAAGTGGGGTGAGGCGCTCAACATTGTAAACGGTTTCGGATGTTGCCTCAAGTGGGAAGGTCTCATCCTGAAGCTCAAGGGTATCATCAAAGAGCGTATCCTTATAGTCTTCAGGTGCATCTTCATTGCTCATGATAGCAATCTTTTTAACGTATTTTACTGAGAGACCTGTTGTGGTCGGGATGCCCGGTTCATAGTAGTACCAGTACTCCTCCGGGAAGGTCTCTTTCATATCATTGACGCCAAAGACACCGTCATCTGCAAAGAAGATCACTTTCATTCCGCTGGAATAGGCCGGGACATATCCATCACCATCGAGGTACCATGTGATTCCTATCGGTCCCTGTCTGGCTTCCGGATTATACACAACAGAATACGGGAATGTCTTTGAAAAACCATCGTCAGCGATGACCTTTACCGTTTCACCAGCTGACATCCCGCCGACAAGATCGCAGATATCCGCGAGATCTGTCCCTTTTACAGCACCCTGATCTTTGAGATTTACATCTTCATCGGGATTCCATGGATCTCCCTCAAAGACAGGACCCTGGTGGAAATAATGTGTTGTCCCATCTCCAAGGACGTCCAGGTTTGTTTCAAGCCAGGTATACTCTTTTGTTGTTTCATTCAGAACGGTTTCACCGTCAGAAGCATACTTTACGATATGGAGCTCAGTAGTAGCAGTGGCTCCTGCTGCTGGCATGATGAGGAGCATGAGCGCCATCAACATACACAATGATAATGCAGTCTTTTTCAATAAAGTCATAAACTATCACCATTTTCCCATTAAGCAAATATGGAATTCTATCTCCGGAAAAGACCAGATTATATGAGGTTGATTGAAAGAATTAAATAACTTATTTTAACTAAATCAACTAAATTTAATTGACTTAAAACGATGTGTCTTTATTATAAGATGGGAGCTCTTATGTATCTCCGCCCTGAAATCATTACATATATACACATGTAAAAGGTCTGTACGCCTTTTTCAGGCCTACATCATATTTATTCGATCATTGTCAACCTGATTCAATAAATCAAATTGACATTCTAATTAAAAAGGAAAATATTCATATCTACTGTCATCACTTTCACTGGTATGAAACAGAAACAGATAATTATCATCACCCTGTTGCTTGTCTACGCTGCTCTCTTCTTCAGCGGTTTTTCAGGATCAGATGAGATGGGATCATCCACGATTATTCCGGCAGAAGCAAGGGGTCTCACAGCCTCCTTCTGACCTCTTTCTTTCTTCGATATAATATGGCTCAAATCCCAGTTCTCCGTGATCGCTGCCTCATCTCCTTCTCCCTCCTCGGCGGTCTCATTCTTTCGCTTACATTGCTTGCCCTCCTGAATATGACGGTTCGGGAACTCTCGGATATTCCCCACCTGCTGCAGGTGGCAGCCGATTCAAAGGTGATTGACTCGATCATACTCACCATGGTAGCAGGTGCAAACGCCATAGTGATTCTGGTGTTTCTTGGTATCCCGCTTGCCTATGTG
>NPIE01036800.1_pt1 | contig 12908 bp, 14 predicted proteins | sample 8637661 | NCBI WGS metagenome assembly NPIE01 (sample SAMN07420842, study PRJNA396082) | bioreactor metagenome | isolation source: sample BA12 brine-fed electro-methanogenic bioreactor BA | place: Japan: Kochi | collected 2016-12-09 | reverse complement strand
GGCCACGGTGATGGCGGCGGGCGCACTGATGATGGAGGCGGCCAGGATGTGGCCCATCACGTTGGGGATGACATCTCCCAGGATATTGGCATACAGCACCATCATGGTGCCGGCGATGGTGGCCATGCCTGCGGTCATGAGCGTGAACAGTTCGCTTCGGGTCAGGGACTGGACATAGGGCCGGATGAACAGGGGGGATTCCACCATGCCCGCAAAGATGTTGGCGGAAACCCCCAGGCCTTCGGCCCCGCCCAGGCCGAACAGCCTCTCCAGGATCCGGGAAAATGTATTGACCACCCAGGGCAGGATCCGCCAGTAAAAGAGCAGGGATGACAACGCACTCATGAGCAGCACCAGGGGCAGGGCCTGAAACGCCAGAATAAAAGAGGCACCGGCAGATGTTTCTTCAAAGGGCGGCGGTCCGCCCCCCAGATAGCCGAACACCATGGTGGTGCCGGCCCGGGTGGATTCTTCCAGCGCCAGAACCACCTGGTTGAGCAGGGAAAATCCCCGGCTCAGCAGCGGAACCTTGAGAAACACCAGGCCCATCAGAATCTGTGCCCCCAGTCCCACGGCAACCATCTTGATGTTCACCCGGCGCCGGTTTTCGCTGATCATCCATGCCAGCCCGACAAACGCGGCCAGGCCGGCAATGCCCTGAAGTGTCGTCATGTAACGTTTCTCTCCATTCTCAGATGCAAAGTCAAAACACCTTTGCGCTGACCACCGCGCAAAGGTGTTTTGATCCCGGTTTATCTCGAAGCGGTTACTGTTTCAATGAATATCTGTCCGCCAGGACGTCATAGTAGGGCTGTTCGGATACAGATCCCCAGACCCCCACCTGTTCCTTGAATTTTTTGAAGGCTTCGTGGACCTTTCTGGACATGGAATCCTTGTCCGCCTCTTCCTCCAGGGTCTCTTTGGCCAGTTTGCGCAGGTCGTCCAGCAGCGGATCCGGGAACCGCACCAGGTTGACCTTGTGCTTGGTGATCAGTTCCTGGAGGGCCGCGCCGTTACCGGCCTCGAACTGGCACAGGCTCCAGAAATTGGTTTCCATGGCCACGGCATCGATGGCTGCCTTGAGATCATCGGGCAGCTCGTCATAGACCTTTTTATTGAACATCACTTCCAGGCAGGTGCCGGGTTCATGCCATCCGGGATAGTAATAGTAACTGGCCGCCTTGTAGAAACCCATTCTCAGGTCATGGAGCGGCCCCACCCATTCGGTGGCATCCAGGACCCCCCTTTCCAGTGAGGTGAAAATTTCTCCGCCCGCCAGCAGAACGACGGTTCCGCCGGCCTTGGCGATCACCTTGCCCCCCAGACCGGGAATCCGCATTTTCAGGCCCTTGAAATCTTCGGTGGTTTTCATCTCTTTTCTGAACCACCCCCCCATCTGGACACCGGTGTTGCCCTGGGGCCGGGGAACCAGGTTGAACGGGGCATACACCTCTTCCCACAGCTCCAGGCCGCCGCCGCTGTAAAACCACGCGTTGATGCCCTGGGCGTTGAGTCCGAAGGGTACGGATGAAAACCACTGGCCGGCCGGTACTTTGCCGGCCCAGTAATAGGCGGCCCCGCTGCCCACTTCCACGGTTCCATCCGACACCGCATCAAACACGCCCAGAGGTGGTACCAGCTCGCCGCCGGCAAAGACCTGGATCTTTATCCGGCCGCCGGTGACCTGCTCCAGGCGCTTGGCAAACCGTTCCGCCCCTGTCTGGAGAACCGGCAGTCCGGGTGGCCATGTGGTCACCATTTTCCATCGATAGGTTTTTTCACTGGCGATCACCGCCGGAGCAGACAGGGCCGTGCCGGCGACAGCCGCTGCCGCGACCCCGGTTTTTTTCAGAAAATCACGCCGTTTCATTTTAATCGTCTCCTTTTTTGGGGTTGAGCCGCATTATTGCTTCTCAGCTGCCAAAAACCACTTTTGGCAGCCAGGTAACCACGATGGGGAAAAACGCCACAATCACCAGCCCGATGATCTGGAAAATCACAAAGGGAACAATGCCCCGGTAAATGTGTCCGGTCCGCACCTCGCCAGGCGTCACGGCCTTGAGATAAAACAGGGAGAACCCGAAGGGCGGGGTCATGAAAGAGGTCTGAAGGTTGACCGCGATCAGGATACAGAACCATACCGGGTCAAATCCGAACTCCAGCATGATCGGGGCCAGCACCGGTACATGAATGAAGGTGATTTCAATAAAATCCAGAAAAAATCCGATAATGAAAATCAACGCCATGACCGTGACCAGAACGAACCATTTGCCATGGTCTTCCGCAATTCCTCCCAGAAAGGTCCGGACCAGCTCATCGCCGCCCAGGCCCCTGAAAACCAGGCCGAAAGCGGCGGCACCCACCAGAATGATGAACACCATGCAGGTGAGCTGCATGGTGGAATCCATGACCGCCTGCAGTATTTTCAGGTTGAATTTCCGGTTGGCAATGGTCAGCAGGGTCGCCCCTACCGCGCCTACGGCAGCGGCTTCAGTGGGAGACGCGATCCCCCAGAAAATGGACCCCAGCACGGCCAGCATGAGAAACAGCGGGGGAAACAGGACCTTGAAAATTTTTTTCAACAGCCTCCCGCCGGTCAGGGCATCCAGTTCCGTCCTGGGAATGGCCGGCGCAATGTCGGGATTGATGAACACCGCACCGGTAATATAGATAATGTAAAGTCCCACCAGTATCAGACCGGGAAACACCGCGCCCATGAAAAGATCGCCCACCGGGACCCCAACGATATCCCCGATGAGCACCAGCACGATGCTCGGGGGAATGATCTGGCCCAGGGTGCCGGAAGCGGACACGGTTCCGGTGGCCAGTTCCTTCTGGTATCCGCGCTTGAGCATGGTGGGGACGGCCAGCAGCCCCATGGTGACCACCGTGGCCCCCACGATCCCGGTGGACGCCCCCAGAAGGGCCCCCACGATAACCACGGAAATGGCCAGTCCTCCCTTGATCCGGCCGAACACCAGGCCCATGGTATCCAGCAGGTCCTCGGCCAGGCCGGACCGTTCCAGCATCACCCCCATGAACACAAACAGGGGCACCGCCAGCAGGGTGACATTGGTCATCACTCCCCAGATGCGAAGGGGCAGCAGGTTGAAAAAATCCCAGCCGAAACCGATCAGGCCGAAACAAAGCGCGGTTCCGAGCAGGGTGAAAGTTACGGGAAATCCTGCCATCAGCAGGATGGTCAACGCCAGAAACATCCATCCGGGAAGGTATTCCATCAGCGATTCGTCTCCGTTTGCCACTCTTTTCCCAGAATGGTGTATAAACTTTTGATTCCCAGGGAAATGCCCTGCAGCAGAATCAGGGTAAATCCGACGGGGATACAGGACTTGACAAGAAACCGGTAGGGGATGCCGCCGGGGTCGGGCGATCCTTCCAGAATGGCCCAGGAGTGATACGCAAACTTGGCTGAGGTCTCGATGATCAGATAACAGCCGGGGATCAGAAACAGGACGACCCCGATCACGTTGATCCAGGCCTGCCCTTTGGGCCCCAGCCGCTGATAGATGATATCCACGCGGACATGCCCGTCGTTCAAAAGGGTTTTGCCCGCACCCATCAGGAAAATGAACGCGAACAAGTGCCATTCCAGTTCCTGGACAAACACGAAACTGGTATTGAAGGCATACCGCATCACCACATCGGTAAACACCACCACCACCACCAGTCCGGTGACCCAGGAAACCCCCCGGCCGGTCCACCAGTTGAGCCGGTCAATCCATCGGCACAAGCCTTTGACAAAAGACATGTTTCATACCCCTATTTTTGTCGCGCAAAAATAATCGCCTGCTCAAAAGTCATATCAATGCATACTTTTTCCGCAATCCAGGAAGAGAATAGGCTATTAGTTAAGACAGGATGAGCGGCGTTGTCAAGGATTTAATTGGCTTCCATCGTTTTTCAATGCCCGGTATGGATGCGCGACATGCCTGTCATTCCCTGGTGCGGCAGGACATTTTTTCATTGACAATCGTCCGGAGGGTATCCTAAATGGCTCAGAGCGTTTCAGACAAAGGATACGATTTTTTGTGACGTCGATTGTTTCACTTCATCCGGCTGTAACGGCGGGTCTATGGATGGCAGGCACGCTGTTTTCGTTTGCAGCCATGGCCGTGGGCGGCCGGGAGCTGAGCCGGGAGCTGTCCACATTTCAGATTCTGTTTTTCAGAAGCCTGACCGGCCTGGTCATCGTGACGGCCTGTATCATCAAAACCCGGAAGGGTGCCATGCGATCCTCTCTGGTATGGCTGCATCTGGTTCGCAATATCGCCCATTTCGGGGGTCAGTTCGGATGGTTTTTCGGCATCGCTGCCATTCCTCTGGCCGAAGTGTTTGCCATTGAATTCACCGTGCCGGTGTGGACCGCCCTGCTGGCAGCTTTCCTGCTCAGGGAACAGTTTACCGGGCCCCGGATCATTGCGATCTGTCTGGGCTTGACCGGCATGCTCATCATCCTGAGGCCCGGTGCGGCCATTGTCCATCCAGCGGCCATTGCCGTCCTTCTGGGTGCGGTCTGCTATGGCCTGTCCCATACCCTGACCCGGAAACTGGCACAAACCGATTCTCCTCTGACCATTCTGTTCTACATGACCCTGTTTCAGCTTCCCATGGGTGCGGTTCCTGCCGCTGCCGGCTGGGTGGCTCCTTCCACGGATCTGTGGCCATGGATCGGGGTGGTGGGGGTGAGTGCCCTGAGCGGTCATTTCTGCATGGCAAAAGCCCTGAGTCTGGCGGATGCCGCCGTGGTGGTGCCCATGGATTTTCTGCGGCTGCCCCTGATCGCTCTGGTGGGGTATCTTTTCTACAATGAAGCCCTGGATGTTTTTGTGTTCACAGGGGCCGTGTTCATGCTGGCGGGAAACCTGGTCAGTATCCGGGCGGAAAAAAGATCCCGGTCCCGCGCCAGTAGTTAGTCGGTCTGTGTCACCGTGACAGGGATGTCTGCCTGTCCGGCATAAAACACGATGATATGGGCCGGGTCCGGCCCGACACTTTCGCCCCAGTGCCAGGTATTGACCACTTCCACGATCGCCTCTCCGGCATGCAGATCCAGTATCTGGCCGTCTGTGGTATGAACCCGCAGGTGACCGGACAAAAGCACCCCTGCGTTGATCACCGGGTGCTGGTGAACCGGCAGATTCTGTCCTGGTGGCACGGTGATGCTCAGGATGCGGACTTCCGGCTGTCCCTCGGGATAGCCCGGCAGCAATGCCCCGTTCCAGCTTTTCTGTGTGTGGGCCAGTTCCTTGACCGTTGTCTGCGGGGATGTGGCGGCAGCAGAGGTGCTCAAGAACAGGACAAACCCCCAGATCAGGATCACGCAGAAAAACCGGGATCTCATAAACGGTTTTTTAGAGACAAGATGCATGGTCATATTCCTTTTATTTTACCTTGAAATCAAAATAGGTGTCCGGGAATGGCTCGTTTTTCAAGGTAAAATGCCACCATTCCTTGTCATAGTACTGAAACCCGTGTTTCTCCATAAGCGTTTTGAGCAGGAGCCGGTTGATCCGCTGGGACTGACCCAGGTCCGGGTTTTCCGGATGGGACCGTTCGTGAAAACAGTCGAACCCGGTGCCCATGTCGATACTGTTGTCGGCAAACCGCTGGTCTGCCGGCAGATAACATTCTTTTTGATGTGTCTGTCCCAGCACGAATTCCGGCTGATCCGGCACCGGCAACGGCACGATGGTCAAATCCACGGTGCTTCCCCTTGAATGGCTGGATTTTTCCGCCACATACCCGTCCCTGAACAGGTTCTGCTTGTCCAGCGTGGGATAGAACTCGGTCTGGGTGGCCGTGTCCGCCACGTCTCTGGCCCACCGGACAAAATGGTCTACCGCCTGCTGGGGCCGGTAGCAGTCATAGATCTTGATGCTGAACCCAAAGGGTCTGAGATCGGCCTGGACCCCGGCCAGGGCAGTGGCCGCCTCTTGGGTGAGATAGCAGCTGGCCGCCTCATACCCATCCACCGGAGTGCCCAGAAAATTGTGGTCCGTGACATACCGGATGTCCATGACCGGGTCCGGGATGATTTCCCGGATCTCGACAAATCCCTCCGGAACCGGGTTTGCGGCGGCCGGGATCACCAGGGCCAGCCAGATCATCAAGATGCGTGTGATCATAGCTTCGTCCTCCTGCGGGTTGAATCATTGTCGTACCAGCATCTATAAATCCGGAGCCGTTTTGTCAACCTAAATAAAAAACCGGGGGCAAAAAAAAAATAAAATAATTTCGTTGACAATTTGTTTTGTATGGCTAACTTTAGATCACGGTTCAAGAACAACCGGACAAAAAACAAACCATCTATCTGATGAGGTGATACCATGACGGATTCCAGATATCAAAACTACATTGAAAGTGACAGGGAAAGTGAAGAAGGACATGTGGACACCCGGCAGAAGAATTTTGAATGTGACAATCCCGACAGACACCTTGGCTGCGATCTCGGGATTGATGTGGCCGGATAGGTAATTCCGGAAAGACAAAAACCAGACAGGCTGGTTTGAATAAAAGGCAGCGGCTTGATCAGGCCGCTGCCTTTGTGTCTGGTCATTGTGATCCATAAGAAACCGGCGCGGTATCACCCGGTGGTCTGATAAAAGATGCCCCTGTCCTGATGCACGGCAATGATTTTGTTGTCTGCGGTCATGACATCCAGGTATTTGTTGATTTCACTCACATGCAGGCCCAGGATGGTGGACAGGTCATCCAGGGTGCAGGGCCGGCGGGCGATGGTTTCCATGATGGCGGTCTCTATGTCCCGGCGATACGCGGCCACCTGTTTGCGTTTCGGAGTGGCGGCAATGATTTCCGCAGTGCCCGGGTCCAGGTAGTTGGCAATGCGCTGTAATTCTTCAAAAGTGGCGCTTTTCAGGTCCGTGACCGTGCCGGGCCGGTCCAGGGTGTTGAGTTGAATGCATTCCGGCTTGAGGTCTTTGATCACTTTTTTCAGGGCCTTCAGCTCCTCTTCGTGGTCATTGTATCCCGGCAGAATGAACACTTCCAGGCGGAATCGGCCTTTGAACGCTTTTCTGAACGCCATCAATCCGGCCAGATGACTTTCCAGGGTCAGGCCGGCGTGGGGGCGGTTGATTTTCTGAAACACCGCTTCGGTTGCCGCGTCCAGGGAAGGAAGCACCACGTCGGCCGCCATTAAAGCCTGTCTGACATCCGGATCATGCAGCAGGGTGCCGTTGGTGAGGACGGCCACGGGAATCCGGGGTCTTTTTTGTTTGATGAATGTGAGCACCTCCCCGATGCAGGTGTTCAAGGTGGGTTCACCGGAACCGGAAAAGGTGATGTAATCCGGGTCCGGGTTGTGGGAGAAATAATGGCCCAGCTCTTCTTTGATCTGGTCCAGGGGGGCGTATTCCCGGCGGTCCAGGGTGAGCTGGTTGGTGCGGCCCACTTCACAGTACACACAGTCCAGAGAGCACACTTTCCGGGGGACCAGGTCCACGCCCAGGGAAATGCCTAAACGTCTTGAGGGAACCGGTCCGAATATATGATGATACATGATGAGAGTCCTGTTCAAACTATGGGTTGACGGCGTGATGATTCGTAATCAGCCTGCCTGGCTCTTTTTTTATACCCGGGGGAAGGCTCAAGGCAAGGGTTTTATGACGGAAATCAAAGAATTTGGGGTGAAACCCGGAAAAAAAAATGGTACTGTGATTTTTTTTATCATCAGGACACATTACAAAGGGCCGGAAAAAAGATGAAGCCACAGGAAATCGAAAAGTTGAGTTTTCAGATTATCGAAAAAGAAGCAGGGAACCACGGCCTGGACGAGATCCACTGGCCCGTTGTCAGGCGTATGATTCACACATCGGCGGATTTTGACTATCTCAAGACCGTCCGGTTCGGCAACCGCGCGGTGGAAAAAGGCATGGCCGCCATTGCAAAGGGATGCCGGATTTTCACGGACACCAACATGGCCCGGGTGGGGATCCGCAAACAGGAGATCACCCGTTTCGGGGGCACGGTGGCCTGTCTGATGGCGGATCCGGCCGTGGCGGATCTGGCGGCAAAAAAGAATACCACCCGGGCCCTGGCCGCCGTGGACCTGGCGGCGGATCAGATGAACGGCGGCATTTATGTGGTGGGAAACGCGCCCACGGCCCTGCTGCGGCTCATCGAACTCATCGGGGCGGATAAAACCGCGCCGGCCCTGGTGATCGGCCTGCCTGTGGGATTTGTCAATGCAGCGGAATCCAAGGAAGCGCTCACGGCCCTCCCAATCCCCTATATTACCAACACGGGCAGAAAAGGCGGTTCCAATGTGGCGGCGGCCGTGGTCAATGCCCTGGCCATCATGGCGGATGAGAAAAACGCGTCATGAAACCGGATGACAGGCAATCGGTTTCAGAAAGGAATCGTTAAAGAGGTGGACCATTAAAGGATTTGTCATTGCCGCCACCGGCAGCGGCGCGGGTAAGACCACCCTGACCCTGGGAGTGCTGGCCTGGCTGCGGGCCAGAGGGCTGCACGCGGCCCCGTTCAAGGTGGGGCCGGATTTCATCGACCCGGGCCACCATGCCCGGATTGCCGGCCGAACCAGTTACAACCTCGACTCCTGGATGCTTTCAAAAGACTACAACCGCCGGTTGTTTCAGGACCAGTCCAGGGGCGCGGACCTGGCGGTGGTGGAAGGGGTCATGGGCCTGTTTGACGGGTATGATGCCACAACGGAAACCGGGTCCACGGCCCAGATGGCCAAATGGCTGGGCCTGCCCGTGCTGCTGGTGGTCTCCGCCAAAGGAAAGGCCAGGAGCGCGGCCGCCGTGGTCAAGGGGTTTGAAACCTTTGATCCGGATCTGACCCTGGCCGGGGTGGTGTTCACGTTTACCGGCAGCCCCCGGCATTATGCGTATCTCAGAGATGCGGTGGCACAGAACTGTGCCACGCCATGCCTGGGCCACCTGCCCCACAACGAGGCTCTGATCATGCCGGAACGCCACCTGGGCCTGACCACGGCGGATGAACATATCCTTTCACAGGACACCGTCGATACCCTGGCTGCCATGGTGGATGAGAATCTGGACATGCCCCGGTTGATCCGGGAACTGCCGGAAATCCCCGTTGCCACGGAACGTTCAGATACCGTCATGGCCGACCCTCAGCCGGAACAGAAAACCGACGTCCCGGAATCCGCCGGAAAACCGGTTTCCAACAGCCGGCCCCGGATCGCCGTGGCCCGGGACAAGGCGTTCTGCTTTTATTACCCGGACAACCTGGCCATGCTGGAACAGGCCGGTGCCCGGCTGGTCTTTTTCTCCCCCCTGGCGGACGACCGCCTGCCTGAAGATATTGACGGCATCTACCTGGGCGGAGGATATCCGGAACTGTCTGCCGGCATACTGTCCCAAAAAACCGCGCTCATGTCGGAAATCAACGCCCACAGCCGGCACCAGATGCCCATTTTTGCCGAATGCGGGGGATTCATGTTTCTGTGCCGGACACTGCGGCTGGCGGATTCGGATCAGCCGGTTCCCATGGCCGGCTGTTTTGATCTGGACGTGGCCATGTCGGCCCGGCTCCGGTCCCTGGGATACCGGGAGGTGACCCTGACCCGGGACACGGTGATCGGTACCGGAGGCGGCCGGATCCGGGGCCATGAATTTCACTATTCATCGGTGACGGCGGATCATGAAACCTGTGACCGGGTGTTCGAGGTCACCTCCCGGGCCGGCCAGGATGTGCAGGTGACCGGGTATCAGAAATACCAGACCCTGGGGTCTTATCTGCACGTGCATTTCGGGTCCAATCCGGCAGTGGCGGACTGTTTTGCGGCCCGTTGCAGGCATTTCAGGCAACAGCGGACAAAGGCAAAGGGTCCGGCATGTCCCGCACATCGCTGAAAAAAGGATTCACCACGGGCGCGGCTGCATCCGCGGCCGTTCAGGCGGCCCTGATCCGGCTGTTGACCGGCAGTGCTCCGGATCGGGTGACCATCTCCTTTCTTGACGGAGGCTTCCGGACCGTACCGGTGCACCAGGTGACCTGCCCGGATGAAAACTGTTGCGAAGCCCTCATTGTCAAGGATGCCGGGGATGATCCGGATATCACCCACAACGCCCGCATCGGGGCCCGGGTGACCCTGGTGCCGGGGCAGCGGCAGCCGGTGGTCATCAAGGGCGGCAAAGGGGTGGGCCGGGTCACCAAACCGGGGCTGGAGCTTGCTGTGGGAGAACCGGCCATCAATCCGGGGCCCAGAAAGATGATGATCCGTGCCGTTGAGGCCGTGTATGAACAACTGGGAACCATCGATCCCCATCCCGTGGAGATCATTGTGTTTGTGCCGGACGGCGAATCTCTGGCACAAAAAACCCTGAATGCCCGTCTCGGGATTGTGGGCGGTATTTCCATCCTGGGGACCACCGGGGTGGTGACTCCCATGTCCCATGATGCCTATATCGCCACGATCCGTGCCGGCATCGGTGTGGCCGCCGCCGCCGGTATCGACACCCTGGTGTTCACCACGGGACGGCGCAGTGAGCGGTTTGCCGGGCGCCTGTTTTCGCAACTGCCGTTGGAAGCGTTCATCCAGACCGGGGATTTTTTCAGGGCCGCCATTGAAGAAGCCGTGGATCAGCCCCGGATCAGGCATTTGATTTACACGGTGTTTTTCGGAAAAGCCGTGAAAATGGCCCTGGGGTATGGACACACCCATGCGGCAAAATCCGCGATGGCGCTCAAGACCCTGGCGGACTGGGCCCTGGAAATCACCGGCTCCCGGCGGCTGGCGGACCGGATCAACGACGCGAATACCGCCCGCCATGCCTTTTCCTTTATATATCCGCAATACCCGGCCCTGATCGATCATGTGGGGCACAAAATCAGAAACAATGCCGCGGGCTTTGCCGGTCGCAAGGTGGCGATCCGGGTCGTGCTTCTGGATTTCGAGGGCCAGGTGGTGTTCGATTCTTCGGGCGGCGATGATATCTGGGGTGCTGGATCAAACGTCAGGGCTTGAGCTTGATCACCAGACGGTTCAGTGCCAGCAGTACCAGGTAGGTGATGCCGCACAGAACGATAATGGTGGGGCCGGATGACAGGCTCAGCTGGTAGCTGATGCCAAGACCGGTCCAGGTGAACGCCGTACACAGAAGCACCGACAACAGCATCATCTGCCACAGCCGCCTGGCATAAAACCCGGCAATGGCAGGCGGTATGGTCAACAGAGCGATCACCAGAACAATGCCCACGATCCGTACCAGCAGCACCACGGTCAATGCGGTGAGCACCAGAAGAAACAGATAGAAAAACGTGGTGTTGATGCCCCGCAAAAGCGTAAATTCCGTGTCGAAACACACCCCGAAAAACTGATTGAAAAACAGCACCACCACACCCGCGATCACCAGGTCCAGGCCGATCACAAACAATAGATCTTTCTGGGAAATCAGCAGAATGTCCCCGAACAGATAGGAGCTGAGGCTGAAATATCCCGGGGTCCGGTCGATGAAAAGAATACCGCAGGCCATGCCCACGGCCCAGAGGGTGCCGATGATGGTGTCCTCCCGTTCTTTGGCATGAATGCTCACCAGACCCACCACAAGCGCTGCGATCACGGCCGCCAGCACTGCGCCCAGGATCGGGTCGAACCAGGTGATCCCCTGCCCCACCTGGAGATACAGGGCCAGACCTATGCCGCCGAACACCGAGTGGGAGATGGCACCGGCCAGATAGCTGATGCGTTTGATGGTGACAAATGTGCCGATGATGCCGAAAGCGATGGACGCCAGCCCCCCCATGGCCATGGCATAGGCCAGAAACCGGTTGTCCGGGTCCAGGACCGCCTGTAAAAACTCAATCATGACAGTGACCTTCTTCGCTGCACCGGTGATCATGCCGGACCATTTTCAGGTCGCCATAATAGATGTCCTTGATCATGGTGCCGTTCATCACGGTGGTGGGATGGATGACCAGGCGCCGGTTCACGCAGATCACGGTCCTGACGTATTTGGACACAAAGCCTAAGTCATGGGATACCACCAGAATGGTCATCTCCCGGTTGAGAGACGTGAGGATGGTGAACAGGTTTTCTTCGGTTTCATGGTCCACGTTGGCCGTGGGTTCGTCCAGCAGCAGGATCTGTGGCCGGCTGCACAAGGCTCTGGCAATCAGCACCCGCTGCCGTTGCCCGCCGGACAGGGTGTTGAATCCGTCATGGGCAAAAGGGGTCATGCCCACGGTGTCGATGGCGTCCATGGCCCGGGCCCGGTCTTTGGCCGAAAACCAGAACCCTCTTTGTTTCAGGCGGCCCATGAGCACGACATCCAGCACCGTGGCCGGAAAATTCATGTCCAGATGGGCATACTGGGGCATGTACCCCATCCGGTTCCGGGCTTTTTCAGGCGTGGTGCCCAGCACCCGTATCTGTCCTTCATCCGGCTGAATCAGTCCCAGAATCAGTTTGAGCAGCGTGGTTTTGCCGCCGCCGTTGGGTCCCACGATACAGGCAAACTCTTTTTCCGGGACGGTCAGGGATACGTCTTCAAGAATGGGTTGCCGACGATAGGCAAATGTCACATGGTTCAGGCTGATATCGGTTTCCATGAACGTATCCTTACTTTAGGTTAAGCAGTGTCATCGGTTTTTCCCGGGATGCGGTATGAGGGCTTCCGGGATGCCGGCCTTTTGACGTGGTTACTTGTACACAAGTTCAGGACAATTGTCAAAACCTGTTATCCGGCACCTGACATTGAAATGTCATGAAAATCAATGAGATGGGAAATCCCATGAGAGAAATGAAAAAATATTGCAAAAAAAGATGAAAAAAACAATTGACACAGACAAATTTTTCATGCATATTACGCCGGTCTTTCGGGGCAAGCAAAATTTTGGTCCCGGAAGGTTTTTTTTTGATCTTTGAAAATTGGTCA
>NPIE01007266.1_pt1 | contig 12908 bp, 9 predicted proteins | sample 8637661 | NCBI WGS metagenome assembly NPIE01 (sample SAMN07420842, study PRJNA396082) | bioreactor metagenome | isolation source: sample BA12 brine-fed electro-methanogenic bioreactor BA | place: Japan: Kochi | collected 2016-12-09 | reverse complement strand
AAAAGGGCCAGGAAACCTCGTCCAAGCGACGGTTGCGAAACTCGCAAAGCCGTTCATCCAACTCGACGGCAACACGCGATACCGTGGATGCAGAAAGTTCAAAACCACCCATCTCTACCAGCACCCAGCTTACCTTGCGCGTGGAAACTTCTTGAAAATACATCTCCGCGCACGCCACAAGAAGCGCCCGTTCGCTACGCTGCCATTTCACAAGTGGATACGCTTCAAACGGCGCCGTACCGCGCGCTTGTGGTATCGACAACGACAACGCGCCCAAACGCGTCTTCAACGAGCGTGGCTTGTACCCGTCGCTCCCGCTACCGGCTTGCGACACTCGACGAGGGCAAGTCCGATTTCATTATTCAGATAGAAACCCTCTCGTGTCGGCCATAAGCGCCCCTGTTCATGACGGACCAGACCACGCCGTATCAATGCCGTGATGGGTTCACTGAAAACATCCATGAACGAAACGCCGAAGCGACTGCGAAAAATAGTGTCATGGATGCCTTCTCGCAATCGCAGGTGCTGAATCAGCGTTTCCAACTGCTGTTCATATGGGAAAATTTCGATGGTCTCTTCCTTGCCGCCCGGCTGCGCCAAGTAGGTGGCGAGATGGGGCGTGTTGCGCATGCGTCTGTGTTCGATGTAAGAATAGGCGCCGGGGCCGAAGCCAGCGTATTCTTCGTTGCGCCAGTAAAGCAGGTTGTGCCGACACGTATGGCCGGGCCGCGCGAAATTTGAAATCTCATAATGGGCGTAGTCCTTCAGCGTATCCTCCGCCTGATGATATAAGTCAAGCAAAACGTCGTCATCGCACGCCTGGTCCCGGTATTGGAATATCGGCGTTCCCGCTTCATAGCTCAGACAATAGGTCGAGATATGAGGCGGTTCAGACTCCAAAGCGACTCTCAAGGTATCGCCCCAGCGGCGTTCCCGTGGTGCGCCATAGATAAGGTCCATGCTCCAGTTGTCAAATAGCTGGGCGATAACGTCTGTGGCGCGTCGCGCGCCGGCGGCGTCATGGCGTCGGCCCATGAAACGCAATACCGCGTCGTTAAAACTCTGTACGCCCAGACTGACGCGGTTAATCCCCAGGGCGCGCCACGATTGCGCCGCCTCGTGCGTCACGTCGTCCGGGTTCACCTCGAGGGTGATCTCGGGCGTGGAGAATACAAACCGCCTGTGAAGCACGTTCAACAGACGTTCTAGTGAAGCGTTCGATAATAGCGAAGGCGTACCCCCGCCGAAGAAGATGCTGCGCGCCGTGGCGTCGTATTCAAAACATTCGATTTCCCGTAGCATTGCCGGCAGGAAGGATTCGGGGAGTGGGCCGTGGAGGGCGTTGCTTACGTAATCACAATAAGTGCAGCGCTTCCGACAGAAGGGAATGTGTATATAAACGCCGAAGCCCAGAGCGCCCATGACCAGTGGCGCTTCAGCGACGGCCCGCGCGACTCAACGGCCACCAGCAACAGACAACGCGCCCCTGGACCTGTTGTCCGGGAATCCAGCCAAGCGTGCGGCTGTCCAGGGGCGGCTGGTCGGCGTCCTGGTCGTCGGACAGGATAAAATACTGGTCCTTCGGCACGAGGTTGTATTCCCGGGTCTTGCTGCGTCCATACCGTGCGGCGGCGTGGGAAGTGTAGCGCACCGGCGCGGGCGCGGGCAAAGTCACGGGCGCATCATCCACCGTAAGCGCGCCGTCCTGGAGCAACACCCGTTCCCCGGGCAATCCGGCAATTCGTCCGATTAACATGTGCGTGACGGCCTGTTCCTTGTCGCGGGCCTGGTATAAAACAAGATCGCCCCGCACCGGCTTGCGCCAGAGGGGCAATGTTTTATTGATAAAAGGTGCATGGGGGCCATAGTGAATAAATGAAACGATCAGATGATCAACGCCGTCGCCGTCCGGCCGATGGGCGGGACACAACCGTCCCGCGAACAGACGCAAGAGAATCAACAGGATGATCAGCGCGACCAGTGATCGCCACCACCACGTATGGGAGAACCCCGTAAAATCGCGCCAGCGCGGCGGCGGCCACCAGATGCACGAGACACGCCCGACAAAATGTTCATTGGGCGCCCAACCGAAATAACGCCCGTCCCGGCTGTATGCGCTGTTGTCGCCCAGCAGCAGATAGTGCCCCTCGGGCACTCGTGAAAACTCGTCTGCGGGCTGCACGCCGTAGGGACCGTCAAGAGGGGTTGTGTAGTAAGTGTCCTGCGGCAGGCCGGGCGGCAACGCGAGGGCTTCGCCATCGGCGTATATGCGCCCGTTGCGAATCTGGATGTGTTCTCCCGGCATGCCGACAATGCGTTTGACCAACGTCTTGTGAACGGCGTTTTCCTCGACCGTCTTGAAGACCACCTGTTCCCAGCGCTCGGGCGCTTTGCCGTACCAGATGCGCTTGTTCATGAATGGGTAGCGCAATCCGTATATCCACTTATTGACAAATACGCGGTCGCCCCGTCCAAAACGCGGATCACCATGCAGCGTCGGTTCCATCGAGCCCGAGGGGATGCGATACGGCTCGGCTACGGCCCATCGAATTATCAGCGCCAAAGCCAGCGCCGTCAAACCGCTGCGCAGCCATTCGATAAGCTGTGCGCGGTCCATGCCGCTGATAAACCACAATATGCCGCCGCAGACGGCCAAGGCAATGCCTGCGTAGTTCAACGGGTTGAACGCGCCGGGTTGCTGCGAACGCCCGCTTAGATACATCAGGGCCATACCGGCCACGAATAAGACAACGCCAACATAAGCGCCGCTCTCTGGGATCAAAGCCTTTTCCACGTGCGTATCGTTTTTTTCGGATTCCCGTTGTTTTTTAGCCATAAGTGTTGATTTATCCGGAACAATGCCGCAGGGGCCTTGTTTGGTGATATCTCCCCGTCAGTAGTATATTATCGGCTCGTAGCCGCTATAAAAAACACGAGGTTGCTCCCATAGGCGTAGACAGCAATCTACGCCTATGGGAACCGCGCAAGGTTTGCGTTCAACTGGGGCGCGGGCAACACCCGCGTTGATACAAAAATACTGAAGAATAATAGCATGTACGGCATCGCTGATGCCATGATGAACATGCACAAACGTCCGACAGGGGATCAGCCCAATCCCGTATGGCCGAATCCGCCTTCGCCGCGCTGCGTGTCGGCGAGTGAAACAACGACATTCCATTGTGCATGAACAACAGGGGCGATGACCAGTTGCGCGATGCGGTCGCCGCGCGCCAGGGTAACCGGCGCATCGCCGAGATTGATTAGCAGCACCTTGATCTCACCGCGGTAGTCGGCGTCAATGGTGCCCGGAGCGTTAATCATGGTAAGGCCCTGTCGTATGGCCAGCCCACTCCTGGGGCGCACCTGCCCCTCGAAACCGGGTGGTATGGCGATACAAAGCCCCGTGGGCACCGCCGCGCGCGCGCCGGGTTCGAGTATAAGTGGTTCGTCCAGGGCGGCGCGCATGTCCATGCCGCTGGCATGTTCGCTCTCGTAAGCGGGCAGCGGCAGGTCTTCCGCATCGGACAGCCGCCTTACTTCGATAGTGATCCCGCGTTCCATTACAAGGGGACCTCGTCCGGCACATGCGTATTCGACGGGCCCAGCAATACCAATGCGCAGCAGTCCCGCTTGAAAAACTCCCGCGCAAATAGACAAATATCTTCAACGGTCACGGCGTCTATATTCGCGACGATTTCCTCGACAGGCGTGATCTTACCTTTGAACAATAGTCCCTTGGCCATGCGCGCCATGCGCGTATGTGTCCCCTCGAGCGCCATGAGCATAGAGCCTTTAAGCTGTTCGCGGCTGCGCTCAAGTTCCTCTTCCGACACGCGTTCTTCGCGCAAACGCCGCAGTTCCTTGAAGGTCAAGTCCAGGGCGCGTTTACTGTTCAGCGGCGCCACGGCCTCGTAAACGCCCATCATGCCGGTGGGGATATGGTTGGTATGATACGCGTATACGCTGTATGCAAGCCCTTCCTGTTCGCGTATCAGTTCAAAGAGCCGTGACGTGCCGCCGCCGCCCAGAATGCCCGCAAGCAGGTTACAGGTATAGCGTTGGTCGTCAGTGGCGCAAGGGCCGGGCACGGCAATGCCGATATGAACCTGCGATATGGGGCGTTCAAAGAGTTTTACGCCAGCCTGGAACGCGGGCGCGCTGTCCATTGCTGGCGGCGGATTATGCCGTGGAAAACTGAACAAGTCCTCGACCTGTCGCAATACGCTTTCCTCGTCAAAATTGCCGGCGATGGAAAAGACCATGTTGCCCGGCGTATACCACTGTCGATAAAAGCGCAGAAAATCCTCCCGTTCCATAACGGATACAGTTGCCGCATACCCTGATACCGGGCGTCCAAGCGGATGGCCGGGCCAGTGATATTCCGAAAGGAGATCATGCGCAAGCTCGTCGGGCGTATCTTCGATGGACGCAATCTCTTCAAGGATGACGCCGCGCTCCTTCTCATAGTCTGTGAAGGTTGAATTGTTCAGAATGTCTGCCAGTATTTCAATGCCGACATGAACATGCTGCTCGAGCATGCGAACATACAGGGTGGTATATTCACGCGAGGTGGCGGCGTTCAGGTAACCGCCGCGGCTTTCAATGGCGCTCATGATTTGATGTACATTGCGGGTTTCAGTGCCCTTGAAAAAAAGATGTTCGAGGAAATGAGCCAGTCCCGCCTCTTGGGGCTGTTCGGCTGCGGAACCTGTCTTTATCCATACCCCGAATGATGCGGAATGCAGATAGGGCAGCCGCTCCATGGCCACCGTAAAGCCGTTTTTCAACGTATGAACACGAATCGTTTCGTCAGAGGATGTATTCAAAGCATGGTCCTTGTGCGCCCCGATAGCGCGCTAAAAAAAAGTGTTGCCGCCCATGACGGCAACACATGAATTCTACCTTATATGCATTCCAACAATCACGCCGCATGAGACGCGCAGTGGATGTGGCGGCAGCGATTAATAATCGCGGTCACGGCGTGGCGGACGCTCGCCGCCGCGCCCGCCGCGCTCGCCGCCGCGTCCGCCGCGATCACCGCGTCCACTGCGGTCGCCGCCACGGCCGCCTCGGTCGCGGCCGCCGCGGTCGCCGCGACCGCTGCGGTCGCCGCTTTGCTCACGGTAGCCAGGCGGCGGCTCCTGCACCTGATCGAGATCGCGGTCCGCCGCAATCTTTGATAGATTGACACGCCCCATCTTATCAATTTCGATGACCTTGATATCAACCTCATCGCCGACATTAACTACGTCCGTCACGTTATTCACACGGTAAGCCGCAAGTTCAGAAATATGAATCATGCCTTCCTTGCTTCCGATTACAGTGCAGAAGGCGCCGAAATTCATGATGCGCGTAATCCGTCCGCGATAGATTTTCCCAACCTCGACGTCCGCAACAATCTCGTTGATCATTTCTATCGCCGCGTCCGCATTTTCCTTGTTTACCGCAGCAATGTGTACGGTGCCGTCGTCTACGATCTCAATCTCGGCGCCGGTTTCATTCTGAATCTGACGGATTATCTTGCCGCCAGGTCCAATGACTTCGCGAATCTTATCCGGATGAATATTTATCGTGAAGATACGCGGCGCATACGGAGACAGCTCCACTCGCGGCTTGTCCAGCGCCTCGTTCATGATGCCCAAGATATGATCGCGTCCCGCCCGCGCCTGGTCCATGGCCCGCCTCATTACATCGCGCGACAGGCCTTTGACTTTCGTATCCATTTGAAACGCAGTAATGCCGTTGGCCGTACCGCACACCTTGAAGTCCATATCGCCCAGATGGTCTTCATCGCCCAAAATATCCGAGAGGATGCGCACTTCGTCGCCTTCCTTGATAAGGCCCATGGCGATGCCGGCCACCTGCCCCTTGATGGGTACGCCGGCGTCCATCATACTCAATGAACCGCCGCAGACCGTGGCCATCGAGCTCGAACCGTTACTTTCGGTAACATCAGAAACAATGCGTACGGTATAGGGAAATTTGGCGTCGTCGTCTTCGTCATACCGTTCTGGATGAAGAAACGGCAGCATGCACTCGAGTGCGCGCTCTGCCAGCTTGCCGTGGCCGACTTCACGCCGACCAGGCCCCGTGATACGCCGCACCTCACCCACGCTCCAAGAGGGGAAATTGTAATGCAGGAAAAAGCGACGGAATTCGTCGCCCGTCAATTCATCGAGCCGCATCTCGTCCCGGCTGGTGCCCAGGGTAGCGGCGACAATGGCCTGCGTCTCGCCGCGCGTAAACAGAACACTGCCATGTACGCGCGGAAGGATGCCAAGTTCTATGGTGATCTTGCGCACCTCGTCCAGACGGCGCCCATCCATGCGCAGGTTGGTGTCAACAACTGCCTTGCGCATGATGTTCTTTTTTAAGTCGCCGAATACATCTGCAATGACGCCGGCGCATTCCGCGAACCGCTCTTCGCCATACCGTTCGGCCAGCGTATCAAGCACCTCTACTTTCAAGGCGTCCAGCGCATCATAGCGTTCCTGCTTTTCGCGAATTGCCAACGATTCCGTAATACGCGCGACAGCGAGTTCCTCCACATCCGCTACTATCTGGGAATCGATCACGACTTCCGGTACGGGCATTTTTTCAACGCCGGCCCGCGAACGCAGTTCCTCAATGCACGCAACAATTTGCTTGATATGCCCATGGGCAAATTCAAGAGCCTCGACCATGAGTTCCTCGGACAACTCGTTAGCCAGTCCCTCGACCATGCAGATCGAATCGGCCGTACCGGCAACAATAATATCCAGGTCGCTCTTGTCCATATCTTCCATCAGCGGATTCACGACCAGTTCGCCGCCGATATAGCCCACGCGTACGGCGCCAATAGGCTCGAGCAGCGGCACTTTCGAAATGTGCAGCGCAGCCGAGGCCGCATTAATGGACAATACATCCGGATTGTGAATGTTGTCCGCAGAATAGACGGTCTGACAGACCATGAGTTCATTGTAAAAATTCTTGGGAAACAACGGACGCAAGGGACGGTCCGTCATGCGGCACACCAGGATTTCACGCTCCGAAGGGCGCGCCTCGCGCCGGAAAAAATTGCCGGGAATCTGACCGACGGCAAAGTATTTCTCGCGATAATCCACAGTCATCGGGAAGAACTCCTGGCCTTCCCGCGGTTCGGACGCTACAGTCACAGCGGACAACACCATGGTGTCGCCGCTTTGACACATCACAGCGCCATGGGCCTGCTTGGCGATACGGCCGGTCTCGAAGCGCAGCTCTGCCGTGCCAATAAGTACAGATGTCTTTTCTACCATTTTTGGTTCTCTTTCTTTCGCGCGGATCGGCGTTATGGTCAATCTGGCGGTATTTTGTTTCTTACTCTATATCTTTTATTAGTTCGCGACACACAAGCGATACGTGCGCATCGCCTGGTCAGGGATAGTTTTCCCGCTTCACCGTCGCGCGTCTTCAAGCGCACTCAAGGGTTCGTTATTTGCGCAGACCCAGTTTGGCGATAAGTGCGCGATACCGGTCCACATCCTTCTTATGGATGTAGTTCAACAGATTACGCCGTTTGCCCACAAGACGCAACAGACCGCGCCGACATGCAAAATCCTTGGGATGGGCGCGCAAATGCTCGGTGAGCTGGTTGATGCGCTCGGTAAACAAGGCCACCTGCACTTCCACGGAGCCGGTGTTTTTATCACTGCCGCCATGCTCTTGAATTACTTTATTCTTGACTTCCTTCAACAAAGACATCGGTATGCACCTTTCATGTTATGCGCCCATGCCCAGCGCGGCGACGGTGAACCGCACGGCCGAGTCATGGGTAGGCTGATTCTTATCGTACTATTCTATCAAAAACTATACGGGGTAAGCACTATAAATCCTTTAGCAACAGGTGTTGCAGCAACAGCAGCTGCCTGACGCCGGTTTGTCAGTCAACGCGGCTAATCCAGGCAACACTTTACCTTCGAGCATCTCGAGCGAAGCGCCGCCGCCTGTCGAAACATGCGACATGCTGTCGGCCAGGCCGAATTGGGCAACCGCCGCCGCTGTGTCGCCGCCGCCGATAATACTGATCAGATCGCTTTCGGCCAGCGTGTCGGCTATGGCGCGCGTACCTTTGGCAAAGTTTTCCATCTCAAATACGCCTACCGGGCCGTTCCAGACCACGGTCTGCGCCTTGGAAATCACCTCGCGAAAGCGCCCGATGGTTTCCGGGCCGATATCCAGACCTTCCCAGTCCGCAGGAATCGCATCTGTCTTGACTATTTGGGTATTGGCGTCATTGTCAAAGGCGTCACTTACGACAATATCCACAGGCAACAGGAGCTGAACGCCCTTGTCCTCGGCCATTTTCATGACCTTCAAGGCCACTTCGATGCCGTCCTTATCGAGTAGCGACTTGCCAATTTCAAGTCCCTTGGCCTTCAAAAAGGTATAGGCCATGCCGCCGCCGATAAGCAGCGCGTCCACCAGATTAAGTAGATTCTCGATAACAGTAATCTTATCCGACACCTTGGCGCCGCCAAGCAGCGCGACCAGAGGCCGATCGGGATCGTTCAATACGCGCCCGAAGTACTCCATTTCTTTGGCGACCAGAAAACCTGCGGCGCTCTGCGTCACAAAATGGGTCACTCCCTCAGTCGAAGCGTGGGCGCGATGCACCGTGCCAAAGGCATCGGAAACATAGACATCGCCGAGTTTCGCCAACTGTTCGGCAAAAACGGGATCGTTCTTGGTTTCCCCCTTATAAAAGCGCGTATTTTCAAGCAGAATAATGTCGCCGGGCTGCATGGCCGTCACGGCCGCCTCGACTTCGGCGCCTGTGCATGCGTCCAGCTTGGTTACGTTGCCGCCCACCAGTTCGCGCAGTTTGGCAGCCACAGGGTCCATCTTCAACTTCGCATTCTTCTTTTCAATAGCCGCCTTTTCCGCTTCATCAGCAGCCTTGGCAACATCGCCCGGGCGGCCGAGATGAGACATCAATATCAGCTTGCCGCCCTGCTCGCGGACATAGGTAATACTTTTAAGCGCCGCGCGAATGCGAGTGTCGTCGCGTACCGTACCGTCGTCGTGCTGGGGGACGTTAAAGTCCACACGCATCAACACGCGCTTGCCCTTCAGCTCAAGATCGTCAATACGTAATTTGTTCATCATTCGCGCTCCTTCATCGTAACAGGTTGATTCAGGCGGGGCCGCGCACACGCGCGGCCCCGACCTGTTTACTTCAATAATACTCAGGAAGCCATCATCTTGAACAGATCAATGCAGCGGTTTGAATAGCCCCACTCATTGTCGTACCAGGAGATGACCTTGACAAAATTGCCGTCCATAACCGTTGTAAGCGCGGCGTCAAAAATGCTCGATGCGGGATTGCCGATGACGTCGCAAGAGACAATCGGGTCTTCCATATACTGCAGAATGCCCTTGAGCGGGCCTTCCGCCGCCGCTTTAACGGCTGCATTAAGCGCGGCCTTGTCCGTGCTCTTTTCAATCTGGCATACCAGGTCCACAACGCTGCCGTCAATCACGGGCACGCGCATGGCCATACCGTCGAGCTTGCCGTTCAGTTCGGGCAACACTTCGCCCACGGCCCGGGCGGCGCCGGTCGTGGTCGGGATAATCGAATACGCTGCGGCGCGAGCGCGGCGCAGATCGCTGTGAGGCATGTCCAGGACCACCTGATCATTGGTGTACGCATGGGTGGTCGTCATCAGTCCGCGAATAATGCCGAACTGCTCATGCAGCACCTTGGCGACAGGCGCAAGGCAGTTGGTTGTGCAGCTGGCGTTGGATACAACCACGTCCGTCGGCTTGAGGGTATTATCGTTCACGCCCATGACAATTACCGCGTCAATGGCGTCCTTGGGCGGTACGCTGAGCAGTACTTTTTTCGCGCCCGCCTCGACATGCATCATGCACTGGGCTTTCGCGCGAAATACGCCGGTGGACTCGAGGACCAGCTCGACGCCCTTGTCGCCCCAGCCGAGTTCGGCCGGATTCTTGACGGCGGTGACTTTTACTTCCTTGCCGTCCACGATGATGGCGTCCTCGGCGGCCTTGACCTCTTTGCCGTACACGCCGTTCACGCTGTCATACTTCAGCAGATGCGCAAGCGTCTTGGCGTTCGTCAAATCGTTGATGGCGACCACCTCGAATTGCGGCGCTTCCATGAGCAGCTTAAAAACGTTACGGCCAATGCGGCCAAAGCCATTAATACCTACTTTCGTTGCCATGATTCAAGTTCCTTTCGCTTGGATGTTTGGTTCTTGGATTTCTTTCAAGACCGGGAATTGGGTATGATTTACTCAGCGACACATGCCGTCAACTGGAGCACACACATATGAGGCGACTCGTAAAACGGGCCGCCGCGAATTGCTGCGCACAGGCGGAAACCCTTCGTTTGGAATAGTGTATGTACGCCTGACGCAACACCGGTAGGAATCCCCCTGTATTACTCCGGGGAACACAATTCCTTGCTAAACGCTGTTAGTATGCCATAAACGTAGAACGCAAGTCAATACGATGATTGGACTTAAGCGCCGGCAAACGCTATGATTGAAGGACCAAAATGGAAAGCGACCATGCCATGCCCAAACTCATAAACCCAATCCCGCTACCGCTGCATGCGCTGATTCCAGACGCATCTTTGTTCGTAAACGCCAGCCGCTTACATGGTCGCACGCATATCGCGCGCACCTTGATACACGCCTTTTTACTCATCGAAATGAACGGCCGCCAAAACCTTTCCGCGCCTTTGTGGGCGGCAATATACATGCATGATCTGGCGCGAACCCACGATGGGAAGTGTCACGTCCACGGCGCAAATGCAGTACGTCAGTTTGGTAAAAATAGCAGTCTGCGCGCCTTGTGGGCGCGCGGCGGGGTGCAACAGGAACAGTATCCGCAAATATTCACTGCTGTAACCCACCATGCGCGTCCACGGGAATTACCGGAACATCATCCTCACCGCCGGCTGACGGCGTTGCTCAAGGACGCAGACGGTCTTGACAGAGTGCGCATCAACGACCTGAACGTCAACTATTTACGCCTTCCAGAAAGTCGCCGGCTGGCGCCCTTCGCCCAATGGCTATACGACAACACGCCCGAAGATCATCATGAGGCGCCTGATTTTTTCGAACGCATGTGGAACAGGGCGTCAGATGCGCTGACTGGCCTGATCCCATTGGAATAGAAGCGTCCTTGTCGGCGTTCATAAACGTTGACGCAGCGGGAGGATTGGCTGCCATCCGAGACGCCTTTCGTTATCCTCCAAAATGACCCTCTCTTGGAACGATAATGGCGACGCCCAAAAAGTAATCCAACGCGAGCGTTGCCCGCAACACAGAAAAGTTTTACGCATGTGTTGCAAGACAGGTAGGACGTGCGAATATACTTTCGGCCTGATAATCTCCTACCCATCCTACCCATCCTACCCATCCTACAAAAAAACGACCGATAACGTCTTGTTTTTTGTAGACCCTACGAGCCGATAAGCTACCAATCTTCACGCGGAGCTGGTCTTGTCCTGTTGTCGCGGCCCCGTGCGTCAATATGATGCTTCATACTACCCAAGACCAAGTTCACGGCTGGCCTGTTCGCGCAAACGATTCTTCTGTATCTTACCGTTCGCTGTTAAGGGAAACTCGTTGACAAAGAATATATGCCTGGGCGCTTTGTATCGCGCAATACGTTCGCGGGCAAAATCTCGAATATCCGCTTCGGTAAGGTCGGCATTTTCCTTTTTGATAATAAAAGCGCCCACTACTTCACCATAACGTTCATCGGGGATGCCGACCACCTGTACATCCTGTACCCCGGGCATGGTGTGTAAAAATTCCTCGATCTCGCGAGGAGAGATGTTTTCGCCGCCGCGGATGATCATGTCTTTGCTCCGCCCGGTGATGCGGTAATATCCCGCTTCGTCACAGATAGCCAGGTCGCCTGAGTGCAGCCAGCCCTCGGAATCAATGGCCGCCGCCGTGGCTTCGGGCATATTGTAGTACCCCTTCATGACATTATAACCGCGACAACATAATTCGCCTTGCTCATTGACGCCTACAGTCACTCCGGATTCCGGATTGACAATCTTGACTTCAATGCCCGGCAATGCAGTGCCAACCGTGCCTACCCGACGTTCGACCGTATCGTCTGCGCTGGTCTGGGTGATCACGGGAGAAGCCTCGGTCAGGCCGTAGGCGATCGTGATGTCCCTGCAATGCATATCGTTGATGACCTTTTTCATGATTTCCATGGGACACGGCGCGCCGGCCATGATGCCGGTACGCAGCGAGCGCAAATCAAACAGATCGAACATGGGATGATTCAATTCGGCATTAAACATGGTCGGCACGCCATATAAAGCCGTGCATTTTTCTTTCTGCACGGCGGCCAACGTCATCATGGGATCAAAGGTTTCAAGCATCACCAGGGTACCGCCGTGGGTGAGCGTTGCCATCACGCCCAATACAATGCCGAAGCAATGAAAAAGCGGCACAGGAAGACAGAGCCGGTCCTGCTCGGTGAATCGTTGGCGCTCGCCAATATAAAAGCCATTGTTCAAAATATTGCGGTGCGTCAACATCACGCCTTTGGGAAATCCCGTGGTCCCGGAGGTATACTGCATGTTCACCACATCGTCGCATTGTACTTGTCGCCGGACATTCTCCAACAAATCATCGTGTTCATGCGCTCCCAGCTGTAGCAACTCCGGCATGTTGTACATGCCGCGATGTTTCTCCTGACCGATGAACAACACGCTGCGCAACGCGGGAAACGCTTCGCTTTTCAGAGTGCCGCGCGCGCACGTGCGCAGGTCCGGTACAAGCTGATAAAGCGTTTCTATATAGTTGACGTCCCGAAAACCGTCAACAATAGCCAACGCCTTCATCTCGGATTGTTTAAGCACATACGCAAGTTCATGGCTTTTATAGGCGGTG
>NPIE01018653.1_pt1 | contig 12911 bp, 8 predicted proteins | sample 8637661 | NCBI WGS metagenome assembly NPIE01 (sample SAMN07420842, study PRJNA396082) | bioreactor metagenome | isolation source: sample BA12 brine-fed electro-methanogenic bioreactor BA | place: Japan: Kochi | collected 2016-12-09 | reverse complement strand
GACCGACACAGGCCGAGCCCAGCATCGCCGCGTGGAAATCTACGTCGTGCCGGTGGGCTCGGTGGCGGGGGTGAAGTTGCCCGCCCGGTCGACCGGCGGGGGGACGCAGGTCGTCGATCCGCTGGCCAACCCCGAGGACGACGGCATCAAGTAGGCTCCGGGCGTTGTCGGCCAGCATGTGCATGCGCATGCGTTATCATCCGGGCAGCGTTCCCGCGGGCGTCCAGCGCGACGCTGGCGGGGGCGCCGCCTGGCGCAGCGCGCCGCGACGATCCGCCGCACCACCCCCAGCCCAACATCCAGTGGCATAAGGCGAACCATCCAATCTGGATGTACGAATCTGCGTGTAGCGCTCGCATTCTTCCGCGGTGGGCCTATGATACGGGCAGATTCGCCGCTTCGGAGATTGGCCGCACCACCCGCTCCTACGCCCAGATGCCGCAACCGCGGCCAGCTTCGCAGCCGGCTCGGACCACTTTCAATCCGCCGCGTCCCGTGACCACGGCGAGGCCGGCAACAGGATGGGTGTATGACCGAACAGTCCGTTTCAGCGTCACCTTCCCCCAAGTCGCGGAACCCACTGACTGCCCTGCTGGACCTGTTCAGTAGCGTGTGGTTCGGCATCACACTGATGGTGCTGATCTTCATCTACATGACGGTCGCTTCCGCGGGGATCCTCCACCCACTGGACTGGAGCCAACCGTTCGGCACGTGGACGCGTCGGGTGGTGCGCGAGCAGTTCGACCTGACCGAGATGGAGGCTTTTGTCTGGTGGCCGTTCAATCTCCTCATCGCCCTGTTCACCCTCAACATGATCCTGGTGACGGTGCGTAAGATTCGCTTTAACCTGCTCAATCTCGGGGTGTGGGCGATCCACAGCGGGATCGTGATCCTTGCCCTGGGCAGCGTTTACTACTTTGGCACCAAACTCGAGGGAGATACGCCCGTCTTTCGCCGCAGCATCGTCGTACAGGCGCCGGGGATGCAAGCGCCCGCACGGCTCGTTGCGCTGCCGAACAACCACATCACCGTGCCCACGCCGGCCGGCGATTACCAGTTCACCATTCAGGGCATCGATCCGAACTGGCCGATCCTCAGCGGCGAGGACGCCGGCGAAAAGGGCTGGAGCGTCAACGTGGCGGTTGAGACGCCGACCGACTCATTCATCCGGCAGATGATCATCGCCAACTCGGGCAATGAGTACATTGAGGACATCCTGCCCGGCCAGGGACGCGCGGTGAAGGCGACGGGCAGCAAGCTGGTTGACGAGGACCTGAGCCTCTCCTTCTCTTACGATCCGCAGGACTACTTCTTCCTGCGGGAGAGCGGTGCTCTGTACGTTCGCGAGGTCGGCGCCACCGACTGGTTCGAACGCCCGATCGAGGATCTGCCGCACTATCGCAACCACCTCGCCGAGGCGGACTACGAGCACGTCTGGCTCCCGGACGAGAACCAGAAGATCTACCCGCCGCTGAACCTCAAGCTCGACGACTACACGGAAGGCGACCCACTGGACCGGATGAGCGTCCGAGTCACCGGCCGACTTCACTACGTGGAGCGCACCGAGGCCCGCTGGACGGCCAACGGCGCCCGGTTGAATCCGCGGGCCGAAGTGTTGGTGGACTTCAACGACGCGAGCCACGCCAGCAGCCAGGTGGTCGAACTGTTCGCGCTGTCCCCCGCCAACCGGGACGCCGCCAACGGCATGATCGGCTTTCGGTGGGCGACATCGGCCGAGGAGGTATCGGCACTCGCCCGCCAGGTCGAAACGCGCCTGCACGTGGTCATTCCCGAGGCGAAGGTGGATACATGGATCGCGCTTGACGAAGCGGATTCGGTCGCGGCGAATCCTGAGCAGACTTTCACGTCCATCGCCGACAGCGGCTGGTCTTACCGCCTGCGGGGTATGGCCCGCAGCGGCGCGGGTATCAGCAGCGCCGGCGGCGTGGCGATCGTTGAATTCAAGTCCGGCGAGACGATCATCAGCCGGATGCTCGCCGGCGACCAGCGCCCGGCACGCGATCAGCGCGACGGTGAACTCGTGGAGCCGGACCCGGCCGTTGAGGCGAGCTTCCATCCGGCGCCGGCCGTGCTGCTGATCGGCGGACCGACGGCCGAGGATCTGCGCCTCGTGGTCAAGTCGGCTGAAAACATGCAGCGCATCGCCCTGAATGAGCCCGTTTCGGCGGGTCCGGGGCTGACGGTCACGGTGCAGTCGCTCTATCCGCGGGCGCAGCGGGAGACGCGCCTGGCGATGACGCCCAAGCGTTTGCAGGACGCGCGGGTCGGCGAGGGGGCGAGCCAGATCAAGGTGGAGATCCGCCCCAGCCCGGCCGCTGCGCCCATCGTGCGCTGGCTGCCGTATCACCGCTATCCGCTGCCCAGCAAGCAGTACGCCTCGGCGCGGTTCTTCTACAACCCGACGCGTGTGCAACTGCCCGACGGCCGGCAGATCGAGTTGATTTTCTCGCGCAAACGCTGGCCACTGCCGACGGCCGTCGCACTCGAAGAGTTCCAGCTTAAGACCCACCGCGGCGGATTCGTGCCCGGCAATACGACCAGCGTGCGCGATTTTGTGAGCGTGCTGCGCTCCTACGAGGACGACGGAACCTGGAGCGAACCGTTCACGTGCAGCTTGAACGATCCGGCCGAGGACCACGGCATGTACTACTTCCAATCGGAGTGGGATCCGGGCAGCATGGCCCACACCGGTTTGGGGGTTGGAAATCGCAACGGCGTGTACATTCAGCTTGCCGGCTGCACGATCGCGGTGCTGGGCATGATCTGGGTGTTCTACATCAAGCCGATCATTCGGCGGTGCCGGCAGGAGAGGATCTGGTCGGCGGCAACGGCGGAACGGGTTTCGGTCGAGGCGGAGCAGGAAACAGTCGCCGCGTCTTGAGTGTATTGTGTCGTCCGGGATAAGAGCGGACGCTTTCGGGCCAGGAGAACGAGATGAGTCCCAAGGTGCGTGTACGTATTGTCGATGCGGCGGTCATCTGCCTGGTGGGGTACTTTGTCGTATCCGCCGCGATGCACCGTTCGCCGAAGCCGCCCAAGAGCGCGTTCGACCAGAACATCAATCTTGAGCCGCTGCGCAAGGTGGCGGTCCACGACGTGGGACGGATCAAATCGTTCGACTCCTACGCCCGCTCGATTATCAGTGCGATTGCCGGCCCGCGCGGCATCGACGGACAGAGCGCGGTCTATTCTTACATGGACCTGATGCTCAACCGCCCGGCGTATCGGGATCGGAACATCATTTACATCAAGAAGGCGATTCGGCCGGCGATGGCGCGGGTCATGGAACACATGGACGTCGAACCGGACTACATCGCGACGTTTCTGAAACGGGGCAAGATCTCGGAATCGGTGCTGCTTCAGCAGCCCATGATCGAGGAGATTCGTAAGCTCGACACCGACGTCATCCGGACGTCGAAGTTCGTGAACATGGTGGAAACGGCCTACGCGCTATCCGATCCGCACGAGCTTTCCGCCCGGTGGGTGGTGGTCCCGCCGCCCGGTGGCGACGACCAGTCTCAGTGGCTGGCCGGGCAGAGGATCTGGGGCCTCGACTTCCTCGGAGACGGACACAACCACGCGGCGGCCAAGCCCATCGAGGGTCTGGACCCTGCACTGCGTGCCGAGCTCACCGCCGCCTTTACTCAGCTTGCCGAGGCGTGGCAGGGTCGCGACGCCGAGCAGGCCAATGCCGCCATCGTCACGCTGGCGGAGGGGTTGCGGCAGATCGAACCACGGCTCTACCCGGAGCTGGACAAGCTCGAACTGGAGAGCTTCTACTTCCGTTACAAGGCCTTTGTGTGGAACTGGCTCATCTATCTTCTGGCCTCCATCCCCCTGCTGCTTAGCGTCATCTACCGCTGGCGTGGGGCCTACCGCGCCGGCGCGGCGTTGCTGCTGGTCGCCTTCGCGATCCACACGGCGTCGCTCGGCATTCGGTGGTACCTCGCCGGGCGCATTCCGAACTCGAACATGTTCGAGGCCGTCCTCGCCGCCACCTGGTTCGGCGTCGCGGGGGCGTATGTACTTGAGTTTCTGGTGCGCAAAACCGCGATGCGTGGACTGTTCTTTCTGGGATCAGCGGTGTGCGCGATGGTGGCCATGATGTGCCAGCATTTTCTGCCGACGGCGCTCCGGGCCGACATCGACAACGTGATGCCGGTGCTCGACGACCTCTGGCTGTATATCCATACCAACGTGATTATCTGGAGCTATGCCCTGATCGGAATGGCGGCGATCACCGGCCTGCTGTACCTGCGGTATCGCGTCGGTGGCGGAGACCCAGCCGTTGCGCGTGCCGGCGGGGCCGGCTCGTTGATCCTCGACGGTGCGCCCTCGAAGCGTGACTCGTTCTTGCAGGAAGACAACCNNAAACCGTGCTACCGTGGGGCAGGTGCTGGACGCGGCGACCATGGTCACTATGGAACTGTCGTTCATCATGCTCTGGGCCGGAACGGTGATGGGCGCCATCTGGGCGGACCATTCCTGGGGCCGGCCCTGGGGCTGGGATCCCAAGGAAGTCTTCGCCCTGTGCACTTTCGTCATCTTCCTCATTCTGGTGCACGTGCGGTTCAAAGTGCGTGACAAGGGGCTCTGGACGGCGATCCTGGCCGTCGTGGGTTGCGGCGTGATGCTGTTCAACTGGATCGTGATTAACTTCAAGATCCAGGGGCTGCACAGCTACGCCTGAGAATGCCGAATCGTCAAGTAACCTGGGCCAGTGATACGCGGACAGCGCGTATCGCCGGCCCGTTGTATTCCGGACCTCTGAACGCCCCTGCTCCGGCTTGCCTTACGCCCCCGTCCGCCATACGCTGCCCCGCTGAAAACCATCGAATCAGGAGCCGCCCCTTCATGGCCATACCCTCAAGTCCCGAGCTCGACGTGAACGAAGCCCACAAGCAGCGTGCCGAGAGTCCGCGGGAGACGGTCGACTCGATCGTCATCGCTTTTATTCTCGCCTTCGTATTCCGGGCGTTCATCATCGAGGCGTTCGTGATCCCCACCGGCTCGATGGCGTCGACGCTCAACGGCGCTCACGGGACGATGATCTGCCGCAACTGTGGGTGGGAGTACACCTACGGTCTGACCGATCCCACGATCCAGCATCAGCGTGAACGCGCCACCGGTCGCCCCGATACCGGCATCAACGATTACACGCTGGCCATCTGCCCGAATTGCCGGACGGCCAACCGCACCATCGAGATCAACGACGCCCGGCGCAACCAGGAATCGGGCGATCGCATCCTCGTGCTTAAGTGGCCTTACGATCTTGGCGCCGCCGGGCTGGGGCCCGACCGCTGGGACGTGGTGGTGTTCAAGGACCCCAGCGACGGCGTGACGAATTACATCAAACGGCTAGCCGGCATGCCTGAGGAAGCGCTCGAAATCGTGGACGGCGACGTGTACACAGTCCCCCTCGAGAAGCTGTCTGAGGAAGCCCGGCAGACGCTGTCCGATGCCCGGCACGCGAAGTATCTGCGCCGGTTGGAGGCCGAACTCGCCCTTCATCCGCGCGGTCCGCGTTTCGATCCCAACGTCCTGCCGGAGGACATCCAGGAGCAACTTGCCACCCGCAAACGAATCTTCCGGTTGCCTGACGAACGCCGCGGGGACCTCCTGGAGGATCGGGTCGCCGCCCGGATGCCCGCCGTCCTCTCCGAACTGAACGACAAGCTGAGCATTCAACGCAAGACCGATCATGCCCAGGATGATCTCTGGCGGGTCGTTTATCACCACGATTACCCCCCCGCCGAACGGGCGGAGATGCAGCCCTACTGGTTCGCAGGCAACGCCCTGCACTGGTCGGTCAATCCGCGAACTCTGCGGTTCGATGGCTTGGGGAGTGATTTCGAGGCGATTCGGCTGATCGCCCACATCGACAGCCTGTGTGCTTACAACGTGATCGATCCGGGTACCGCACGTCCACCGGACGTCATGCCTGTTTCTGACCTGCGACTGCGGTTTGTGGTCGATTACCGCGGCGGAGATGGTGTCTTGCGGGCTCGCCTGATCAAGCGCGACGACATCTTCATTGGTGAACTGGCCGCTGATGGCACGGTCCGGCTCCTTCATGGCACGCGTGGCGCGCCGGAGGACTTGAAGGAACTCGGCGTTACTCGGCTGGCCGAGCCGCTTCGGCCCGGTCGCCAGATCGCCTTCGCCATGCAGAATCTCGACTACCGGGTGGAACTGAGCGTGGACGGCCAGACCGTGCTCGCCACCAGCGACGAGCAGTACGCTCCGGACGTTGCCTCCCTGCGCACGCTGGCGCCCGGTGAAACGGCTGCGCCTGCGATTATGGCACGGGATCTGGACGTCGAATTGGCGCACGTCGTCGTCGAACGCGACATCTACTACCTGTCGGTGATGAGCCGGAGCGCCGTCCCCCTGTCGTATCATCCGTGGGGTGTCCAGAACCACCCGATCATGCTCCGGGCGGGGGAATACTACATGCTGGGCGACAACAGCGCCCAAAGCAAAGACTCGCGCCTATGGGACTGGGTGGGTGATCACCTGATCGCACGCGGGGACGCCTATCAGCTCGGTACCGTGCCACGGGATCAGTTGATAGGTCGAGCGTTCTTCGTATACTGGCCCAGCGGTTTGCGGACGAACCTGATTCCGTTCCTGCGGGAGCGCGGGTGGATTCCGAACTTCGGCCGAATGCGGTGGATACGATAAGAGCCTTCGCGGCGCGGCGAAAGGCTCGATTCAGCGAAAGTTGCTGGCATTAACTCCTGCTTTATAGCTGTCCAGGGAACGTTATCCACAATTCGGACAGTCATTTATCGGGCTTTGTCCGCCATCGCATACGGGATTAAGTCCTTGTAAGAAAAGTGTTAAGCACGGCCCTTCGGCATCCAGGCGGTGAACCTGCGGGCTGTCCCTAACACGCCCCCGCACCGCTACTTACGTTTTCTTATGGCGATTTCGAGCCGTAGCAGAGGTTTCTTTCCAAACTGTGCAAAATACGTTGACTTGGGTAACTTGGCCGTCGCGCACCGGGCTTTGTGAAATGAGTTTTCAACAGGTCATCCACGGCCGCAACCGACGCATCTGGAGCCGCTAAGATGCCCGTAGACCGCCTATTGGACGTACGCGGGCTAGTCAAGCGGTATCACGGCCGGGCGGTCGTGGACGGGCTGAGCTTTTACGTCGCTCCGGCCGAGATTGTCGGGCTGCTCGGCCGCAATGGGGCCGGGAAGACGACCAGTTTCCGCATGACCGTGGGCATGATCGACCCGGAAGAGGGCAAGGTCCTCTTCGACGGCGAGGACGTCACCCGCCTGCCCATGTACAAGCGTGCGCAGCGGGGCATGGGCTACCTGTCCCAGGAGCCCAGCGTGTTTCAGCGGCTCACGGTCGAGCAGAATCTGTACGCCATCCTCGAGACCATGCGGCACCTCGGCAGACGCGAGCGCAAGGATCGGGCTCATCAGCTCATCGATCAATTCGGCCTCAGCCGACAAGCCCGCCAGGAGGCCCGTACGCTGTCCGGCGGCGAGCGTCGCAAGCTGGAGATCGCCCGGGCGTTGGTGACGGATCCCGTGCTGATCATGCTGGACGAGCCCTTCAGCGGGGTGGATCCCATTGCAGTGGAGGAACTTCAGACGGAGATCATGCGTCTGCGCGAGGAAGCCGGCATTGCGATCCTGCTGACCGACCACAACGTGCGCGAGACGCTCGCGGTGACCGACCGCAGCTACATCATCTCGGACGGCAAAGAGCTGCGGTCCGGCCCGCCGGCCGAACTGATTCGCGACCCGCTGGTGCGCAAAACCTACCTGGGCAGCACGTTTCAGGGCGACGAATTCGACACCCCCAAAAAACGCGCTTGATTCATGAACTCCGCCGACGCGCCACCATCCGTATCCGCCTCTGCCGCCGATGGATCGGCAGAGGCAAGGATCGCGAAAACGGGCGTGAAGCCGACGCCGTGGCACTCGAAGCTTCTTTGCGCTCGACGGCTTCCCCTGTACCTCGCGATCCTGGGGGTCGTTCTGGCGCTGCCATCCTTGTGGGCGGGATTGGAGGCCGACGATTACTTTCATCGCGCTGCCCTTCTGCCCATGACCGAATTCCCCGATCTGAACACGCCACCGCTGGAACTCTTCGCCTTCACCAACGGGGACGCCGAGCGAATGCAGCGCATCATGGATCTGGGCATCGCCCCCTGGTGGACGCTGCTCGAGTTGCGCATGGCGTTTTGCCGGCCGCTCACGGCGTTCACGCATTGGCTGGATTACCGGCTCTGGCCGCATACCCCGATGCTCATGCACGTCCAGAACCTCGTTTGGTTTGGCGCCCTGGTATTCGCCGCCGCGGTGTACTACCGGCGGATCATGGGTTGGACCGTCGTGGCCGGGCTCGCCGCATTGCTTTTTGCTGTGGATGATGGGCATGCGACTCCAGCCGGCTGGATCGCCGGCCGTAACGCCCTGACGTCCATGTTTTTCGGGCTTTGCTGTCTGATCGCGCACGACCGCTGGCGTCGCGACGCCTGGACTTGGGGTGCTCTGTGGGGACCAATCGCCCTGCTCGCCGCCCTGCTGTCCGCCGAAGCGGGTGTGTCAACCTTCGCCTACCTGGTTCCCTATGCGGCATTTATCGATCGCGGCCGATGGTGGCCACGTGTGCGCGCGCTTGCGCCTTACTTCGTGATCCTGATCGGTTGGCGGATCGTCTGGGCCCTACGCGGCTACGGCGTCCACGGCGTGGGCGCATACGTGGATCCCCTGGGCAATCCACTTGCATTTGCCGTGAGCGTGGCCAATATCGCGCCCATCCTCCTGCTCGGCCAGTGGGCGACGCCACCGTCTGATCTGTACATCCTCTACGACATTTTCATGCCCGGGTCCGCACGGTGGGTCGGGTGGGGCGCCGTGGGCGTTCTCGCGATGATGGCGCTGATCATGGTGCCGCATCTGCGACGCGATCGGACGGCGAAGTTCTGGGCGAGCGGGATGCTTCTTTCGCTCGTGCCCATTTNNCCCATGGATCGCCTGCTTGTCTTCGTCAGCCTCGGGGCCATGGGGTTGTTGGGGCAGTTTCTTATTGCCGTGTATGAGCATGTCCGCAGACGAAGGCAGGCATCCGGCGACGTCGCGCCCGTTGCGCGCCGGTTACCCGCAATGGTGCTGGCGGGAAGCTTCGTTCTGCTGCATCTCGTGATTGCCCCGGTGGCCACGCTGGGGCGGGCGGCCGCCCCGGCCGGCCCTAAGAGTTTCACCGAACAGTTCTACGTCGATTTTCCGGATGACGCCGACCTCGCCGGGCGCGACGTCGTCATCATTAACGCCCCCAGTGCCGGGTTGGCCGGGATGCTCCCGTTGCTGCGGGCCACCGCCGGCACGACGCTGCCTCGCCGAGTCCGCATGCTCGGCCCGAGCCTGTCGGCCCTGAGCGTCACGCGGGAAGATGCCCGGACGCTCATCATCGACCCCGACGACGGCTATCTCCACTGGGCCTACGACCGTCTGGTGCGGAGCGAAGCGTTTCCATTCGAGACTGGCGACCGGATCGAGGTGGAAGGCATGACGGTGGTGATTCAGGACGCGACGCCGGATGGCCGGCCCGCAGTGGTTGCGTTCCGCCTCGACGCGCCCCTCGACGATCCCGCGTTCGTCTGGCTGCAATGGCGCGACGGCCGCTTCGTTTCGTTCAGTCCCCCTGCCGTCGGCCAGACCATCAGGACTGCGCGCACGATGCCCAAGATGGCAGGTTGAAGCAAGTCGAACGGACGGGGCAGGGCTCACCTGACGGCGAAGAAGTAAAGTGAAGTCGCGCCCACCGACAGCAGCAGCGCGAGCCAACCGAGCAGCGTTCGCGGGCGGTAGCCGACCCAGGTGAAGGGCCGATCCAGTGCTTCGAGCGTGGTCACCGCCACTCGAGCGGACGCAGTCCCGGCCCGGCGCAACGATTCGCTCGGAATATGCGACCACACTTTCCGAGCCAGCCCCGGCTGTGATGGGTTGACCTCGTAAGGCGTCTCGTCCAGTGAGCCGGCAACGAGACGCTCCGCGGTCACGAATTCGTCTGCATCCGATGCGGGCCGCTGGGGAAGCGTAATCGTCTTCGGGGCGCGGGGCTGAGTCGCAACGCCGTCCTCATCCGAGGAGGGCGCACTGTCGGCGCTCTGTGCCTGGGCCGCGCCCTTCTTCGGCGGGAGGGCAATGGTCTTTTTCGGTTTGGTCGGCGCCGCGCCCAGTTCCGTGGCCGCCGCATCAACGGCTTCCCGCGTCTGCGAGAGCTGCCGGTCGAGCGAGTGCTCGCTGTCCGTTTCGGTCTCGAAGAACTCCTTTTCGCGCTTGTCCCCCGATGGCGGGGTGCTGCCGACCTGGTCGGCAATTTCTGCGCTCATCGACTCTGCCTCCGCCAGCAGGTCGTTGACCTCGGCGTCGAACTGGTCGGGCGATTCGTCCTGGGGTCGTTCGTCGGTCACTGGGCGCACAAGCTCCGCGTTTGACTTCTTCTATGGTCATTATCGGTAGGGAGCCAAGCGATCCTGGAATTGTCACGAGCAGCAACCCTCCGCATAATGGGGCACGGCCAGCGCGGAGAGCCATCATTCGTCATTGCAGGCTGAACGCAGCGCCAGCACTGGGGAGCCGAACGGATCATGGGCATCCACCGCTTCTACTGTCCCACTCTTGCGGCCGGTCGGTCCAGGTTGGGGCCTGACGAATCCCAGCACGCCCGCCGCGTCCTGCGGCTACAAGCCGGAGAGACGGTGGAGCTGTTCGACGGCGCCGGGCGCAGCGCTCGGGGGGAACTTGTCGAAGTAACCAAATCCGGGGCGACTGTGGCGACGCCGGTGATCGACGTTGCGGCTCCGCCGGCCGGCCCGCGACTGACCCTGCTCACCGCCCTGCCACGCCAACAGCGTCAGCCGTTCCTGTTCGAGAAAGCCACGGAGTTGGGCGTCGGCGTCATCCGTCCCGTCCGGTTTGAACGGAGCACCGTGATCCCCAAAACAGGCGCGCTGGAGCGTTGGCGCCGGTGTACGATCGAGGCGGCCAAACAGTCCGGCTGTCGGTTTTTGCCCCGCATTGAATCGCCGATCGCATTCGCCGAAGGGCTCACGATGGGGACGACAGGCTGCTTGTGCCTGGCGGCTGACGTGGGGGCAAACCATCGACCGTTGAACGCGGTCATCGCCGAGGCGGGCGTGGCCCAGGAGGTCGCGATATGGATCGGCCCGGAGGGTGGCCTGAGCGACGATGAGCGAAGCGCCCTGGCGGAAGCGGGGGTCCAGCGCGTAACCCTGGGGCCGCATGTACTGCGGATCGAGACGGCGGGCATCGCCGCCGCGGCCCTGTGCGCCGCGCGTCAGGTGGTCCAGAGGAGGCCCGGAGATTCCTGACGCGGTGGCAGGCACTTTTGCACCTCCCGGATTTGCACTCGCCGGGCGGTTTGTTAACATGCGTGTCCGTCGCTGCAGAAGATGTTGCGACGACAATTGGCCCGTGGTGCAATTGGTAGCACGTCTGACTCTGGATCAGAAGGTTCTAGGTTCGAGCCCTAGCGGGCCAGCGTCACAAGTCAAAGGGCGACAGGCACTTACAAGCCTGCCGCCCTTTCGCATTTCTGTGAAATCGACCCCGCGCGCAGCGCACCGACGATCAGGCCAGCCGGGTCATCGCCTTTCGCACTTCCTCGTTCGTCGCCGCAACTTTTCCAGACGCTTGGCCGATAGATCGTTGACGGACGCAACCGGGCGTACCAGAGCAGTCCGGAGCGAACAGGCGCAACGGCTGACCCATGACAGGAACAGCGATGCCATCGGCGAGCGCGGCCCAACCCCAGGATCCCTTCAACCTCTCGATGGAAGAGGTGCGGATCATCGTGAAGTACCGGAGTCTGTCCGCCCATCAACGCAAGGGTGTGGTGCAGGCGATTGACCTTTTGCGACCGTCTCAACCCCGACCTCTGCACAAACGGCGTTCCCACCGCTGAACCCAGGCAGCCTGACGCTTGTTACGGCTTGCTACCTCGCGATGGATCCTGGCATACCAAGTCCTGAGATCGCCACCGGCCACACGGCGGCTGGGCTCAGCAAGGTAGTCGGCACATCCAAACAGACTGACGATGCGCGGCTTGGGATCGGCACATCCCTGCAGACCGACGATGCGCGGATTGGGAATGTTCAACGCGAAGTGGCGTCGAGCGCGGTTTGCATTGCCGCCCAACTGCTGCGACAAGCGATTCGTCGAGCTGGGGCAGGCGTCTATCCCGGGACGCGGAATTGCGCCCCGCACTTGTCGCAGGCGTGCGGCTTGCCGCGGGCGGTTGCCGGAACCGACACGGTTTGCTGGCATTGGGGGCAGCGTACGCCAATGCAAGGTGCGCTTTGCGTGACCGTCGGGGCGCCCGTACGGGGCACGAGAAACTGCGCTGCACAACTTGTGCAACGGGTCGCCTGGCCGCGCAGACTCGGTGATACCTGGATTGTCTTGCTGCATTTGGGGCAGCGGATCTTGAGTTGGGCGGACTGGGCAGATGTGCCGGCGGCCGCCGGCGCAGCGGACGCGCGAGCCGCAGACGCGGCAGCCGGTGCAGGCGTCTCGCGGCGCCGGTCCCTGTCCCGCTGCTGTTCGCGGCGGCGTTCGCGCAACCGGGTACGGGCAGCGGCCTCTTCCTCTTTCTCCGAGGCGATCGTGGGCAGCTTCGTGCCCAGCGTGGCTTCCAGAGACTGAACAAAGAGGAGTTCGAATTCCTGCGACTGGATCTTGTAAACGACCTGTTGCACCTCGTCGCAAACGGCGCCGACGCGGGACTGCTCGTAGAGATCGATGAACGCGAAGGGCTCCCACTCGCTGACCATGTCGAGGAGCTGGCGGAAGCGCAGCAGCGCGGCGTGGGTCGTCTGGCCGATGGTCTCCTGGGCA
>NPIE01005906.1_pt1 | contig 12915 bp, 10 predicted proteins | sample 8637661 | NCBI WGS metagenome assembly NPIE01 (sample SAMN07420842, study PRJNA396082) | bioreactor metagenome | isolation source: sample BA12 brine-fed electro-methanogenic bioreactor BA | place: Japan: Kochi | collected 2016-12-09 | reverse complement strand
GTTAGACGGTCGCCTCGAGGACCGAGCAAGCCGCCGCTGCTCGCGGCTACTCCTATCACTGAGCAGGGCGCGCGGGTTCCCGCGTGCGCGGGGACCGCTGGTAGACTGGCGATGTGCTGCAGGAGTGATTTCGTGACGATGGAAGCGGTGGATGGTGAGAAGTAGCGGTGCGGGCTCGTACGATTTCGAGATCGGACGGTCTTGGCTCTACCGCACCGCCTTAGGCGAGGCCCACTGCGGCGACAGCCTGAGCGCAATGAAGTCGATACCTGATGGCTCTCTCAACGCCATCATCACTTCGCCGCCCTTCGCGTTGCTCAGGAAGAAGGCATACGGAAACCAGACAGAGGCTGAGTACGTCGAGTGGTTCCTCGACTTTGCGAGGGAGTTCAAGCGACTGCTGCGAGACGACGGCAGCTTGGTCATTGAGATCGGCGGTGCTTGGCTGCCCGGCAAACCCATGCGGTCAATCTACCAGTTCGACCTGCTCGTGCGGTTGGTGAGAGACCTGGGCTTCGGTCTGGCGGAAGACTTCTACTGGCATAACCCCGCGAAGCTGCCGGGTCCGGCGCAGTGGGTCAACATCGAGCGGACTCGGGTGAAGGACTCTGTCTCCAACATCTGGTGGCTCGCGAAGACCTCCGCCCCGAAGGCGGACAACCGGCAGGTCCTGAAGACGTACAGCGCGAGTCAACGCCGACTTCTTGAGAGCGGCAAGTACAATAAGGGCCAGCGACCGTCTGGTCACAACATTGGAGACAAGTTCGCCACCGACAACGGCGGGGCTATCCCACCCAATCTGATTGAGGTTGCGAACACCCGCGCCTTCGATCCTTACCAAGACTACTGCCGGCGACACGGGCTCACTGTTCATCCCGCTCGGTTCCCACGTGAAATCCCTGACTTCTTCATTCGCTTCCTGACCGAACCCGGCGACCTGATTCTCGATCCCTTCGCTGGCAGCAACCTCACCGGTGCCGTCGCGGAAACGCTGGGGAGGAGATGGCTATCTCTTGATGTCAGTCAGGAATACTTGCAGGGTTCCGTGGGTAGGTTTCTCGAGGCTCCAGGGCTTGAGACAAGGCCCGGGCTGATTCCCGACTCGGTTTTGGGCGGCGATCGGACGTGAGCGCATCAACGCCTCGCCGCCCTCCTCGCCGGTGGCAACGAGCTGCCCTGGATGAGTGGACGCGGGCCGGATGTCGGGGCATCGCCAAGGTCGTGACCGGAGGCGGGAAGACGGCCTTTGCGGGCCAATGCATCACGCGATTCTGGTCTCAGCGCCCTGACGGGCGGGTCATAGTACTCGTCCCGACAACCTCGTTGCTCGACCAGTGGTTCGTGGCGCTGCAGGAGGACCTGGGCCTGTCTGACTACGATATCGCGACATACTCCGGCGAAGGCCGGCCGTCAGAGCCGAGGCGCGTCAACCTGATGGTCCTGAATACAGCGAGGACATGGGTATCGCGTGTCAGTCTGGATGCGGAGGTGCTGCTAGTCGTCGATGAGTGTCACCGTGCAGGCAGCCCACACAACGCGCGCGCACTGGGTGGGAACCCTGTGGCGACTCTCGGGCTATCGGCAACGCCGGAGCGCGAAGGGGACGACAGTTTCGAGACTGTCTTGGTGCCTGCTCTTGGTCGCGTATTCTACGAGTACGGGTACAACGAAGCGGCCGCGGATGGAGTCATCTCCGAATTCGACTTGGTGAACATCCGTGTCGAGCTCTCCTCCGCAGAAGAAGACCAATACGATCGGCTCACGGCATCAATCGCCAGGAAGATGAGCGCAGACTCTGGCCTTGATGACCTGAAGGTCAGACAACTCTTGCTAAGTCGGGCGCAGGTGGTCGCGTGCGCGAGGATGCGAATCCCGGTTGCGGTGAAGTTGGTTGAGCGTTTCCCTGGTATCCGGACTCTGGTCTTCCATGAGAGGGTCTCTGCGGCCCGTGAGATCCACGACCTACTTGTGGCTCGCGGGCACTCGGTTGCTCTCTACCACTCCGGACTGGAGCCTGCTGTGCGTCGGGACAACTTGCGACAGTACCGGCGGGGCATCTTTGATGTGCTGGTGACTTGTCGCGCACTTGATGAGGGGATCGACGTTCCCGAGACTGCGGTGGCTGTGATTGCGTCTGCCACTGGGAGCACACGACAGAGGATCCAGAGGTTGGGGCGTGCTCTGCGACCCGCCACCAAGAAGAGCCACGCAACTGTGCTGACCATATACGCCACCGCACAGGAGGAGGAGCGACTCCGCCAAGAGGAGCGCAGCTTGACTGAGGCTCGGTCGGTAGCATGGGAAACGGCGAGGTCGGTTGAATGACACGCCTTGTTGTCAGAGGCCAGGTGTATCGTCGGGTTGCGCCGGACTCGATGATTGAAGGCGAGTTCGAGCGGCTTGTTGCGCAGGACGCCGCCGGGCTCTTCCCGGGGCATCGACTGGTGGAGTTCAAGAAGACCGTGACCTCCGAATTCGGGCGAAATCAGGCTGACTTCGCTCTCGTGCACGCGACATACAGCGAGTGGTGGGTGGTTGAGGTCGAGATCGCGACGCACTCCTTCGATCAGCATGTCTTCCCGCAGGTCCAGAGCCTGGCGAGTGCGTCATATGGTCGCGATGAGGCGCAGTACCTGGCGTCGCGCGATCGCACTCTCAACGTGCATTCTCTTGAGATGATGATGCTGGGTGCTCAGCCTAGGGTGTTGGTCATTGTCAATCGAGACTGCCCATCGTGGAGTCCCCCGCTATCAGCCCTTGGTGCGCGGCTGCTGGTGGCAGAGGTCTACCGCTCCGACTTGGATTCCCACGCTCTTGTGGTCTCCGGTCGGCTGCCTTCGGTAGATCAGTCCGTGGTCTCCAGGTGCGTTCCGGAGCCGGTGCTCGGTCGCACCTTCCTGTCCGTCGAGTCCCCTGCGGCGCTCGAGGTACAGCCCAGCGGCCAAGTGGAGATCGAGTATGCGGGAGTGGTATCCACTTGGAGACGCCTTGATGTGAGCGACAGGGTTTGGCTTCACCCGGAAGGTGGTGGCCTTGGCCACAATCGACCGGTCTTCTTGGTACGCACTGAAGGCGGCGGGCTAGCCTTCCGTGATATGCGCCCGAACGATTCAAGGAGGGTCTAGTGACAATCCAACTCAGCCTGGGTCTGGACGTGATTCGGTCATACAAGCGGCTGGCGTATACGCCGTGGCACGCGTTGGCCGAATTCGTGGACAACTCGACCCAGTCCTTCTTTGACAATGCCAACGTTCTGCAGGAAGCCTACGAACGGGAAGGCGATGGCCTCTCTGTTGACATTGTCTACGATCGTCAAGAGCGCACGCTACGGATCACTGACAACGCAATGGGCATGTCAGTGGATGAGATTGAGAGAGCGTTGTGCGTGGGTATGCCTCCGCAGAACCCGACCGGGCGGTCTCAGTACGGCATGGGGCTCAAGACGGCGGCGTGTTGGTACGGCGATAGATGGACGATTCGGACTAAGAAGCTTGGTGAGTCGGTCGAGCGAACAATTGAAGTCGATGTGGAAGCTGTGGCTGCCGGCGACAGCAACCTTCGCAACTCGGAGCGCGCGGGGCGCGATCCCGGCCAGCACTACACCGTCATAGAGATCTCCGACCTCCACCGGAAGATGCAGGGGCGCACTCTCGGGAAGATCCGCCAGTTCCTATCATCCATGTACCGCAAGGACATATCCGATGGCGTCCTTACTCTCAGATGGCAAGGCGAGATCCTTCAATGGGATGACTCGGATACGCGGTTTGCCCAGGCGCCTGACGGCACTCGCTATAGGCGGCAGTTCGAGTTTGAAGTCGATGGTAAACGTGTCTATGGATGGGTTGGAGTTCTTGATCGAGGCAGTCGATCGCTCGCGGGATTCTCCATCTTGCGTGCCGGCCGCGTAATCCGGGGTTGGCCGGACAGCTGGAGACCCGAGAGCCTTTACGGGCAGATTCAGGGGTCAAATGACCTCGTCAACCAGCGACTTCAGGGTGAGATCAATCTCGATCAGTTCCCGGTCAGTCACACCAAAGACGACATCCTGTGGTTCGGCGACCAGGAGCAAGACGTTGAGGAGAAGCTAGCTGAGGCCTGCCGCGACTATCGCGAGATTGCGCGTACGCGGCGGAAGACAGATGACGACGAACGCGGGCCATCAGCACTTGAGATTCAGGCTGCCGTCGATGAGCTGCAAGCCGAGCTGTCCTCGGCGGAGATGATTGATGCGATCGAAATCATCTCTGTCCCGCCAGTTGAACTTGTCGACGCAGCGCTCCAGCCGCTTGTTGGTGCCGCGGAGCGCGTGAAGCCAACCTTCTGCGCGCAGGTCGGAGACGTGCAGGTGTTGGGATACTTGGTCTATGATGCTTCGCCGAACGACCCATACGTAGCGGTCGAGGCGACGGAGCCAAACCGCGTTCAGATCGTCGTGAACATGGAGCATCCGCATCGCAATCAGATCGAGGGAGCGCAGGGCGTCCTCAACTACCTGCGCCACTGTGTGTACGACGGTATTGCTGAATGGCAGGCCCGACACCGGGCGGGACGCCTCGACCCTGATACCATCAAGATCCTCAAGGACCAGCTTCTTCGCTTGGCTGTGCGGCTGGAGTTCACCTCGCCGGTGCCCGAAATCGTCGACTTCTAGTGAGGCTAGTGCACTCGAGGCGCCGTCTAACCCGCGGATCAACCTGTCTCGCTTCGCTCGCAGGTTATCCGCAAACCCGTTAGACGGAACATCAATGTAGGGGGGATTCACATGGGGCCTACGCTTCGCGTGCAGGCGGCTGACCGCATCCATGCCCAGAGGATGCCTGGACTCTGGCGCTTGCTTGTCATGGTCGCACTCGCTCTCGTCCTGATTCTCGTCCCTGCGACCGCTTACGGGGTAGATGACTACCCCTATCCTTCGGCAAACGTTAACGGAGTCGATCCCTGGGGGTTCTACTACCGCCAGTGCACGTCGTTCGTCGCATGGCGTATGAATCGGGATGCAGGCGCTGGCAGCTTCTACAACACGATGGGCGGCGGGCGTTGGGGTAATGCGTACGAGTGGGCAGCGAACGCCGAGTACCTGGGCTATACGGTCGACCACACCCCCGCCGTCGGAGCGATTGCATGGTGGTCTCAAACTGCGATCGAAGGCGGATATGGTCACGTCGCTTACGTCGAATCCGTGAACGGTGACGGCTCGGTGACCGTCGAGGAGTACAACGTCACGCCCTACGCCTACAGTCGCCGCACGATTCCTGCTTCGTCAATAAGCGGGTTCATCCACTTCTGCGACGGTGGAGGCGGCGATACGTCCCAGAACGACTTCAATGGCGACGGGAAGGACGACATCGCAGGCATGTTCGACTACGGCTCCGGCGCGAGGATGCACGTCTGGACGTCCACCGGAAGCGGGTTCACCTACTCCGGGTCGGCCGGGTGGTGGTCGGTGGATAGCGGATATGCCGTCGAGAACATGACGGGCCGATTCGTCTCGGGAGACTTCAACGGTGACGGCAAAGCTGATGTCGCAGGCATGTTCGACTACGGCTCCGGCGCGAGGATGCACGTCTGGACCTCGACAGGCAGTGCATTCAACTACTCGACCTCTGCGGGCTGGTGGGCCGTCGACAGCGGCTATGCTTGCGAGATGATGACTGGCAGGTTCGTGTCGAGCGCGCCCGGAGGATCCAGCTACGCCTTGTCGGATGTCGTGCCGCCGGTGGTAGTCATTTCAGGGGTGACCGACGGTGTCACGTACAACTCCGCCATGACACCTACGTTCTCAGCAACCGACATCAACCTCCAGTCGGTCTCTGCGCTGCTGGATGGCGTACCCTTCTCTTCAGGCACCGCTGTGTCAGCTGAGGGTGTCCATACGCTTGTTGTGACGGCCGTGGACACCGCAGGCAATTCGACTGTCGAGAACGTGTCCTTCACCATTAGCTACTCAGCCCCAGATCCGCCCGTTGTTTTCACTACCGTCGCGGGAATCGACCGCTACGATACCGCCGTGCAGACCAGCAAGGCGGCATTTGCATCGGCTCCTTGCGTCGTAATTGCGACAGGCGAGAACTGGCCCGACGCACTCGGCGGGGCAGCGCTTGCCGCTGCCAAGGGTGGTCCAATCTTGCTCACGAGACCCACATCCCTCCCTTCGGCAGTCATGACGGAAATTCGAAGGTTGGGTGCCAGTTCAGCAGTCATTCTTGGCGGCACCGGTGCCGTGAGCGAGGGAGTTGAGACAGCCCTCAAGAGTGAGCTTGGATCGAATGCGGTTGCCAGGATTGGCGGAGCCAACCGCTATGCAACCGCGGACTTGGTTGCAGCAGCCGTGAAGACCGAGCTTGGCGGATCCTATGATGGCTTATGCTTCGTTGCGACAGGCACGAACTTCCCAGATGCGCTTGCCGCATCACCCTTGGCTGCCGCGAAGTCGTGGCCGCTGGTGCTCACCGCGCCGACAGGTATGAGCGATTCGACCAAACAGACGATGACTGCGATTGGGGTCACAGATGTACTCGTGCTCGGCGGTACGGGAGCAGTGCCCGCTGGCGTGGAATCTGGACTGATTTCGGCGTACGGCGCATCCCACGTCAAGCGCCTCAGTGGCAACAACCGCTATGGGACCGCTGTCGCCGTGGCATCGTACGGTTGTACAAACGCCGGACTTGAATGGGACCGTTTGGCGATTGCCACAGGAGAGAACTTCCCCGATGCGCTTGCTGGTGGCGTCCTACAGGGCCGAGCGGGTTCTATCATGCTACTGACGCCGCGCGCCTCGTTGGCGACGGATACGCAATCGTGCCTCGAAAGCCATCGGGCGGTGATTCAAGCAGTGACGTACCTAGGTGGCGACGGGGCCGTGTCGCCTGCTGTAAAGGCGAGTGTGTCACAGTTACTCGAGTGAAAGCGTGAGCAGAATCGGTGATTGCCGGGGATGCGCGGCGTATCCGTCTAACCCCGGCATCCACACAGACGCTGCGCCGCGCACGCTACACTGAGTCGCGGAGGCATCGGTGGCGCAGCGCTGGTGATGCCGAAACACGTTAGACGGAAAACCCGAATGTCAGGGGCGTCCTGTAGGATGAGTGCATCATGAAAGGATTCGTGCCCACACCTCCGGAAGTCGTTGACAGCATGGTCGAGCTGCTCTTCCGTGACCGGCCTCCGAAGACGTCTGACAGGCTGCTCGACCCGGGATCGGGCACGGGAGCCTTCATTGACGGCGTCCTGCGCTGGGCAGCTCGCACCGGGAATCCAGTCCCTCACATCACCGCCGTCGAATCGAATCCGCGTCACATTGAGGTTCTGCTCAGGGCGCATGCTGGCAATCCTGCGATTGACGTACAGGGCCGCGACTTCCTCCTGAGCGACACTGAGCGCTACGACTACATCATCGGCAACCCCCCGTATGTCTCGATAACGGGCTTGTCGGAAGTCGAGAGGGTGCAGTACCGGGCACTGTTCAAGACAGCGCGTGGACGGTTTGACCTGTACGTGCTCTTCTTCGAACAGGCACTGAGTAGCCTTGCTCCGCGAGGGCGGCTCGTATTCATTACTCCGGAGAAGTTCACGTACGTGGATAGCGCGTCTTCTCTCCGCAAGATGCTCGCTGACTTCCACGTTGAGCACCTTCATCTGATGCCGGAGGACACCTTCGGCGACCTGGTCACGTACCCAACGGTCACCTCGGTCCGTCCCGTTCGTCCCGGTGTCACCCAGGTACTCCATCGCGACGGCACCACTTTGAATGTGCGGCTTCCGGAGGATGGGCGTTCTTGGCTCCCCGTCCTCTTCGGCTCGGCTGAACACCAAGGTGGCGTCACGCTTGGGGATGTGTGCCTGCGAATCAGTTGCGGCGTTGCGACCGGCGCTGACGGGCTGTTCGTCTTCCGCAGCAGCGAGCTGGATCCGGAATTGCGGCCATTCGCCCGCCCCACGATCTCCGGTCGTGAGCTCGTTCCCGGCACCATCGGACTGCCAAGGCAGCGAATGATGGTGATGCCATACGACTCATCCGGACGGCTCATGCCCTTGGACCAGCTTGGCCCTCTCGGCGACTACCTCACCCGTGATGACATCCGGCAAAGACTACTCTCTCGAACCTGCGCAGCCCGCAAGCCGTGGTACGCCTTCCACGAGACGCCGGTCCTGAAAGACATGCTAAGACCCAAGATCCTCTTCAAGGACATCGGGCCGACTCCGCAGTTCTGGGTGGACTGGACCGGGGACATTGTTCCGCGGCATTCGGTCTACTACCTGGTACCTAGGAATACGGAGTCGCTTCCTATCTTGCTCGACTACCTTTCTTCTCCGCGGGCGCATCAGTGGCTACAGCACAACTGCCAGCGCGCAGCGAAAGGATACATCCGCCTCCAAAGTCAGGTGCTGAAACGTATGCCCCTAACTGCGGATGTCGTGGAATCGCTCAGCCGAGCAGGTGCAGAGACGCTGCACGAAACTGACCAGAGGCCGAATCGCGTCCTCGTCGAGAAGGTGGCCTCATAGTGAACACCGCGTATCAGGATCTAATCGCAACCATCGAGAAGCGTGGGTTCCACAATCACCGCCTGGAAGATCACTCGGCCGCGATGAGTCGCGGCATTCTCCGTGACCTGTGCACGATGTGTGAACCGTTCTCAACGGATTTCGCCCAGGGGCGAATCAGGGAATGGCTTGACTTCCCGGCGCCCGCAGGTCGGGCCCGCAAGCTGGATTTGGTGGTTGCTGAACCAGACTATGATCGCGCAGCGCCCGACTTGAAGTGCCTTCGTCTGTGTGTGGAGAACAAATCGGTCGTCACGGCGCATCGCAACCGTACCAATCGGTACGACGACCTCAGCGATCTCGTGGGCGTCATCCACACGAATCGGCCTGATGCGATCCTGGTTGCTACGGTTCTCGTTGGTATGTCACACGATGTATTGAACGTGCCTGATCGAGTCAAACCGTTTCTTGATGCTGAAGACTTCAAAGAGCGAGTACTTCCTCGCTTGTCCACAGGAGACGCGTCCCTGTGGGACGAGTTCCCTCATGCTGTGAGCCACAACCGCGCCGCCGATCCTCAGAAGACGGTGGAGAAGTTTCGCGCGCTACCAACGCGTCCTCCCGCACGAACCGATATGGTCGCGTACGACTACGTACTCCTCGTTCCCGTTGACATCGACAACGTCAATCCCCCGCGGATTGCGATGGACAATGATGTCGGCATCGACCCGGTTGCTGAGTACCAGGCATTGCTTGAGCAGATTTGCCGGGCATACAAGGCGAGATGGCACGTCTAACGGACCCGGGTTTCCGTCTAACCCGCGCTTCCACTCGACTCGCGCATGGTTGACGCATAATGGGAGCGCAAGCTCGCGAGTGAAGCGCAAACACGTTGGGCATACGTTGGCAGTTCCGGGGTGTGGGTCGTGAGCGGGTGCAGCCCGTGCCCGCGGGCAGTGCGCACGCATTCGCCGTTCTGTCCGGTGGCCCGACTCATACGAGCTCACTGACAACGGCCGCGCCGGAGGGAGCAACTGTGTTCCAGAACGTCTTCCACGAACTCGCTGCGATTCTGGCGCTTGCCGCTGTGGCCGGCATCATCGCGCTCAGGCTCAGGCAGCCGCTCATCATCGCCTTCATCATCGTCGGGGTGGTTGTTGGGCCCGCCGGTATGCAATGGGTCAGCGCGAGCGACCAGATAGAGACGCTCGCTAAAATCGGCATCGCGATCTTGCTGTTCGTCGTGGGGCTCAAGCTCGACGTGGGGCTGATCAAGTCGATAGGACCGGTCGCGCTCAGCACCGGCATAGGGCAGATCCTGTTCACGTCGATTATCGGGTTCGGGCTGGCTCTGGCGCTCGGGTTCAACACGCTCACGTCCGCCTACGTCGCCGTCGCTCTGACCTTCTCGAGCACGATCATCATCGTCAAGCTGCTGTCCGACAAGCGTGAGATCGACTCCTTGCACGGGCGCATCGCCGTCGGGTTCCTGATAGTGCAGGATATTTGCGTGATCCTCGCGATGATCCTTCTGCCGGCGTTCGCCGGCGGCGGCGAGGGCTCGCTGTTCGCACAGATCGCCCGCCTCCTCGCCATTGGGACTGTGTTCGTGGGCGGAACCTTCGTGATGATGCGCTGGGTGATGCCCCCACTTCTCGACCGCCTAGCCCGCTCCCAAGAGCTGCTCGTGCTCTTCGCGATTGCCTGGGCCGTACTGCTCGCTGCCGTGGGCGATGCCCTGGGCTTCAGCAAGGAGGTGGGTGCTTTTCTCGGCGGCGTGTCGATCGCTTCGACACAGTACCGGGACGCCATCGCCTCGCGCCTGACGAGCCTACGCGACTTCCTGCTGTTGTTCTTCTTTATCGAGCTGGGGTCTCGCCTCGACATGACGAGCATCGCCGATCAGATCCTGCCGGCCGCCGTCCTGTCGGTGTTCGTGCTCGTGGGTAACCCTCTCATCGTGATAGTGATCATGGGGTACATGGGTTATCGGCGCCGCACGGGACTTCTCTCAGGTCTCACAGTGGCCCAGATCTCCGAGTTCTCGTTGATTCTCATGACATTAGGCGTGACCTTGGGGCATGTGGGAGCGGACGCTCTTGGACTGGTGATATTGGTGGGCATCGTCACCATCGGCCTGTCCACCTACCTGATCATCTACTCGTCCCAGCTCTACGGTCTCTTGCAGAAGCCCCTGCGCATCTTCGAGCGCAGCGTGCCGTATCGCGAGCTGACCGACCGCGACGAGAGCCCGGTGCGCGTGGATGTCATCGTCATGGGGCTGGGCCGCTACGGTGGCCGTATCGCCAAACGCCTCACGCAGCGAGGACTTGCTGTGCTCGGAGTCGATTTCGACCCGGAAGCACTTCAGGAATCGCGGCAGTCGGGTCTGGTGACTCAGTACGGGGACGTCGCCGACCCGGAGTTCGCGCTGGCGCTGCCCCTCTTCTCCGCCCGCATGGTCGTCAGCACCCTTCCCCAGCTCGACGTGAACGAAGCGGTCGCGCACGGTCTTGAGGTCGCGGGATTCGACGGCTCCTTCATCGCGACCGCACACGACGATGAGGATGCCACACGGCTCAGGCTGCGCTCCGGGGTGGTGGACACGCTGATGCCGTTCTCGGACGCCGCCGACCGAGCCGCCGACATCATCGAGGCGGCGCTCGATGTCAGACCGATGCCCAACAAGCGCATCGACGCAGACAAACCGGCCGTGTGAGGTATTCTCGGCTCTTGAGGTGATTGGGGCCGGTTTGCTGGTCATGCGCAACAACGTTAGGCGGACAAGGGGGCAGCGTGTACTTCGAGCTTGAAGTCACGATCCATCGCGATCCGTCAGAGGTATTCGCCTTCCTGCGTGACAAGGATCTCTACGTCCAGAAGCCAGGCTCTCCTGTCTTGGCGCTCGACAAGACAACGGTCGGGCCACCCGCCGTCGGCACTCGGTACCGTGAAGTCGTGCGAATGGCTCCGATGATCCATGCGACCGTTTTCTCGCAGGTCACCCGGTTCGAGCCTCCTCGGTACCTGGAAGAGGAATTCTGGGGTGCGGGGATGCGGGGACATCTGGCGTACCAGTTCATCGCCCGCGATGGTGGCACTGTCCTCGTTCAGCGGGAGACTGTGGAGGCTACCGGACCACTTCGCTGGTTCGCGCCGACTCTGTGGAGGAAGCTCGGCCCGAAGTTACGGGAGCGACTCGACGACATCAAGCGGGAGTTGGATGCGGGAGCAGTCGTGCAGATGGGTCGTCCCGAGCCGCCTAACCCGGGCGTCAACCCGACAACGCCGTGTGAGGTAGACTCGGGCAGGGATCGGGCGTAGGCGTTACGGGTTACGCCCAAGAGCGTTAGAGGGGCGGGGGGCGAATGCCGAAAGCAGATCGACAGCGGCACCGCGAAGGCGAGCAGCCACTCCCCGAGCGCATCCGGAAGCACCCAGTCGCGCTCACAATCGGACTCGTGTTCGTTATTGTCACCGGCGTAGTCGCCTTTGCGCAGTCGTCTGCGACCATCATGGGCTGGCTGGCGCCGTATTGGCCCTATGCCTCAAGGCTGGCGGATGAGCGCGTGGTTGAAGACCTGTCTGCTGGCGTTGACTTGTCTGTCTTCGAGAGACAGCTGGGGGCGCACACCTTTCGGTCAGCAGATGGACCCTACACTGAATACGTCTTCGAGCGTCCAAACTGCTACGTCCAGGCAATAGTCGACCACGATGAACAGGTTCTCTTGTTTGCGGTCACTTCGCGCAACCGAGAGTTCCACCCGGTCTTCAACCCTCCCGGTCTGGACAACGGATTCGTCAATCGGGTCGAACTCGGTGTGACCACGTTCTCGGAGTGGGCAGAGCCTGATTGGATTCGCGGCTGGTTCGGTGCCAGCTGGATGCACTACGCCGAGACCATAAAGCTCCCGCACGCCGACAACTTCCTCGGCGTCGTGGTTGCGTCCAGCGATGCGGGACACTACTTCGAGACTCGTGGTGACCGCGGAGTCATCGGCGACGACTACCCTGACTCGCTGAATGATGCGATTGTCGCGAACAATGCATCAGCCTCAGCAATTCGTTGGTACCGCGAGGGGACGCCAATCAACACGTACGGCGAGGTTGCACCGAGCTTCGACGCCGCTGAGTTGTACGACGAAGATGGGTTTCCCAAGTACAAGATTGTGATCGGACCCGATCGCGTTCGTGTCGGCTCGACCGTCTACTAGTGTCTCGGGGTGCCCCGCCCTCTAACCCGCGCGTCAACCAGACGCCGCGCCCGTGAGGTATCCTCGGCAGGGAGGGGATCGAAGCGCGGCGCAGGTTACGCGCAAGAGCGTTGATATGAGATTGCCGGTCAACCCTCCAATCGCTCACGGGGGTCTTGACTTTGGGTTTCGTGCAAGCGGGCGGGCACATGGGTTCGGCGCTCGACCATGCTGATAT
>NPIE01010180.1_pt2 | contig 12928 bp, 10 predicted proteins | sample 8637661 | NCBI WGS metagenome assembly NPIE01 (sample SAMN07420842, study PRJNA396082) | bioreactor metagenome | isolation source: sample BA12 brine-fed electro-methanogenic bioreactor BA | place: Japan: Kochi | collected 2016-12-09 | reverse complement strand
TGGAGGTTCGGGCCATGCGGGCCTGGGCAGGGCAATCGCATTTCGCTTGCCGGCAGGTCGCAACGGCCGCCAGCCGAGGCCCCGCCGAATCCGACGTCCCGTGGACCGGTCTGCCAGCTCTAGACCGTAGGTTCCCCGGCCCGTCTCGGGGCAGGCTGGTCGGATGGTGAACCCTACGGATCGGAGACATCAGCGCGGCAGAGCCGACCGAAGCGTTTAACGCGATAGCCCTGGGGTGGGAGGGGCTCGTAACGCCCTGGGTGTGCTATAATGAACCCCGAGAGGCTAGAGGAGGTGTACCTTGGGGTGCGAACATTGCATTGATCGAAGGGCGTGGCTGGGGCTGGGCGCCGGACTTGTGGCCGGTGCGCTGGTCGGATGGACGCAGTGGCGGCATGAGGTGGCGCGGCGAAGCTCGCCCTGGCTGCATGCGGCGGAGGTCCGATCGGGTCGTCGGGCGTCGGCATTGGTGACTGGTGCGTCGAGCGGGATCGGGCAGGCCTACGCCAGGAAACTCGCCTCGATGGGTTACGATGTGATCCTGGTCGCCCGCCGCCACGAGCGGTTGGCGGCGTTGGCAGCGGAGCTGCGGACGGACTATGGGGTCGGCGCCACGGCGGTCCCGGCGGACTTGGCGACGGACGCGGGTATGGCGACGGTCGAGCGGGTGATTGCGGCGACGGACGACCTGGCGGTGTTGGTCAACAACGCCGGATTCGGCGCAGCAGGTACGTTCGTGCGCGGTGATCTCGATCGGCATGTGGCGATGGTTCGGGTCCATGTGGAGGCGGTCATCCGTCTGACACGGGCGGCCCTACCGGGCCTCNNTGTTGGCTCATGGACGCGGAGCCATCGTGAATGTGTCGTCGTTGATGTCCTTCTATCCGATCTATGGTGGCTCGACCTATGCCGGCAGCAAGTGCTATCTGCGGGCCTTCACGGAGGCGCTGCATCAGGAGCTGACAGGGACCGGGGTGCGCGTCCAGTCACTCTGTCCGGGCTTCGTGCGGACCGAGCTGCAGGACGTTGCGGAGATCCAGAAGCTCCCACTGCCGGATTTCGTCTGGATGTCGCCGAAGGCGGTGGTCGAAGGCTCGGTCCGCGACCTGGCTCGTGATCAGGTCATCTCGGTTCCGGGATGGGGCTACCGGCTGCTTGCCGGCGTCTCACGGCTTGTTCCGCGCACCCTGATCTATGCTGCAGGGCGATGGATGGGTTCTACCAGGGAGCCCACTGCCCGCTAGCATCTGTGCACCGTGCTGAAGTTATCGACAAGGAGGTCGGCTGTGTCAGACACTGCGTCGTTTCGCACCATTGGGCCTGAGGCCCTGATCGAGAACCCCTTTGAACTGGTCGGCAAGGAGTGGATGCTGATCACGGCGGGGACGGCCGATGGCTTCAATATGATGACGGCTAGCTGGGGTGGGATGGGGATCCTGTGGGGGCGCCCGGTGGCTTTCTGCTTCGTCCGCCCTCAGCGCTATACGTTCGGCCTCATGGAAGGGCACGAGCACTACAGTCTCACGTTCTACGCTGCGGAGCATCGCCGGGTGCTGGACTACTGCGGGAGCCACTCGGGACGTGAGGGGGACAAAGCTGCGGCTACCGGTGTCACCCCGTTGATCGATCCGACAGGGGCGGTCTATTTCGGAGAGGCCCGCCTAGCTTTCATCTGCCGCAAGCTCTATGCCCAGGACCTCGCTGCCGAGCACTTCATCGACGCCTCGATTGTCGATGCCGCGTATCCGGCCCGTGATTTCCATCGTATGTATGTGGGGGAGATTCTCAAAGTGTTGGTGCGATAGGTGGGGATCTGGAGCGCATAGCCTATTGCGTGCACCGTCTTCAAGGCGTAGGTCTCGAAGGACTCACGCCTATTGCAGTTAAGATCCATGCGCTCCGACCGCTTACACTCAGTANNCACGTTCGCCGATTTCAGAGTCGCCTTGACGAAGGTGGTCAGATCCGCCTTCAGCTTGGCGAGTGAGGGTAGGTGCAGGTACATCATATGGCCTGCCTCATAGTAGCCCATTGAGATGTGGTCGTGCAGCGTCGGGTCGAGCTCGAGGTGGTTGAAGGTGTACTCTGTCGCGAGGTAGGGCGTGGCGAGGTCATAGTAGCCGTTGCCGACGAAAACCTTGAGATAGGGATTGTAGGTCATCGCCTGCCGAAGGCTCTCCGCGACGTTGAGGTAGCGATTCTGGTGTTTGCCGTAATCCCAGGGCTGTACGTTGCCTGTGAGGATCTCGTACGACTTATCGATCTTGACATCGAGGACCGAGCGTACGTAGTAGTTCAGTGCGGCGGTGTAGGCGCCCTGGACGATGGCATAGCTCGGGTCGTAGTCGTGGTGCTCGCCGGCTGCGTCGCGATCGATGCCCTTGATGCGCGAGTCAAAGCGTCCGATGGTGTGCCGCTCCTCGCGCAGCAGCTCCTTGACGAAGCGATGGATGTTGATGCGCAGGTTGGTCTGCTCGAGATGGGTCTCGCTGAGGCCCGTGAAGCGTGCAAGCTGTGAGACGATCTCCGCGTGTTCCTCTGACGGTAGGGCGGCGCCCTTCATGAGCGCGATGGTGTAGGGCCCCATCGCGAAGGCCTCGGCCTGGGCCAAGACATCCTCGAGGGTCAACTCCTGCAGGTCCTGAGGGAGTTTGTGGTGGTACCAGGCGGTCGCGGTGTACGTGCGCAGGAAGAGAATATAGGGGAGGTCGTTACCCGGCACGAAGCGGGCGCTCTGGAAATTGAGGATGGTGGAGATGAGCATGATGCCGTTGACGTACATCCCGAGGTTCTCCTGCAGGTGAGATGAGAGTCCGGCGGCGCGCGTCGTGCCGTAGCTCTCCCCGATGAGGAACTTCGGTGAATCCCATCGCTGGGCGCGCGTGGCGAAGAGGCGAATGAACTCGCCTACCGACTCGATGTCCTGCTCGACGCCGTGAAACTGCTTGGCCTCCTCACCGGGGGCCGGGCGGCTGTAACCGGTGCTCACGGGGTCGATGAAGACCAAGTCGGTGACGTCGAGCAGCGAGAACTCGTTGTCGACCAATTTGAACGGCGGGGGCAGGGGCGTGCCCTCCTCCTCCATCAGCACGCGACGCGGGCCGAGCACGCCGAGGTGGAGCCATACGGACGATGATCCGGGGCCCCCGTTGAAAGAGAAGGTGATGGGGCGCCGGCTGAGATCCTCCACACCGTTCTTGGTGTAGGCGACGTAGAAGATGGTGGCTTTAGCGTCGCCTGCGTCGTCCCGCAGGACGAGGGTGCCCGCCTTGGCTGTATAGGCGATCTCCTTTCCGTCGATGGTGACGGTATGCTGGGTCTCGGACACCTTGTCCTGGGGGGGCTCGTGTTGGGTCTTACCGGTGTCCTCTATCTTGACCTCTGGTTCCTTCGTCATCAAGTGTCTCCTCGGTGAGTTGTCAGATAGTGTCGATGATGGGAGTATAGACCGGGCACTACGTGCGTCAACCTTAGGGCGCGGGGCGCGCTTTTCGCACGGTAGGCGTGCTGGTGGTATACTCTTGCCCTGATCCATCATGGTGAGGAGGAGCGAGTGGGACCTATGTACGAGTTCGACCCGGAAAGCGCGACGGGAATTGACTTCGATGCTGTGATCGAGCGGCGTAACACAGACAGCGTGAAGTGGGATGTCTATGGCGAGGATGTTCTGCCGATGTGGGTCGCCGATATGGACTTTGCGTCGCCGGATGCCGTGATCCGTGCGTTGCGCGAGCGTGCGAGCCATGGGGTTTTCGGTTACAGTCGGCACGCGTCGCGATTGCCGGAGCTGATTGTCGAGCGCCTGATGACACTCTATGATTGGCACGTCAGCCCGGAGGCCATCATCTTCCTGCCGGGGATTGTGAACGGCTTCAACGTGGCGACCCGCGCCTTCGTCGCCGCCGATGAGGCGGTGATGATCCAGACGCCCGTCTATATGCACATTTTGCACGCCGCACACGACGCCGGGGTACAGGGACAGGGGATGGCGCTGACCCGCGGTGAGGACGGACGGTACGTGATCGACCTTGAGCGGTTCAGGTCAACGATCACCGACCGGACGCGTCTGTTCCTCTTGTGCAATCCGCACAATCCGGTGGGGCGGGTCTTCACCCGTGACGAGTTGTACCGGATGGCGGAGATCTGCCTGCAGCGAGACATGCTGATCTGCTCCGACGAGATCCACTGCGACCTCGTCTTCGACGGCAGCCGTCATACACCCATGGCCAGCCTCGGGCCCGAGATCGAGGCCCGGACGATCACGCTGATGGCACCGAGCAAGACGTTCAACATCGCGGGGTTGCACTGTGGTTTCGCCGTGATCCCCGACGCCGAGCTCCGCCGGAAGTACAAGGAGGGCCGCGGGGGCCTCGTAGGCTCCCCCAACCTGATGGGCTACGTCGCTGCCGAGGCGGCGTACGCCGAGGGGCAACCGTGGCTTGATGCCTTGCTGCGCTATCTGGAGGGGAATCGGGACGTCATCACGAGCTTTGTCACAGCACATATGCCGGAGTTGAAGGTGACACCCCTTGAGGGGACTTACCTGGCGTGGATCGATTGTCGTGAGGCGGATTTGTCGCAGTCGCCCGCCACCTACTTCCTGGAGCACGGGAAGGTGGCCTTCAGCGACGGGGCCGCTTTCGGCCCTGGCGGCGAGGGCTTTATCCGGCTGAACTTCGGTTGCCCTCGGGCCCTGCTGCTCGAGGGGCTGGAGCGTATGCGGAGGGCTCTCGCCTCACGTTGAGGCAACGGTTGACTGCGGACCAAGTGGATGTAGGGTGTAGTGCGTGAGGACGGATCGCGTACTCAGCGGTTGGGAGGGACGGGATGGGGGATAGGCCATATAGCCAGGATCATCCGATGCTCGATAATTACGCCGATGCGTCACTCCTGGCTGAGCAGGGCGACGGCAAGGTGGCCGGCATTCGACAGGCCCTTGAGACATCCGTTGAGATCGCGAGGCTTCTCACCCCCTCTCCTGCCCTGGTACCGCTCCTCAAGCAACTCTGTGACCTTCTCTACGAGCGCTACCCGTGGGATTATGTGGCGATTCTGCTCGTTGATCCTGCCGGCGCATCGCTCAGCGCATGGGCGGTAGTGGGCGATGCGCCGCCCGATCTTGACCTCAGTGCGTCGCGCGTCCCGGTGGAGGAGGTAGGGCTCATCGGTCAGGTGATGCGTGACCGGCAGCGTGCGCTGGTTGAGAGGGCCGGGCGTGGGCGACGGCTGGCGCTGCCATTGACGGTCGAGGAGCGTTTCGTGGGCGTGATCGACCTTGGTGGGCCCTGGCTCGTCGACGATCCCGCGCTGGATCAGTTGGCGTGCCATGTTGCCTTGGCGGTCGATCAGACGCGTCGCCGCGAGGACGAACATCAACAGCGCCAGCTTCTGGAGCGACTCAACGACATCGGGCGGACGCTGACGCAGACGCTGGATCCCGAACGCGTCTTTGACACGATCCTGTTGCAGATTGCGGATATCGTCCCGCATAATCGGGGCGCTATCATGCTTCAGGCGGATCACGAGTTGGTGATGCGGGCGACGCGTGGGTTTCCGGAGCATGCTGACCCGCTGCGCATCCGGGTGCCCATCCGTGAGGATGACGTCTACCGCACGATCCGCAACACGCGGCGCCCGCTGTTGATTCCCGATGTCGCCCAGCGCTCCGATTGGCAGTTCGTAGCCGATTTGCCCCCCGCTCAATCGTGGCTGGGGGTACCCCTGATCGTTGAGGGTGATGTGATCGGCATGCTCTCCCTCGTTCGCGAGAGGTCCAATACTTACACGACCGCCGAAGTGGCGCTATCGGTCGCTTTTGCACAGCAAGCCTCCGCGGCCCTTCACAATGCACGGCTCTATGAGGATCTTTCCAAGGTCAACGTGACGCTCGAGCGGACGGTCAGCGAGCTGAAACAGCGCACTCGTGACCTGGAGGTCACCTATCAGCAGCTCAAGCGGCTGGACCAAGCGAAGTCGGACTTCATCGCCGTGGCCTCGCACGAGCTCCGGACGCCGCTAACGGTGATCAGTGGTTACGGGCAGATGCTGTCCATCGACGCTGCCATCAGCGCTGACGACTACCGCGCCTCGGTGGTCGCGGGGCTTATGGCAGGGGCCACGCGGCTGAACACGATCATCGAGGATATGCTCGATATGGCGCGCATCGACAACCAAGCGATGGGTATCCGGCCCGAGCCGCTCTTCATCGATGTATTGATCAAGGCCATCCAGCCTATGCTCAAGCAGATACTGCGAGATCGCGGCATCACGTTCAAGATCGACAGAAGCTTGGCCAAGCTGCCCTATGTCGAGGCCGATGCGGTCGGTGCGCGTAAGGTCTTTCACCATCTGATGGTGAACGCGGTGAAGTACACGCCCGACGGCGGTTCCGTCCGGATTTGGGGACGCAGTCTACGGGCCGATGAGACTGCATTGGGGAAGGAAGCCGTAGAAGTTGTCGTGAGCGATACCGGCATCGGTATCGATCCCGTCGTGCAGGATCTTATCTTCGCCAAGTTCTATCAGACAGGCCAGGTATCGGTGCACTCATCAGGCGCGGAGAAGTTCAAAGGGGGCGGGCCCGGTCTGGGGCTGGCGATCGCGCGGGGCATCGTCGAGGCTCACGGGGGCATCATCTGGGTCGAGAGCCCCGGCTACGATGAAGAGGCGTGCCCGGGCAGCGATTTTCACGTGGTGCTACCGCTCCGACCCGAGACTGCTCTGCCGGACGATCGGATGGTCGGCGAGTATGGGGGATAGACCGGGGCGCCTCGCCGGCGATGCTGTGGACGCGCTGCTTGGGCACGCCATGGCTGCGGCTAAGGAGGGCCGGCTGAGGCAGGCTCAGGCTATGCTGCAGCGCGTGCTGGCCCAAGATCCCGAGAACATCACCGCCTGGTTGTGGCTGAGCGGTGCTGTCGCTGACCCGCTCAAGCGTGAGGGCTGCTTGCGAAGGGTTCTGGACCTAGATCCCTACCATGAGGCCGCGCGACGCGGTCTGATGGTGGCGCAGCGCGAGGCGGCGGCTCATATCTTGCCGCAGGCGATTGCGGCGGCAAGTGAGGGCGATGTCCCACGAGCGCGAAAGTTGCTCACGGATGTTGTGATGCGCGACGAGACATGTCTCGAGGCGTGGCAGTGGCTTAGCCAAGTCGTGGATTCGGCGGAAGACCGCGAGATCTGTTTCCAGAACATCGTGATGCTCGATCCCGATGATGCGGAAGCGCGCCGGCAGCTGCTGCTGCTCGAGCAGACAACAGCCGAGGCTGATCGTCACTTGTGGGGAATGCCCGAAGAAGCGGACGATACCGCCCGCGTGGTTGCCTCCACGCTTGCCGGCAACATCCTGGGCGCGCCCTATCGAGCCAAGCACACCACCGACGTTCCCACACCCGAACCTGAACCGGAGCCGGCCTCTGTCGCCGTGTGGGCGAAGTATGAGGATGCGACGCTCTGCCCTGTCTGTGCCGGCCCGACCGATCCGGCGGATCGCCGCTGCCCAACGTGCAGGGCGCCCCTTTGGGTGAGGGTGCGGGGCAGCGCCGAACGCTCCCGGCTGCCATGGATCGTCATCCTGCTGCAGCTCTGGAACACGATCTCGGCGTTCACCTTCCCCTTGCTCGCGCTTTCTGTGGTGAGCTTGCGTCTTCAGATCAACGACACCCTGAGCCTGCTCTATGGCTATGTAGGCATGGCGACCCCCGTGGACGACGCGACCCTCGCGCGTGCTTTTGCGATGGTCTCACGCGGTGAGTTGGTCCTGCTTAGTCTGCCGTTCGTCATCGGCGCGATCGTGACGCTGGCCCTGTTTCTGCGCTGGCGTGTGGTGACCTACCTACTGATGGCGAGCGGTCTCTTCGGACTGATCGGTGGCATCGGAGCCTTGGCCCTGCTCGAACCTCGCTGGTTGGCGGTAGCGGTCGGCGTGGTGGGCATCGGCGTTGCTCTAGCGGTCATAGTTCTGGCCCTACGGCTGGATGACGATTTCCGGACCCGACGAGTACGCCGGGCATTGGCTATAGATCCCGGTCTGAAGACGGGTATGGACTACCTTGTGCGGGGTCGGGCCTACGGTCGGCAGGGCGATTGGGCGCTGGCGGCTATCCACTTCCGGCGTGCGGCGGGGCTGATGCCCGCGTCGATCGACGGGCTCCTCGGGGTCGCGAGCGTGGCGCACCAACTGCACGATCCGGTCCTGGCCCGGTGGGTACTGGCTTCAGCCGAGGAGCGGCGGCCCCATGATGCGAGGGTCCAGGCAGCGCTGGCGTCCCTCGCGGCTCAGACTGGAGCTGCCGACGACGGATAGGGGCTAGAGGTGGTCGCCCAACCGATCAAGCAAAGAGCCCTCGTGTCTACGAGGGCTCTTGTGCTCTGGCGCAGTTAGGGTGTAGCTAGAAGATGTGGAATGCCGCGATCACGGGTGCGAAGAGCGAAGAGACCAGCGACATCACCGTGATCAGGGTGTTGAGTGAGGGGCCGGCGGTATCCTTGAAGGGATCGCCGACGGTGTCACCCACGACGGCCGCCTTGTGCGTCTCTGAGCCCTTGCCACCGAAGTGGCCGCTCTCTACGTACTTCTTGGCGTTATCCCACAGGCCACCGGCGTTGGCCATCAGGAGCGCGAAGAGGATGCCCGTGAAGATCGCCCCACCGAGGAAGGCGCCGAGCGCCTCGGGTCCCATCAGGAAGCCAACGACCAAGGGCAGTATCACGGCTAGGAAACCGGGCAGGATCAACGCCTTGAGGGCATCCTGTGAGGCCAGTGAGACACAGGCTACATAGTCCGGTTCCTCCGTCCCGGCGAGAATGCCCGGGCGCTCACGGAACTGACGACGGATCTCCTCGATCATGTCGAAGGCGTTGTGCGTGACCGAGAGCATGGTCAGCGCGCTGAACAGCGGGGGCGTTGCCGCACCCAGGAAGACGCCGACGATGACCCACGGATCGAGCAGGCTGATGGTCATCGGGACTGCCCCGGCGATGTTCAGTTCGAGCATCGCCTGATAGACCTCGCTCGCGTAGGCTGAGAAGAGCGCCAGCACGGTCAGTGCGGCAGCACTGATGGCGAAGCCCTTCGTAATGGCCTTGGCGGTGTTGCCGGCAGCGTCTAGCACGTCGGTCACCTCAACAACCTCGGGGGACATCCCGGCCATCTCGGCAATGCCGCGGGCATTGTCCACGATCGGGCCGTAGGCATCCGCCGAGACGATCATGCCGGTGATCGAGAGCATGCCGACGGCGGCGATGCCGACGCCGTAGACGCCGGTGAGGATGGGTGACGCCTCAGCGACGAAGTAGGCAATCAGCATAGCGACGACGATGCCGATGATGGAGGGCACGATGCTGATCAGTCCATAGCTGAAACCGGTGATGATCGTGATCGCAGCGCCTGACCCGGAGACCCTGGCGGTCTCCACGACGGGCGGGCGGTCGTCGCCGGTGAAGAAATCGGAGGTGAAGCCGATGACCACGCCGGTGATCAGCCCGGCCAGCGTAGCCCACAGCGCCGCCAGATCGATGTCGGAGACCAGGACTACCACCGTGGCAAAGACGGCAAGCAGCACCGTCGTATAGATCGTCCCCATATTCAGGGCCGGACCCGGCTTGCCGCCTTCCTTGACCCGCACGAACTGCAGGCCAATCAAGGAGGCGAAGCTTCCCAACATACAGAGGATCAGAGGGAAGATCGTGTACATAATCCGCTGATCCCCGGTCGCGTTGGGCAGCGCTGTACCCAGCAGCATCGCTGCCACGGCACTCGCGATATAGCTGTCGATGATGTCCGCGCCCATGCCGGCCACATCACCCACGTTGTCGCCCACGTTGNNCCGACCTCGACCTTGCCCACGAGATCGGCCGCAATGTCTGCGGTCTTCGTGAAGATGCCGCCGCCCGCCTTTGCGAGAAGGGCGAGCATTGAGGCGCCGAAGCTGAAGCCCAGCACCATCTCCGGTTGGCCCGTAATAAGGTAGATCAGGCTCATACCGAAGAGCGCCATCCCGACCATGGCCAGGCCCATCACGGCGCCCGAATTGATGCTGATGGCGAAAGCCGGAATGATACCCGTTTCAGCCGCGGTCGCCGTGCGGACATTGCCCTTCACAGCAATCGACATGCCCATATACCCGGCAAGAGAAGAGGCCACCGCGCCGAAGATGAAGAAGATAGCGATCTGCAGCCCATAGCCCGCATTGACCTGAAGCCCGAATACGATCGCCAGCACAACAGCCATCGCTACGGAGAGCCCCGTCAGGGCAACGTAGAGCTTCTTCAGGTACGATTGCGATCCTTCCTCAATCCACCGGGCGACGCGCTGCGCTCGCTCGGTTCCAGGATCCTGTTTCACAACCCAGCGGTAGTACAAGGCTGCCGCGCCGATTGAGATGATCCCGGAGATCATACTTACAAAAACCCAGATATTCATCCTCCCCATCCTCCTGTCAGAAATTCATCTAGTATGATTCCCACACAAATGGGCTCCAGCTCCTCCCCGGTAAGTCATGAGGGCGCCACGATGCGCCAGCACCTTCTCCGGGACGCTCCTCAGACCTTCTGAGGAGAAGCCGCGAGCCCTTGGTGGACCTATAGTAGGCAACGCCTACGGCGTGCCCCATCCCGGTAGATCCGGGATCAGCAAGGTCACAGTTCGAGGGCCCTTATCTGTGTGACCAAGGGCCCTCTGGTCAGACCTCAGCTACACCCACGTAAGTTACATATCCGCTGAACGCCACCAACGATAGTGCTGGCTCTTCAGCACGTCCTGCGAAGGCAGCGGGAAGCACAAGAGTTTCTCAGTATTGCCGATGAAGATCCCCGTCTTGAGCATGCGATAGGGGAAGGTCGGCGCGCTGATGCGGTCGACCATCTTGGTGTGAACGATCTTGGTGCGCAGATCGACCAGGCACTGACGCAGGTGGTCGATGTTGGCGTAGGGAAGATCGCCCACGCTGCCGTACTCGGGATTGTTGGCTAACTCGCCAAGCTGCAGCTCGGCAAAGCAGACAGCAGGCAGGGTGAGTAGCGTGGTGGGTTTGCGCACGATCAGATCGTAGAAATCGCGGGGTCCCAACGTGCTGGCAATCAGGGGTGTCACCGGCGCGATTTCCTGATAGAGGTGGAGCTCGTCCTCATCTTCGGGGCACTCTTCCGCTGCATCCACGCCCAATACCCTGCCATCTTGCGTGACAAGATAGAGCCTGAGGATCGCATCGAGCGGGACACGTTCCAGGGCACGATAGACTGATCTGTAGACGGATCGCTTGGGGGTGCCGTCATCGTGGGGGACGCACCGCTGCAGACCCTCCTCGATGGGCAACTCATCGGATCTGAAGTCAGGGTCCAGTTCGAAGAAGATAGCCTGCCCGCGGGCCTTCTTCAGTGACCCAATGGCATAGTACGCGCCGAACTCCTCAGGGGACAACTGTGAAGCGATCACGGCCTCCGGTAACATCGATAGGTACAGGTGCTTCGTATACTCAGCCATTGGTCTACCTCCTCGTGGTGGATGTTAGAAAACGGCTTGTACGAATCGCTTCCCACAGGTCTAGGCTCTGTGATTCAGTCAACATCGAGCTCTTTCCCCCTCGCTCACATTATACCACAAGTGGTATCTGTGCCGAACAAAGTTCCCGACTATGGACGTTCAGATCTCTGCATCCGTGGGCGGCACGTCACCGCCCTGAAAGGCGGATCGCCGGTCTGGCGCAAAACTGAAACCCTTTTATAATGCACCGTTGGCTCCTTTCAAGCCACGGAGCCGAGTATATCACTATCTCAGAGGGGCGCGAATGAGCGACGATGAGGTCAGGGGTGTGGAAGGCGACAGATCGGGTGTGCCGCCGATCGCCGGTCTGCTCTTAGGCATTCTCGCCGTCTCCACGGCTTCGATGTGGATCCGGCTGGCGCAGGCGACCGTGTCGTCACTGGCGGTGGCGGCGTGGCGCCTGACCTTTGCCTCGCTGATCTTGGCCCCGTTCGCGGTGGCGACCGCACGTGCCGAGTGGCGACGGCTGCACTCCAGCGATTGGCTCAGCCTCTTGGCGTCGGGTGTCGCGCTGGCGATTCACTTCTACACATGGATCACGTCGCTTGCCCTGACCTCGGTGGCGGCCTCGGTAGCGTTGGTGAGCACCAATTGCTTGTTTGTCGCCGTGCTGGCTCACTTCGTGCTCGGTGAGCGCGTGCGCCCACGGATGGTGCTGGGCATCCTGGTCGCCCTGGTGGGGACGATCATCATCGGGTGGGGGGATCTTGAGGCCGGACCCGGTTACCTGTTGGGGGATCTCCTCGCGGTGTTGGGTGCGGTCTCGGTGGCGTTCTACATGCTGATCGGACGCCAGCAGCGCCAGAAGCTATCCCTGTTGGGCTATGTCTTTCCGGTCTACGGGATTGCGGCGATCGTGTTGATGGGCGTCGCACTGCTCAGCGGCACCCCCCTCCGGGNNGCTATGCCGCTGAGACCTGGGGCTGGCTGCTCCTGGTAGCGCTGATCCCGCAGGTCATCGGGCATTCATCCTTCAACTGGGCGTTGGGGCATCTATCGCCTACCTACATATCCCTGGCGGTGCTGGCGGAGCCGGTCGGGGCAACGATCCTCGTGTGGTGGGTCTTGCATGAACCCCCCGGTGCTGCGGCAGTGCTCGGTGGTGTGATCATCCTCGCGGGCATCGTCCTGGGGACCTGGAAGCGTCGATCCGGCGAAGGCCTCGATCAGGAGAAGAACGCGTGAACCTGGTATGGTTGTTCATCCTTGGCNNNTACTTCATTTCTGTTCATCAAAATCGTCGTCAGCGAGATCGGCCCGTTCACATTGGTCGCGGGTCGACTGGGCCTGGCGGCGTTGTCGATGATCCTGCTCCTGCGGGCGCGGCGGATCCCCTTTCCTCGCGAGTGGCGGGTCTGGGGCAGCTTTGCCGTGGTCGGCCTGCTC
>NPIE01014900.1_pt1 | contig 12929 bp, 11 predicted proteins | sample 8637661 | NCBI WGS metagenome assembly NPIE01 (sample SAMN07420842, study PRJNA396082) | bioreactor metagenome | isolation source: sample BA12 brine-fed electro-methanogenic bioreactor BA | place: Japan: Kochi | collected 2016-12-09 | reverse complement strand
TGATATCGTATTCGCCACGATATTCTATTACATGCTTGGATAACATAGATGCCGGAACAAAAAGACACGAATGAAACCGTAATTGCAGTTGAAGACCTGGTGACGCATTATGGCGACCTTAAGGTGCTTGACGGCGTCTCTTTTGACGTCAAGCGCGGCGAGATATTCATGATTGTCGGCGGCAGCGGTTGCGGCAAAAGCACCCTGTTGAAACACATGTGCGGCTTGATGAAACCGACAAGCGGCAATATTGTCTTTCAGGGGCAGGACATCACCGCCATGGACGAGGACAAACTCAGCGACATGCAGCACAGTATCGGCATCGCCTTTCAGTCCAGCGGCCTGTTCAATTCGATGTCGGTAGGTGAAAACGTCGCCATGCCCGNNCATGCGTGAATTCGGGAACGTGGATGAAGCGCTCATTCAGCAGTTGGTCCGATTCAAACTGAGTCTCGTAGGCTTGAGCGACGCGCAGCACATGATGCCCGGCGCGCTTTCGGGCGGCATGCGCAAACGGGCCGGATTGGCCAGAGCCATTGCCCTGGACCCCGCGCTGGTGTATTTCGATGAGCCTTCGGCCGGGCTTGACCCCATCATGGCCGCGGGACTTGATGAGATGATATTAAAACTCAAGCGCATGCTCGAAACAACCTTCGTAATTGTAACCCATGAACTCGAATCCATACGAAAAGCGGCGGACCGCGTACTGATGCTGGACCAGGGACGCGTGGTATTTTGCGGTACATTGGAAGAAGTGGAAAGATCGCCCGTGGAGCGGCTTCGACAGTTTTTTGACCGACGCCCGGACGAACACATCACGCAACGAAACATTGTATGACATATATGAAATAGCAGATGTTGGCGAGATCGCGACAGTTAAAAGGTAAGGATAATTACCCGTGGCGACAAGAAAACAAAAATTTAAGGTAGCCGTTTTCCTGCTGTTGTGTTTCGGCTTTATGACCGTGGGCACGCTGGTAATAACGGGCATTTATCAGGACCCTGGACTGCATTATTGGCTGGAGTTCGACGAATCCATCCTGGGCTTGTACGAGGGCGGAATGGTTGAATATCTGGGGGTGCCCATCGGCAAGGTGCGCAACATATTTGTCACGGGCGGCCAGCATGCGCACGTGGATATTGTGATTGATCCGCGTAAGGTTACGTTGCATGAAGGCGTCGAGGGGAGGCTTGTCATGTACAGCATCGCAGCGGGCACCATGGCCATCTCTCTGAGCGGCGGCAACCCTGAACTGCCCGCGCTCGAGGAGCACAGCCGCATCCTGACAAGACCAAGCACTATTGAGGCTTTCAGCGCCCAGCTCACAACAATTCTTGAGGACGTATCGGAGTTGACCAATAACATTACCGCGCAGTTGGCCAATCTGGATGAGAACGCCGTCAGCGACATCGTGCATCAGGTGCGCGACCTGCTAAACAAAGGCGACGGTTTTGTTGACGACTCGAACGAGCTCATTCGCGAGGCCACCGAGGCGGTGAAGGATGTACGTAAACATGCCGATACGATCATTGAACATCTGGACGCGCGCAGCGGCGACTTGGCCCGTCTGACGGAAAAGATAGAGAATCTGGTTGAGGTATCTACAGTACGCGCCGAACAGCTGGACATCGAACAACTGCAGCAACAGTTCTCGGAACTGCTCGAACAAGTAAGCGTCGTGGCCAAACAGGCCGATGAAACCGTGGAACGCATGGAAACGGTGGCCACGGATATTGTACATCAGGCGGACAATGTCGAGTATACCCTGCGCGGGACCATGATGGAACTGCGCGACGCTTTCGACAGTATCCGTCTCATGGTCAATCAACTCAAAGACGACCCCTCGGCCCTTATTCGCGGCCGGGGCAGAGTGCGCGAATAACATGGGAGACGCCGTATGATAAAAATTATCAACGCCTCGAATAGTCGAAACCGGGCGCCACAACAAAAAATTACGTTCGCAAGCCCAGTTTCCCTACCGCCGCGCCTCGGGCATGCGCGATGGCGCAGTCCAGCGGCCAGACCTCCGAAATATTTGCGTATTGTCGTGCTGCTCGGGGTTATAAGTCTTTCGGCGGGGTGCCTCACCGTGCGCGACGTTGAACGCACCCGACATTACGCCCTGCACCCGAACCTGTCCATTACGCCGGCGGACACCCTCGAACTGACCTTGGGAATTCGACCCCTCTTTGCCGCGCGGCCCTATGGCCTGCCCATGGCCAGGCTCGACAGCGCCCATCAACTCAGCTACCGCGACCGCGACCAGTGGGCAGAACCCCCGCCCAATACGGTGACCCGCGCGCTAGGCGACGCAGTCGTCGCCACCGGCCGGTTCAAGGATGTGGGCAATGCAGCGGACATGGCCCGGCCGGACCTCTTGCTTACCGGCGAACTGCGCATGTTTCATGAAAACAACGCCATGACGCCGCCTTGCGCTGAAATTGAGGTGCGCCTCGAATTGCGTCCGGCCCGTGAACAAGGGGCGCTATGGGCGGAAACATTGCGGGAGACGGCGCCTATGGAATCCGATACGCCCGAAGCGGTTGCGGCAGCCATGAACATGGCTTTGTCCCGGCTGATTGTCCGCGCCGCGGAATCCATGGCCACGGTAACGCCGCCGGATGCTCTCTTTCCACATAAGACAAATGAGAAAGAACCCGTGTATTAGTGGCTAGCGGCTAGTGGTATGCTCGAGAAAAAATGCACTGAGCGTTTTCCTGAACTGCTTTTTCAGCGGCAGTGAAAAATGGCCGGCGTCTGGAATTTCGCGGGATACAATATCCGGCTTCACTGCGACCAGGTCGCGGGCCAGATACAGAAATCCGTCTTTATCGCCGATGATGCACAAAACCGGCATGTCAAGAGCAAGCAGGTCCGATTTGTTTACCGCAAACTCCGCGTACTTCTTTTTGAGCGCTTTTTTAACGTCATCGGGCAGAATATGATCGCCTATCCGATTGCGAATGTGATTAAACCAGGTCTTGGGCGTTGCCATACCGGGCACAACAGCGGCGGCAAGGTGCGGCGTAGCCGTTCGCACCGGCGGACGATAAGGATTTGGAATGGGCACGGGATGTTCCGGGTCCATCCACCCGGCCGCACAGACGGCGAGACTCGCTATTCGGTCGGGATACAAGGTTGCCGCTTTCAACGCCAGGAAGCCGCCCAGGGAATATCCGGCCACATGCGCGCGCGCAATCTCAAGGTGGTCCATCAGCAATACAATATCTTCGACCATGCGCAGGCCGTACTGGTCCGGGTCCACGGGCTTGTCGCTCAGGCCGTGACCGCGCAAATCAAAGGTAACAACCTGAAAGTTTCGCGCCAATGTGCTGACAACGCCGGGACGTCGCCAGTTCAAGTCGGCATTGGCGGCGACGCCGTGTACGAGAATAACGGGCGGCCCGTCGCCTTCGACTGTATAGAAAATGCGCGCGCCATTGGATTCGAAATAATGGCCCGCAGTCCTGTGAAACAAGACGAATCCAAAGCCTGCCGTGACCATGAACATGAACAGGCATATGACGCCAAGGAGTAGTAGTGTCTTCGTTCGCAAACGCATGGCAAATCCCTTATAGGTCCTTGGGCCATATGGCCGATAAAAATTATGAGTTTGACAAGATGCCGTTACTAACCACAAAGAACATAAAGAATTATCAGATGGAGTTCAAACTTCAGTTTGTGGCTGCACGCGGTCGTCACAAACTGACATTTGAACTCCGTTGCGCCAAAGGCGCCACTTCTTGCGGGCAAAGTCCCGGACGAAGCGTAGTAGATTGTTGACTGAAAAGGTCAATAAAAGCAAGGCGGTGAATATGGACGCTCAGAAAAAATGGGACTGTTCCCGCCGCATAATATACAAAACCGTCTGTTACCATGGATGCATTGATGTATGTTTTTGACATTGGATTTTCGTATGCCTGGCAGCAGGAACTGCTCTGAAAATAAATGTAGAAGCGGTCTCTGGCCGCTTTAGCGCGACGAGACGCCGCGCCTATCTTTTCATCGTTTATAAAAAACCAGGGACAGCCAGCGGCACGCTTCAGGATTATATACACCACTCAGTTCCTTTATGCGCGCCGGCGGCTGTCCCATTTTTTTGCTCAGTCTTTGTTGTTTTTTTTACTGGGTTGCGGGCAACGCCGACGTTAGCTGTCTGATGTGTTGTCCAAATTGCCTCTTCAGTGATGACATAAAAAAATAGCAGGATTGCCCCCGCGACCATCATCCCCATGGACAAGTAATGAGGATATTACTGGTTTGCGGCAATGGGCAAGGATGCTTCGCGCTCATTGGACTGTACCGATGTCTGGGCGTGAATCTCATTCAGGGCGTTGTTGAAACAAAGGGGGCAATATCCGTGACTGATGGTTGCTTTATCAGCGCCGAAAGCGTCCGGCATGGTCCATCGCCCACCGTCTTTTATTTTTCCGCACACGCAACATTGAATCATCATACTACTTTTCCTTTGACCGTTTCGGTCTGGGTATTGCTTCACCTTTGGCTTGCGCTTGTTGTTTAGCAATTCCTGTGCCGTGGCGGAAATAGGACGCACCCCTATGTGTTATGCGGTCACATTCAGTAAATGGGCGGCATGGCAGTGAAATTTTTTGCTTCGCAGGGCAGTTTTTGCCGGTTTCGAGACGGCCGGATGTATTGTAGTGGCTGGTGGCTGGTCACTGGCCGCCAGCCACCGGCCATTGTTCTTTACATGCGTCGCGCGTTGCCGATAGGCGTGATTCCGGCACGGTACGATAGCAACCCGCACAACAGCAGAGCAAGCAGTAAAGCCGCCCATGTATTCACGGCGGGTACGGGGACTTCTACGTTCACCGTGAAATGGGAGGACTCCACGGTGGTAAGCGCATCGGTGACGACACAGTAAAAAACAGCACCGTCGTCTTCGCTGGTTGCCGTGAACGTATAGTGGGCGGTATTGCCGCCTACGGGAACAGCGCTTTTATCCCGGGTCGTCCGATACCACTGGTACTGTTTTTCGCCAATGCCGCAGTCAGGGTTCAATACGATCACGACCGGTTCCCCCGGCGCCGCCTGAATCCGCGTTTCTTCATCGGAGAGATGACTTAAAGTCTGTAACAAGGGTATGCGGAAGATGCTTTCCGCGCTGTTGACATACAGGAAGCCTTCGCGATACCGCACAGCGCCCAACCGGTCGCCGTACTCGAGCAAGGGCAGCTCAACGGCTGTATTCGCATTATAAGCCAGGAGATGGCTGGGCGAAAGCCAGGCCGTAGCCGTCAGGAACACATTGCCCGCATCGTCGGTCGCCATGCCCGTAGCGCCATAACCGTCGGGCAGCGTTGCCCACAAGGCGTCATCCGGGCTCAGCGGTGAAGCATCGAAGGCGTCTAGGACGGCGTTCACTTCAGCCGCGCGCCAACGAAACACTTCAGCTGCGCCACTGAATACATAACCATGAGCATAATATAGATTTCCGTCGCGGTCGAAAGCCATGGGACCCGGTGATTCGCCGATATCGCCTATATTGCGGACTGTACCGTCTTCCAGAAAACCAGAGCGGTTCAGCGGACTGTAAAAAAAAGCCGCCGGGCCCCAGGTGACGTCGGAACCCACGCCGAAAAGCTCCGCGTCATAACGTCTGGCGATACTTCCCAGGCTGGCGCCATAGGGCGCAATCAGCAGACCATGCACGTCGTCCGGGTGTGTAGCGTCATAGACAAAAAAATTATAGTCGCCGCGCATATAATCGCCGCCATCACTAAAATAGATCTTTGAGCCAATTGCGGTAACGGAACCGGCGAAAACTTCGCTCGATTGATAGACCAGTGATGCCCCCCCATCAAGCCTATGGCAATAAACATCGCACTGTAATCCCCAGTTCGGGTCGCCCAGACTGAAATGCAGACCGCCTTCATTGTCAAGATCAAAGCCAGACAACGCACCTTCGAGTTGAGGCGGCAAGGCATAATACGTCTCAACGACAACGTCATTGTGCGCGACGGGTCCGTCTGCCAAGGTCAATACAGGCAAAGTCAGCGCCAATGCTGTAACGACCAGACGGCAAAAATGGCGAGATGAAAGATAGCGGCTGTTGATGCGGTTCTTCATGGTGAAACCCTCGTTTCCTTGGTGGTTGCGTTGGCTGAACGCAGACGACGCCCGCCAAAAGCGAAACGGGGAAAAGACAGCGGCGCTGACACGACATGATGTGCCTGCCGACTCACTGGTCCGTTCACCTTCCCGCGAAGGCATCGTCCTGACTCAGGACAACTCGACACAAATTTCACCGGCAGGTCTTCGGACTTACAGGTACGCCGCCAACAGTCTGGCGATTTCCTACTCAACGCCGCTTCCCAGTCTCTCCCATCGAAACCAGTGCGTTCGTCATCACGCATACGCGCAATGGCTGCGTCTTTCGTTCCTGATTACCGCTGCGGGGCAGTCCTGGAATCACACCAGGTTCCCTCTTAGCGTGAGCATGTGTCGCATACACACGAACCGGCAAAGGCATTGTATACGCCAACGACAGAACAAGTCAACAGGAAGTATCGCAACGCGTTCATGGCTTGTCCAGCGTTCGGCGAATACTGTCCACCAAGTCCTTCACAATAATCGGCTTCAACACCACCTCGCGAATACCGCTCTTTTGCAGCCGTTCACGGGAGAACTCATCGCTGAAACCGGTAAACAGGATGATAGGCATGTCCGGGGAATGGACATGTATCTGGGTTGCCAGTTCTTCCCCGGACATTCTAGGCATGATCTGATCCGTAATGATCAGGTCAAATTTATGGGGGTCGTTCAAAAAAGTCGTCAGCGCCTCTTCGCCGCTGGTGCATAGGGTGACCTCGAAACCCAGTCGCGGCAGCGCGGCCTCGGCGAAACGGAGTACCGCCTCGTCGTCATCCACGAAGAGGATGCGTTCATGTCCCCGCTGCAATTGCTCCTCCTGCTCCGATTCGGTCACCACCACGCCGGCGATGCGGGGGAAGTATGTAGTGAAGGTCGCGCCAACGCCCAGTTTACTCTCGGCAATTACCGCCCCCCCATGGTCGGCCACAATGCCATGCACCACGGCAAGTCCCATGCCGGTGCCCTGTCCGGGACCTTTCGTGGTGAAAAAGGGATCAAACACACGGGACAATACACTAGGCGCCATGCCGTGGCCGGTGTCAATAACGGACAACTTAACATAAGGGCCGGGGCGCAATATGGGATGGCGTAAAGCCATGGCGGCGTCCACTTCCTCATCTTCCACGCGTATTTCAATCTTGCCCTTCTGGCCGGACATGGCATGAGCCGCGTTGGTCGAGAAATTGGTGATTACCTGATACATCTGAGACGCGTTGGCCAGAACGGCGCCCGAATGAACGTCGGCGCTGTCTATGATTTCGATAGTGGCGGGCAATGAAGCACGCAACAGTTTGATAACCTCGCGTGCGATAATATGCAGATAAATGGGGTTGCGCTCCTGTCCTGACTGACGGCTGAAGGCCAGAATCTGCCGGACCAATTCCTTGGCGCGATTGGCCGCCTGCAACGCCTCGCTCAGGTCGTCATGGGCAAGCGAATCGGGCGGCACCTCGCGCAGGGCAAGATCAGTCAAACCGATGATTCCCGCCAGAATGTTGTTGAAGTCGTGCGCGATGCCGCCCGCGAGAACACCGAGACTTTCAAGCCGCTGTGAATGCTGCAACTCCTCCTCGAGCCGGCGCTGTTCCTCTTCCGCCTGTACGCGCGCGGTAATGTCTTTCATGGCGCCAAACAGACGATATGCCTTGCCGGACTGGTCCGGCAACACAACGCCGTGGTCCTCGATGTGCCGACTCTCTCCTGATTTATGAACGATGCGATATTCGATTTGATACTTGCCCACTGCGCGGCTTGCCTCGTCCAACCGCGCCTGAACCCGAGTCCTGTCCTCGGGCGCGATACGGTCCCACCAGCCTTTCAGGCCCGACCGCGATAATTGGCTGGACGAGAACCCCGTAATCTGCATTACCGCGCCGCCCCAAATGACGCGGTCGGTGTTCAGATTGCAGTCATAAATCAACTGGCCGGTCTGGGCAGCCAGAAAACGATAGTCGTCGTTGGTTTCTTCCTGTGACTTGCGCTGCCCGCTCGCGTCGTCAAGGCGTCGCCCCAATGCGACAACCAGGTTGCGTTTCTCGTCGAGTTCAAAGGACTGAGTCATCACTTCAAGGGGCAGCTTCGAACCGTCCCGCGCCTGAACGACCGTTTCAAAAAACAGCTCCTTGTGTTGCAGGATGCTTTCGAGGCGGCCGGGCACATTGTTCAGCCGGTCGGGAGCGGCCAGCTGACGCAAGGAAAGCCGCGTCAATTCTTCCCGGCCATAGCCGGTCCACCGGCAGGCCACGTCATTGATGTCAATAAGCTTCCCACTACCGCCTTGTTTGTCCACTTCAAAAGCCATGACGCCGTCGCTGCATGTATTCAACAAAAAGCGGTACCGCTCCTCGCTTTCATGCAGCGCACGCGAACGCTCTTCCACCACTTCGGCAAGACGACGATTGACGGCCCGCAGTTCCTCCTCGGCGCGACGCGCGCGCACGATTACACTGATTGCCTCCGCCAGTTCCCCCTCCTCATCCGCCATGACCAAGACGTCTGCCAGGCCGGTCTGCGCCACTCGCTCGCGCACCTTGCCGCGCATGCCGAAATCCGTAATCAACAGAATAGGCGTCGTTGCGCATAGTGGATTGGCTCGAATATCTGCGTATGGCGTACTGTCCACCCATTTTTGTGTGATTTCGAGCACAATGCAATCGGCGGGCTTCGCAGCCGTGCGCTCGGGAATATCCGCAACCTCGGAAACAGCGTCCAATTGCCATTGTGAGTACATCTTATGTACATACGCGCGCAAGGCGTCAAGGCGCTGCCGTTGCCTGTAACAAACAATCACGTATAACTCAGACGTTCCGTTGTCATGGGCCATTCTCTATTCCTTCAATCCGAGTGCTTGCGAAATTAGTCGCCGGGGTGTGCCCGGGAAAACATAAAGACATTATACACATAACACGCACAGCGCCGCGCCCCATAATCCGTCTTTTGTCATTTTTAAAGAACACCTCCTGTCTGCTATACTACGCGCGGTACACAGAGGGGCGTTCGGTAGGCAGAGGGTCCGGGTTACACCTGATATCCGCTTACTGCCTCTTATGTCAACATGCTTCTTTGCAAACGTATTCATTCCGCAGGCTTTATGCACGCATAACGAACAGAATTATTATCAAGGAACACTGCCATGACAGACATCCTCACTGAACTGACGCAAATGTCGCGCTACCTGGGCGAGCCAGGGCGCGGCTATGTGATTCTTGGCGAGGGCAACACCTCGGCGCGCGCGGACGAAGACAGCCTGTATGTGAAAGCCTCCGGCACTTGCCTGGGCAGCATGGCGCGGACGGATTTTCTTCGGGTCTCGATATCAAAAGTCAAGGGCGTGCTGGACGATGCCGCCGCCGGCGACGACGAGGTTACCGCCATATTGCGCGCAGCAGTATTGGACCCCAACGAACAACGTATGCCGTCGGTGGAGACTATGCTGCACGCCCTGTTGTACGATTATCCCGAGTATAATTTTATTGCCCACACCCATCCGATTGCGACAAACGGGCTGCTGTGTTCAAAAAATGCGCGTGAAGCNNNCTGTGTCCGGACCATATTGTCATGATGGGCCGCGCCTCGGTATATGTGCCCTATGTTGATCCCGGGCTCATCCTGGCGCGGGAGGTTCGCGATCGCGTCCGGCATTTCGTTGCACATGAAAATGAGCCGCCAAAGACGATTGTGCTCGAGAACCATGGGGTATTCGCCCTGGGCGCAACGGCGAAAGCGGCAATGAACATTACCGACATGGCGGAAAAGATGTCTCATATTTTGCTGGGGACATACGCCGCCGGCGGGCCTGTATTCATGTCGCCGGAAGCAGTGAATCGCATTCATACGCGTCCGGATGAGAAGTATCGTCAGGACAAAATCGGTTGAGTAAAGTGCGACGCTTAACGTTGCCGAAAAATCCACGACGCGACATAACGAAAGGAATTTGAGATGAGCACGCTTGCCGCGTATAAACAAGCAGACAAGCCTTTGGCCGATCACTATTACGCCTGGCAGGTTTTCGGCGCGGGCCTCGAGAATGTCGGGCGCGACGGAAAGCCCGTACGCGTACCGTTGCGCGCTCCCGCGCGCAATGAAGTGATGTTGCGCGTGGACGTATTGGGCTTGTGCCTTTCCGATATGAAAATCATTGCCCAGGGCGGCAGTCATCCACGGTTGCGTGGTCGTGATCTGGCCAACGACCCAACAGTGCTCGGTCATGAATGCGCGGGCACCATCGTGGCCATTGGCGACGACTGGAAAAATAAATTCAAGATCGGCGAGCGCTATATTGTCCAGGCGGACATCTATTACAAAGGCGTGAATGACGCCTTCGGCTATATGATACCCGGCGGGCTGGCCGAGTACGCCTATCTGGACGAACGCGCGCTGGACGGTGATGAAGGCTGCTATCTCATACCGGTAGAAAAGACCGGGACGGGGTACAGCGAAGCAGCCCTGAGCGAGCCTTGGGCCTGCGTTGAAATGTCCTACGCCCTGGAAGACCGCCTCACGCCGACGGGCGCCGCCCAGTTGGTCGTGACCGATGCGCCTGATGACTGGGCCCATCAACTGCCCAAGGCGAAGATTGTAAGTCTTGATCTTGCCGGTCTGGGCGACGACCATTTTGACGACATCGTCCTGACGGCGCCGACGCCCGCGCAGGTTGAGGCGCTGGATGAGCGCCTGAATCCCAATGGCGTCATGTTTTTGATTGGTCCAGCCGCCGACGCTGGCGAAGCCCAGATTGACGTTGGCGCTATCCACTATAAAAACAAGCGGTTTTTAGGCGGCGGAAACACGCTGGCTGAAATTGCCGAAGTAAATAGGCGCAATGATCTGTTGCCAGGTGGCAATGGCCTGTTTATCGGCGCGGGCGGTCCCATGGGACAGATGCATGTTCAACGGGCCATAGAGAGGCCGAACGGTCTGGGCCGGGTCGTGGTCACTGATCTCGATCGCGGTCGCATGGACCACATTGAGCAACGTTTTGGCGCTTTGGCGCGTGAACGCAATGTCGAGTTGATTACACTGGCCGCCACCGACTTCGAGACGCCTGACGCAATAAATACGCGCATCGCAGAACTGGCGGGCGCCGACGGCTATACCGACGTCGTGGTGCTTGCGCCGGTCCCCGCGCTGGTGCGCCAGGCAGTCACGCTCGCCGGCGCACGCGGGTTCGTAAATGTCTTTGCGGGCCTGGCCACAGGCACAAAAGCGCCTGTATCCATCAAACAGTTGTGTCGCGGCGTAAAGATTATCGGGTGCAGCGGCAGCCGTATCCGTGACCTGCGCGCCGTGCTCGCCATGGTCGAGGCGCGACAGCTCGAAAGCAACCGAAGCGTCGCCGCAATCGGCGGACTTGATGCCGCCCACAAAGGACTCGAGGCAGTCAAAAACGCTACATTCCCCGGGAAAACCGTCATCTATACACAAATACCGGAGTTCCCATTGACGCCCCTGGCAACCCTGTCTGAAAGTGAGCCGGAGATTGCGGCAAAATTAAGCCCGGACGGCGCATGGACAAACGAAGCGGAACAGGCGCTGCTCGAAAAATATCTGTAACCGCGAGGAAATTACGATGAGACTTCTTGATGGGAAAAAAGCGATTGTGACCGGCGGCGCTCAGGGATTGGGCGCGGCCATTTCCGAGCATCTGGCTGAAGAGGGCTGCGATGTGGTCATCTGGGATATTAACGGGGAGATTGCTTCGCGCACTGCGGGCGATATTGCCGCCCAAACCAACCGGCGCGTTTCGCATGCTGTGGTGGACGTTACCGATGCCGATGTGATTCACAAGGCCGTGGACGACGCAGCGTCACATATGGGCGGACTGGATGTCATGGTCTGTAACGCGGGCATTCTCATCTCGGGCGATTCGATAGAAATGAACCCGTCCGCCTGGCGCAAGGTGATTGACGTTGATCTGACCGGCTATTTCCTGTGCGCCCGCGAGGCGGCCCGCGTAATGCTGAGGAACCGCAGCGGCGCAATCATTCAGGTAAATTCAAAATCGGGCAAGAAAGGCAGCTTCAAAAATGCCGCCTATGCCGCCGCCAAGTTCGGCGGTATTGGTCTGACCCAAAGCCTGGCCCTTGAATTTGCCGAACAAGGCGTGCGCGTGAACGCCGTATGTCCGGGCAATCTGCTCAATTCTCCTTTGTGGGTGAACAGCCTGTTCAAGCAATACGCCCAAAACCAAGGCATTACGGAAGAAGATGTGCGGCAAAAATATATTGACCAGGTGCCGATGAAACGTCCCTGTGAATATCGGGACGTAACCAATGTGATTGTATTTCTTGCGAGCGACGCATCAGGCTATATGACCGGCCAGGCGATCAACGTCACCGGCGGCCAGGAGATGCGCTGACCAAGAGGAAAGCGCCAACCGCTGCCACATTGGACGTGCTGGTAGCGGTTGGCGCTTTCCCCTTGGAGGAATCGCGCCCGGCAAGGCGCTGCTGTTTCCCGTTGTAAAGATGCGGACCAGAGGTGGTGAGAGAGAAAATGGCAGCGTATTGTTGCCCTGCCTTGACGCCTCCGCCCCTATCTTTCCTCCGTTGTCCGCGCCTGTGGCGTGTCAACCGAGGGAAGAAGCCGTCGCCCCGACCGCCATGCGTGAATTGATTGAGGATGACTGGTTGCAGAGCACGCAGCCTGCGCATGGAAACATCCCCGACGCAACCTGTCCTCACTAATTCCGGCCGCGCTTCGAAGCGAATAAACACGCTCCTGCCTGCCGTTTTTCTTGCGAATAGACGGCAACCCCAGCACAAAAAGCCAAATCATATGATATAATGAAACATTGTATTGCTTACCGTCACGC
>NPIE01003144.1_pt1 | contig 12932 bp, 9 predicted proteins | sample 8637661 | NCBI WGS metagenome assembly NPIE01 (sample SAMN07420842, study PRJNA396082) | bioreactor metagenome | isolation source: sample BA12 brine-fed electro-methanogenic bioreactor BA | place: Japan: Kochi | collected 2016-12-09 | reverse complement strand
GCCTTGCCACTGCGTGGAGCATGCGTTCGCGTGGGTAGGGGGAAGGTTAAAAACGTTCGGAATATCTTAAAGCAGCAGTAATTTCTTTGATCGGCCCTTCTTCCGAAAGGTAATTGCAATAACGATCGGTCTGGTTCTCTTGCCAACATTGATCGTAAGGGTTGCTGGGTTTTAAAATCAACTACCCATCCATAACGTTATGCGCTGCACTCAACCACTGGTGCTTTTATGTGCGCTTAATTGAAAACCGGCATAGCGGATCGCCCCATCAATAAAATCTCCGTTGCCTTCTCCCGCCCCCTTGGGTAAGATGTCGCGGTTATCATCAATTTACCAGAAGGCTGCCAAGCCTCGAGGATATACACATGAAAATCATCGACAACAAACACAGCCTGTGGTCGGCTATCGGCAACACACCGCTGGTGGAACTGAGCCAGATGCACGAGAACCCCAAGGTACGGATTCTTGCCAAGCTGGAGGGGAACAACCCCGGCGGCAGCGTTAAAGACCGGCCGGCCAGCTTTATGCTGCAGAAGGCCGAGGAATCGGGGGAGCTGCGCCCCGGCAAGACCATCCTTGAGCCGACCTCCGGCAATACCGGTATCGCCCTGGCCATGATCGGCGCCGCCAAGGGCTACAAGGTAAAACTTGTCATGCCCGGCTGCGTCAGCACCGAACGCAGGGCGGTACTGGAAGCCTACGGCGCAGAGGTTATCCTCTCTCCAGCAGCCGAAGCAACTGACGGCGCTATCCGTATGGCCCACCGCATCCTGGCCGAGGAGCCGGACCGCTACTACATGCCCAACCAGTACGCCAACGAAAACAACCCCCTTTCCCACTATTACACCACCGGCCCTGAGATCTACGCCCAGACCGGCGGCAAAATCGACATGTTCGTGGCCGGCATGGGTACCTCCGGCACTCTGATGGGCATGACCCGCTTTCTCAAGGAGAAGGATGAGGCCATTCAGATAGTCGGCGTCGAGCCGATCCTGGGGCACAAGGTGCAGGGCCTGAAAAACATGAAAGAAGCAATCGTACCGGCCATTTACGATGAAGTCAGGCTGGACGCTAAGATCGTCATCGACGACGAGACCGCCTTCGAGACCGCCCGCCAACTGGCCGTTAAAGAAGGCATCTTTGCCGGCATGTCGAGCGGTGCGGCGGTTGCCGGCGCCCTTCACATGGCCGAACAACTTACGGAAGGTACTATTGTCACCCTGCTGCCTGATCGGGGCGACCGATACCTGAGCACCACCTTGTTCCGTTCCACCTGCGCCTGCTGCCCGCCCTGATTCAGGCAACATAGCAGCAGCTTTCTTTCTGCAATTTATTCATTTTAGGCCCTTTCATTATTTCTTTAAGCCAAAGCTTTCACCACGAAGGATAGGAAGAGCACGAAGGTAACTACAAAGACCAGTTTGCCTTTTCTTCGTGCTCTTCGTGGTAAATCCCTGCCATTATTCTTCTTTTTAACACCCCCCCATCACACAAATTTTTTCCTATAAGCCACAACTTGATTGACAAAATGTTCGCCTAGCTAGATAATTCGTTAACCTAACTAACTAAAAAGATGGCCGCCACGATGACCAAAAAAAAGAGAATGAGTGACATCATCGAAACCGTCGGCCAAGCACTGGTCAACGCCAAGGTAGAGAAGCTGCGAAAAATCGGCTCCCCCGAAATTAACCTGACCCAGTTCCAATACATCAGCGTCATCAACCAGAACGGCGACCTGAGCTTTACAGGGCTGGCCCAGGCCCTGAACCTGAGCAAACCGGCGGTCACTTCAATCATCAACAAGTTGATCGACCAGGGTTACGTCTACAAACGCCAATCGGAAAAAGACCGGCGAGTTTACCACATTCACCTTACTGAAGAAGGTAAACAGGTTGCCGACGCCTATGAAGAGTCGCGGCGGGAATACGTCGATGGCATCCACCGGCGCCTGACCGATAGCGAGTTCAATCGGTTGCTTGAGTTGATGGAAAAAGCTCTACACTGATACTTTTTTAGCTTTAATACTTTGGCAGATGGCCAAAGCCCTTGAAAGGACAGCCCGCCATGGCCCGCCCAACGATATTTAAAACGGCAGCGCCAATTTTTTTCAAATGCCCTGGGCGCCATTTTTTCCTGGCAACCTGGTTTCTGGTCTTTCTGCTTCTGGCTCTTCCGGCCGCAGCAGATCCCCTGCGTATCGGCGTCATCCTGGATGGCCCCTGGGCCGGGAACGGGCCGTTGCTGGATCTGTTCAAAGCTGAGGTTACAGCTCTCACCAGCGGCGAGTTTCCGGTCAGCTTTCCTGACGACAAAACGATCACCGCCGACTGGTCAATGACCGGGGTAAAAAGTGCAGCCGACGACCTTTTAGATGATCCGGAAGTTGATCTTCTGTTAGCCATCGGAGTTCTGACTTCCCACGACCTGGCCCATCGTGGCGCCCTTGCCAAGCCGACGGTGGCGCCCTTCACGGTTGACCGTGATATCCAAGACTACCCGTTGCGACAATCGGCCAGCGGCGTCCCCAATTTTTGTTATCTGGCCCCACCCTCTCCCATACTTCGGGATATGCAAGTCTTTGGCGAGCTTCTGCCTTTTAAGCGCCTGGCGGTCTTAACCAACCGTCCTTACCTCGATGCAATCCCCGCCCTCACCGATGAACTCGCTGCCTACCTGGCCGGCAAAGGCATCGAAATGATCTCTATTGCCGTCGATGATTCAGCCCAGGCCGCTCTTGCGGACCTGCCGAAAGATATCGATGCCGTTTACGTAACCCCTTTGTTACGCCTGCCGCCAACTGAACTTCAGGTCTTGATCGAGGGACTCAATATCAGGAAGTTACCGAGTTTTTCCTATTTCGGCCATAGTGAGGTGCAGCAGGGCCTCCTGGCAGGCGCTGCGCCCAAGTCGGATTTTCCGCGCCTGGCCCGCCGCACCGCCCTTACCATCCAGAGCATCCTTTTGGGCAAAGACCCCGGTGAACTTCCCGTCTTTTTTTCTCAGGAAGACCGTCTCAGCATCAACATGCGCACCGCCCGGGCCATTGGCTTTTCACCGACCTGGGAACAGCTTTTAGAGGCTGAGCTGATCGCTGAAGAAGCCAATGGCCCGACCCGGACCTTCACATTGGCCGAAACCGTCCAAGAGGCTCTGAATCTCAATCTCGATCTGGCTGCCTCCGATCGTCGCATCGCCGCCGGCGAAGCCGAGGTCCGTAAAGCCCGGGCAGAACTGCTTCCTCAACTGGCCGTTGTTGCCAACGGCCTGCTCCTCGATGAAGATCGGGCTGAAGCCAGTTTCGGCAGCCAGGCTGAACGGTCGGCAACCGGTGGGCTGATATTGGAACAATCCCTCTATTCTGAAACACGACGGACCAATTACCATGTGCAGGGACAACAGCAGGAAGCCAGACTGGAGGAACGCCGGCAACTGCGCCTCGATATCGTCCAGGCGGCAGCCACCGGCTATCTCAACGTGCTGCGCGCCAAGACTCTGCAAAAGATTCAATCCGATAACCTGCAGGTGACCCGCTCGAATCTGACCTTGGCTCGTCGACGCCAGGCCGTGGGTTTCAGCGGCCCGGCCGAGGTCTATCGATGGGAGAGTCAACTGGCAAGGGACCGCAAGGCAGTCGTACAGGCGGCAACCCAGCGTTCTTTAGCTGAGATCGACCTTAATCGCCTGTTGCAGCGCCCTGCAGAAGAATCTTTTACCACTGCGGAAATCGACCTCGGCGCCCCTGAATTTCTGGTTTCCAATCAACGGCTCGAACCTTATCTGGCCACGCCGGCTGCTTTTGCCCGTTATCGTGACTTCATGGTCGAGGAAGGGCTGGCCGAAATTCCGGAACTGAAGCGTATCGACCGGGCTATCGATGCACAGGAACGTATCCGGCTGGCAGCCCGGCGTTCATTCTGGGCCCCGGAAGTATCTCTGCGTGCCGACCTCAGTCAACAACTCTACGAGGGAGGTGCAGGGGTTGACTCGCCCTTCTCCGGCACCCTTTTACCCATCGAAATACCCCAGGCTAACGACACCGACTGGAGTATCGGCCTCAACCTGGCCCTGCCGCTATTCACCAGCGGTGCCCGCACTGGGGAGTTGCAGCAGGCCAATGAAGAACTGGCGCGGTTGCATCTCGAACGCCGGGCATTCGCAGACCGTTTTGAACAGCGAATCCGCACTGCATTGCAGCGCGCACGGGCTTCTCACACCATTATCGGCTTATCGAGTCAAGGGGCTGCAGCTGCCCGCAAGAATCTCGGTTTAGTGACGGATGCCTATTCCCGCGGACTGGTATCGGTTATCGAATTGATCGATGCCCAAAATGCCGCTCTGGTCGCCGACAGCCTGTCGGCCAGCGCTGTCTATGACTTTTTTATCGACCTGATGGAAGTACAACGCTCCGTCGGTCGATTCGATTTTTTCCTCGGCCCGCAACAGAGGGAAGACTGGTTTCATCGCCTGGAAGAGTTTTGGCGACGAGATAATACTTCAGCTCCTTAAACCGCTGAAGTTATCAGGGGACCTGTCAGATCTATCGCTTCTTTACTGACCTGAGTTTTGAAATTTTTGGCCAACTCAACCCAATGGCCATCAAGGAGAGAGACCCCATGTTAATCCGCAACCTGCTGGCGTTACTGTTGCCCCTGATTTTGCTCGCCTGCGGAAGTGAACCCGCCCAGCAGCCGGAAACAATCCGGCCTATCCGTTATCAAAAAGTCAAACCGGGAAGCAGCCTGCTGAAACGGACCTTTTCCGGAATGGCCCAGGCTGGAGTGGAATCAAGGCTCAGCTTTCGAGTATCCGGTGCCGTAGAAGAAGTAGCGGTTCAGGTTGGAGACCAGGTCAAAAAAGGTCAACTGATTGCCCGGCTCGATGCCACCGACTATCGGCTGCAGGTGCAGGAAGCACAAGCGGCTCTGGCCAACGCACGAGCCCAGGCCCGCAATGCTGAAGCGAATTACGAGCGGGTGAGGGGATTGTATGAAAATCGCAACGCTTCCCGTAACGATCTGGATGCCGCCCGGGCCGCCAACGAATCGGCCGAAGCGCAAGTTCGGGCCAGCAATACACGCCTGGAACTGGCCCGCTCTCAACAAGCCTATACGCGGCTTACCGCACCCAGCGCCGGTGCCATTGCCAGTGTCCCCATTGAGGTCAACGAAAACATCGCCGCAGGCCAGATGGTGGCGCTGCTTACCTCCGGCGCGCTAACCGAGGTCGGCTGTACCGTTCCTGAGAGCCTCATCACCCAGATCAAGCAGAAGATGTCCGTTGAGGTTTTCTTTGACGCCCTGCCCAAGCGAAAGTTTTTGGCCACGGTCACCGAAGTCGGCGTTGCGGCCACCGGCCAGGGAACCACCTTTCCGGTCACCGTACGTCTTGAAAAAGACTCGGCACTGATCCGTCCCGGCATGGCCGCGACCATTATTTTCTTTCTGCCTAAAGCTGGAAACAACAACCCGGTTTTAGTAACACCCGAAGCTATCGGTGAAGATCGCAAGGGGCGCTTTGCCTTTGTAGTCGAATCCGGCAAGGACGGATTGGGGATCATTCACCGACGGGCCGTTACGGTAGGTGAACTGACTTCGGAGGGACTGGAAGTTCTCAGCGGGCTTCAGGACTCCGACCTGGTCGTTACCGCCGGAATCAGCCGCATCCAGGAAGGACAACAGGTTCAAATTCTCGCCGGCAACGAGGTCCAACCATGAATCTGACCCGGTCCGCTCTGGAAAAAAATCGGGTAACCCTGGTCGCTCTGGTGGTTATCGTTCTGGCCGGTCTGTTCTATTTTTCCACCTTGCCCCGTGCCGAAGATCCCGGTTTCGTGGTGCGGGTAGCCCAGGTACTGACTTATTTCCCCGGAGCCAGTCCCGAACGGGTTGAGCAGTTGGTTACCGACAAGCTGGAAAAAGTCATACAGGAAATTCCCCAGATCGACTACATCGAAAGCGAATCGAAACCGGGCGTTTCAGTCGTCTGGGTCAACATCCTTGAGCGTCACAAAGAGATGCGTCCAATCTGGGACGATCTGCGACGCAAGGTTTCCCGGGCTACCGGCGAACTTCCCGATGAAGTGGTCGGTCCTTTCGTCAACGATGAGTTCGGCGACATCTTCGGAATTATCGTCACCATTAGCGGGGAAGATTTCAGCTATGCCGAACTCAAGGAAATCGCCGACGATTGCCGGAATGACCTGTTGCTTAATCCACACATCGCCAAGGTCGACATTCAGGGCATTCAGCAGGAACGGGTTTTTGTCGAATACCAAAACGCCCGACTGGCCGAACTAGGAATATCCCCCTTTCAACTTAAAGGCATTCTTGAAGCCCGCAACATCATTATTCCCGGCGGCGAAATCTTTACCGAGCGAGAGCAGATCGTCCTCGAGCCGACCGGGAACTTTGACTCGGTGGCCGATCTCAAGCGTACGGTCATCACCTTGCCCGGCCGTGAGGGGGTCGTCTACCTGGAAGACATTGTTAATATTCGGCGCGACTATATCGACCCGCCGACCAGCCGAGTCCATTATAAAGGGAAGCCGGCTTTAACCCTGGCCCTCAATCTACGCGAAGGCGGTGACATGCTGGCCCTTGGCGATGACGTCAAGCAGGCTCTGGAACGCTTTCGCCAGGCATATCCCGTGGGTGTCGATTTCGACATCGTGGCCTTTCAGCCCGAGCATGTAAAACGCAAAGTCGACGAGTTCGTCACCAACCTGCTGCAGGCCATGGTCATCGTGCTGGTGGTAATGCTGCTTTTTCTCGGGTTGCGCACCGGCCTGGCGGTATCCAGCCTGATCCCCATGGCCATGATCATGGCTCTATTGGTCATGGGCCTGCTCGGCATCGGCATCGACCAGATGTCCCTGGCAGCCATGATCATTGCCCTGGGCATGCTGGTCGATAACGCCATCGTCATGTCTGAATCGATTATGGTTTTGATGGGCGAGGGTAAATCGGCCGTCGAAGCGGCCATTGAGTCGGCCCGGGAGTTGAAAATTCCTCTGCTGATCTCCTCCCTGACCACGGCCGCCGCTTTTCTACCCATCTATCTGGCCAAATCATCAACGGGCGAATATACCGCCCCTTTGTTCAAAGTGGTCACCATCACCCTGCTGTCTTCCTGGATTCTGTCATTGACCATGACGCCTCTTTTTTGCGTCTATTTCATTCGAACCAAGAAAAAAACAGGGCAGGACAGCTACAACAATGCCTTTTATCGCCGCTATCGGAGTTTCTTACTTTTCATACTGCGCAACCGGTTGCTCACGCTGACCACCGTACTTCTGGTTTTTATGATCGCCATGGCCAGCTTCCGCTTTGTGCCGAAGATGTTCTTTCCTCCCCACAACAAACCGATCTTCAGCGCCGAACTGCGCCTCCCCGTCGGCACCCCATTGAAACGCATGGAAGCGGTGGTACAGCAGATCGAAGACTTCATGCGAGCGGAAATGATGGCCGACCCGGAAAAGGCCCAAGAGGGTCTGGTCAGCTGGGTCAGTTACATCGGCTCCGGTGCTCCCCGCTATATGCTGCCTTACTCCCCCGAGGCACCGAGCCCCGAATACACCTATATGCTCATTAACGGCACCAGCCGCGATAACAATCTGACAGAAATGATTCCGCGCCTGGAAAGCTATTGCCTGAACAACTTTCCCGACCTGACACCAAAAGTCCGCCCGCTGATCCTCGGCCCCCCCATCGAGAACCCCGTGGAGGTGCGACTCTCGGGAAAAGACACCGACCGTCTTTTCGATCTGGCACACCAGACCAAGGAGCAATTGGCTAAGATTCCCGGCAGCCGCAATATCACCGACAACTGGGGCGCCCGGACTAAAAAACTGGTCGTCCAGATCAACCAGCCACGGGCGCTACGGGCCGGGCTTACCAGCAGGGACATCGCCGTATCGCTGCAGACGATTCTGAGCGGGATCCAGACTACCGAATATCGGGAAGAGGATGAGTTGATTCCCGTCACTCTGCGTTCCGTAGCAGCGGACCGCAAAGACATCGGCAAACTGGAGAGCCACAACATCTATGTACAGCGGACCGGCCAGTCGGTACCTTTGAAACAGGTAGCCGACATCAATATCGCCTGGCAGCCGGGCAAGATCATCCGCCGCAACCGGGTGCGGACCATTACTGTGCAATCCAACATCGACAGCGGCGCCAATGCCATCGCCATCGGCGAACAAATCGACGGCTGGCTCAAAGAACAAAGCCGCAATTGGCCTTTTGGCGACAAATACCAGCTCGGCGGGGAGATCGAAACCTCCGGTAAAGCCAATAAATCGATCGCGGTCAATCTGCCCTTGACCACCTTGCTGATCGTGCTTCTGCTGGTGGGACAGTTTAACTCGCTGCGCCGGCCTTTGATCATTCTGCTGACCATACCCCTGGGTATGATCGGGGTAACCTTCGGCCTCCTGGTCACCGGCTCTTACTTCGGCTTTATGACCCTGCTGGGCATCATCGCCCTATGCGGCATCGTCATCAACAACGCCATTGTATTGATCGATCGTATCAATATTGAAATCGACGAACACGGCCAAGACCCAGCCACCGCCATTCTTGAATCGGCCCAACGCCGAATGCGACCGATCCTGCTCACCACAGCCACCACCATGGGCGGCCTGTTGCCTTTGTGGCTCAGCGGCGGACCCATGTGGGAACCGATGGCCATCTCCATCATCTTCGGCCTGCTTTTCGCGACCATCCTGACCCTGGGTCTGGTACCGGTACTCTACAGCCTCTTGTTCCGAGTCAACTTTCGCAACTATTCCTACCGACCGCCCGGCGGCACGATCTGATTCGGCGCGATTCTCTTATCAACATCCCCTCGATAAGTATCCATAAAAAAGGATTTCCGAAACGACAGGGCCCCGGCAACAGCCGGGGCCCTGTTTTCTCATCTAATGGGCGTTAGCCGCCCGCAGGGACGACCAAGAACCACAATTAGGCCTTATAGGTTTTAAAACCCAATAGCAACTACGATCACTGCAGGCAAAAGAAAAGAATCGACCGTATTAGCAACCAACTTTGGAAAGAGGGACCGATGAAAGAAATTGCTGCCGCCTTAAGATATCCCGAACGTTTTTAACCTTCCCCCTACCCACGCGAACGCATGCTCCACGCAGTGGCAGCCATTTTTTGCATACTTTTTGTTGGCTTGGACAAAAAGTATGGCGGCTGGCGGGCCGCGACCCGCCGGTTCTCTTGACCAGCTTCTAAAATTAACCAGACGAAAAACCTTTAAAATTACAAATTCTTACCATCTTGATCATCAACCAGCGCCTCAAAACCGGCAATCACATCGAACAACTCTTCAGTCACGCTGTTCTGGCGCAGAGCATGATAATCCGCCCGAAAATCCACACGCATTTCTTCAATATTTTTCTCGGCTCGTTGCATCGCCGCCAACCGGGCAGCGTTCTCCGCAGCCAGGGATCCGGCAAAGGCCCGAAACAACGACACAAAGAGATACTCGGCGATCAGAGCGGAAAAGAGGGGTTGCCAAGGCGAAGAGTAGAGCGGCAGACAGCGTCCCGGCCAGCGCTGACCGCTCATGGAGGCGAGCCAGCGATCATCGGGGGGAAGCAAATCAACCTGCAATAGGTCATAATGAGTCGCCTTGGCTGGGGCATTATGAAACAGCAGCAACCGGGTTTCACCGTGCTGTCTGCGCCTGGCTTCAAAACACAGCAGCACCTCTTGTACAGCCGCGGTGATCGCCTGGGCCGAGGAGGGAAGATGATAGTTTTTTTCCGCCGCTTCAAGACGCTCAGCAAGCCCCGCAGCAACCTTTTCACCAACCGCCCAAACCGTACAACGACCATCTTCCCGGTGAATCTGGCGATAAACCGTTTCCACCCCGTCCAGGACCAGCTCGTTGAAACGACCGACCATCCCCTGGTCCGAACCGAAAACCAGCAACACCGTCTGATGGGGACTTTTAATCGACCCAACCAGTGGGCGATTTCGCAATACAGCCTGCAGACCCATTTCCACGGTTCGGTTATAATCGTCCAGAGAACGCAACGAGCGTTCATACTGGTGGATATTGACCGCAGCCATGGTCTTCATGGTACGAACTACGGTGTACAAGTCGTCGGCGCTGCGAATACGCCGCTGCAGATCAAGCAGAGCCTGACTCATGAGGTTTCCTTCAGTGCCGCTGCTGCGGCTTCCCGCAGGGTCCGTAAATCGTCTTCCGCAAGCTTTTCGCCCCCTTCGATTCTAGCCGAAAGCTCCGGCAAAAGCGCCATCGCCCCGCAAACCCTTTCTTCGGCCTCGGCCATATCCGATTCGGCAACATCATCGAACAGACCGCTGTTCACCGCATGCAGAACCATCACCTGCTCAACGGCTCCGCGCGGTGCACACTGGCCCTGTTTGAGCACGGCCCGTACCCGCCGACCGCGGTTCAACAGTTGACGGGTTGCATCATCAAGTCGGGTCCCGAAGCGGGCGAAAGCTTCCATTTCCATAAACTGGGCATAGGCCAAACGCAAGTCGCCGACAACCGCGCGGTAAGCGGGCAACTGAGCTTTGCCACCAACCCGGGAGACCGAGCGGGTAATGTCGACAGCCGGCAGCTGGCCCTTTTGAAAAAGACCGGGGGACAGGTAGATCTGGCCGTCGGTAATGGAAATAAGATTGGTGGGAATATAGGCGGCGAGATTTTGCGCCTCGGTTTCGATGATCGGTAAGGCCGTCAGGGAACCGCCCCCACCCTGCTCTTTGAGCCGGGTGGCCCTCTCCAGTAATCGAGAATGGATATAGAAGATGTCGCCGGGGAAGGCTTCACGGCCGGGAGGTCGGCGCAACAGCAGGGACAGTTCGCGGTAAGCCCGGGCATGGCGGGTCAAATCATCGTAAACCACCAGAACATCCCGCCCCTGTTCCATAAAATATTCGGCAATGGTCGTCGCAGCATAGGGGGCAATATACTGTTGGCCCGGGGGATCGTCCCCTTCGGCGACCACCACCACGGTATAATCCAGCGCCCCCCGCTCCCGCAACTGCGCTACAACCGAAGCGACACTCGATGCCCGCTGGCCGATGGCGCAATAAACACACAGCACCCCTTTATCGTGCTGGTTGATGATGGTGTCGACGGCCAGGGTCGTCTTGCCGGTCTGACGGTCACCGAGAATCAGCTCTCGCTGCCCACGACCGATGGGAACCAGGGCATCGACCACCTTGATGCCTGTGAGCAGGGATTCGGACACCGGCAACCGCTCCATGATCGCTGGCGCCGGTCGTTCCAACGGCCGTCGTTCGTGACAGGAAACCGGACCGGCTCCGTCCCGGGCCTGCCCGACGGGATCGACCACTCGGCCGATAAGTCCTTCCCCCACCGCCACATCGAGCACCCGGTCGGTTCGAACAACCTCATCACCGGCTTGCAAAGCATCGTAATCACCGAGCATGGCCACCCCGATCTCCTGGCAATCAATATTAAAAGCCAGCCCCATCACGCCTCCGGGGAAAGCCAGCAGTTCTTCGTTTCGAACCGTATCGAGTCCGTGAACCCTGGCGATACCACGGCCGACATAATCGATTTTTCCGACCTGCTGCAACAGCAACTGCGGTTGATTAATAGATACGGTCTGGCGAAGAACGCCGAGAGTTTCATCCAGCAGGTCGCTGTAACCGCCCATCAACTCCTCCCGGCTTCTTCTACGGCAGTTTCCACTTCTTCGAATTGCCGGTCGATCTGTTGCTCCAGCTCTGCAAAGTAACTGTCCACTCCCCAGGATAATTTCAGGCCGCCAAGGATCAGCTCGATGCCGAGTGACATCTCTTCTTTAATGTCATAGCTGAGAGCCAGCTCCTGCCCAAGCACTCTGCGCAGAGCGGTTTCGAGCTTGTGGCGGATGGCTTCATCCAAAGCAACAGTGCTTCGCACCAGGATTCCGGATTTTTCCGCAGCTGCTTGGCAGTGCGCTTGCTGCGTCTCGTCCAAGGCGGTGAAACGGGCGATAAATCGCTCTGCCAGCAGCGTAGCCAGATCGCAACCGGTTAGATCGTCAAGAGATTTACGGGCGATCTGCAATACCTCGTTGCCAATGCGTTTTTTCATTTCGGTCATGAACATCTGCCGATCCCGACAAACCGCAGCCTTCCAGGCCTTTGCCAGTTCGGACGCTTCCGCACGTCCCTGGTCGATGAGCTTCTGGCGGTGCAAAGCAGCGTCTTCGGAAGCCTGGCGCATACTCTCATCCCGCCCTTCTTCAAACTCCCGATTGAGGCGCTGATACTCGGCGGCCTCTTTTTTGGCAGCCTCCTGTTCTTGACGGGCCTCCTGCAAACGGCTCTCGATTCGGGCTTCACGCCGTTCCATGGCCTGAATGATCGGTCCATACAGGAACCGTTTCAACAACCAGATCAACAGCAGGAAGTTGAGCGCCTGGGCGGCGACGGTAAACCAGTCGATAAGCATCGCCTAGCCTCCCGCCGACTGGCCGAGAAAGTGCTGCCAGAAGGGATTGGCGAAAATCAGAATCATGGCCACGACAAAACAGTAAATGGCCGTCGACTCGACCATCGCCAGACCGACAAACAGGGTGCGGGTGATGGTGTTGGCTTCATCGGGCTGCTGCGCCAGGGCACTAAGAGCCTGAGCCAAAGCCCGCCCTTCACCGAGAGCCGGACCGATGGCGCCGATAGCGATGCACAGTCCGGCCGAGACGATTGAGGCAACGGCCACCCATCCGAGACTATCCATGTAAACCTCCTTGTCCGGTACCTTCCCGAACCAGTTGCACTTTAGCTGCGGCGGCGATATAGACCGCCGCCAGAACGGCAAAGATATAGGCTTGAATAACGCCGGTGATCAGCCCGAGCAGCTGCATGACCACCGGAAATATGAGAGGCGTGATAGACAGCAGAATACCGGCAATCATGCTGCCGCTCATGATGTTG
>NPIE01001285.1_pt3 | contig 12933 bp, 2 predicted proteins | sample 8637661 | NCBI WGS metagenome assembly NPIE01 (sample SAMN07420842, study PRJNA396082) | bioreactor metagenome | isolation source: sample BA12 brine-fed electro-methanogenic bioreactor BA | place: Japan: Kochi | collected 2016-12-09 | reverse complement strand
ATTCGTTTGCGGGAAGCCAGCGGACTGGATGTTCTGAAAGACGTCAAAATCAGATTTCCGGAGCTGGAAGTGATCATGATCACCGGTCATGGCGATATGAACACAGTGATCGAAGCGATGCGGCTGGGTGCGATAGATTTTCTCTCCAAACCTTTTCAGCAACTCGATGTGCAGATCGCTATCGAGCGCACCGGTAAATTTGTAAGTATGCAGCAGGAACTGCAACAGAGCGAAGCCCGTAATTCGCTGATTTCCCGGGAACTGGAAGAAAATATCGAGCGGGAATTCATTGGCGAGAGCGAGGCGATCAAACAGGTGCTCGAGCTGGCTCTGCAGGCAGCAAAATATGATGATGTTAATGTGCTGATCAGCGGCGAAAGCGGCACCGGCAAAGAGAACATCGCCCGCATCATCCATTTTGCCAGCTCTCGTAAAAGCAGAAATTTCTTTCCGGTGAATTGTTCTGCTATCCCCGAATCTCTGATAGAAAGTGAATTTTTCGGACACAAAAAAGGCTCGTTCACCGGCGCCGTTCAAGATAAAAAAGGCTTTTTCGAACTTACTGCCGGCGGCACGCTTTTTCTGGACGAGATCGCCGATATGCCAATCAACCTGCAGTCCAAGCTGCTGCGGGTGATCGAAGAGAAGAAGATCAAACGCCTGGGAGAGGAGCGGGAATTCGGCGTGGATGTGCGCATCGTAGCCGCCACCAATCATGATCTTTCCAATCTGGTGCAGCAAAAGAAGTTCCGGCTGGATCTTTATCACCGGCTGAACACGCTGATCATCGAGATTCCACCTCTGCGCACACGTCCCGAAGACATCGAGCCGCTGCTGAAGCATTTCGTGGCAAAATTTTCACAGAAAGTCAAGCGCCTGCCTCCGCAGATCAAACCTGATCTGATCAATTATCTGAAAGAATATGATTTTCCCGGCAATGTGCGGGAACTGAAGAATCTGGCGGAACGAGCTCTGATCATCTGCCACTCGCAGGTTTTGGACCCGAGCTGCTTTCCACTGAATTGCGATACACCGGTTTACCACGTAAAAGAAATTCTTGAACTGAATCTGCAAGAGAACGAAGCAGAATTGATAAAGAAAGCATTGCAGCAATCAGGCGGCAATCAAACCAGAGCAGCGGAACTGCTGGGTATTTCACGCCATTCTCTGATTCGTAGGATAAAAAAACAATAAACCTTGAAAAGGTTTTCAAGGCTTCTCTTCCTGCTGAACCTTTTCTATAGTTTTTACGTATTTCAATCCATATAACCATTGAAAAGGCTGAATGATAGAATTCCTCCAATTTAAGCTTTTTCAAGGTTCTCAACATTCCGCACACCCTGTGCGATTCTGCTACAACAAAAACGCACAACTGGATTGACTCAAGTTTGAAAAATTTTCAATATTTATGAAATCTGATCAAATCTGAAATCAACTTAACGGCCTATAAAATAAAAAATTAACCAAAAATAAATAACCATTTATCTTCTCTCTTCTTTTCGAGTTATCCATTGGCATAGCAATTGCCATTAGATATTTCAGGAAGGAGAGATGAAGAAAGTATTAATTATCGATGACGACGCCAGGGTCTGCGAAGAACTCAGCGAATTTCTGATCAGAAACAAATACGAGGTATTTTCGGCTGATAGACCTTCCATGGCTTTTCAAATCCTCGCTGCTCAGCCTATCGATATTCTCTTTCTGGATTTCACGCTGCCCGAAATGGACGGACTGCAAATCCTGAAGATAATGACCATTGAACATCCCGAAATCAAAACGATCATGATCTCCGGCTGTGCGGATCGAACCATCGTCGATGAAGCCAGAGGCAGCGGAGCAGTGGAATTTATCCATAAACCGTTCCTGCCGCAGCAGGTGAATGAAGCGTTGAAAAAACAAACAATTTTACCAAGGGGGAATAATGTGTAGTTTATATTCGCGTTTTTTTATCAGCAAATCCGTATTTGCGCTTGTTTTATTTCTGATGTTCAGTGTGATACTGAATGCCGGAGTTGTGGAAAAAACATTTTACTTCGAAAAACCTGAAATAACATCCAGAGATGGTTATGATTTCATAAAATTAAATGACTGTTATTTCACATCCATTCCTGGTGAACCGCAAATCCCTTTAAAAAGTGTGAGTTTGCTCTTAGCTCCGGGTGAACAAGCTATTTCTGCTACAATTAAAAATGGTGAACTTCTTGAGATACCTGGTGATTATTTTGTATTTCCTGCACAATATCCGGTTCCGATAAGCGAAACGCAGTATTCCGAATTCATCCAGCCTTCAAGAGAGATTTATCATTCTGATGAGATTTATCCGCAAAAACTTAACTCTGATGTCTATACTCAATACTCTAATGGACATTCTATTGCGTTTCTGCAGATTTATCCTGTTCAATATCAACCACTCGCAGGAAAGCTATCCTATTATTCTTCTATGACTATTATAGTTGAAACAAGAGCAACTAATGAATCGAAAAGAGCTTATAGGAATTTCTATCGGGGAAAAAATAATTATTCGGAAAGTTTACAAAAGAGCATAGACAATCAGGAAATGTTTGAGCAATATTCAGCATATATCAATCCATCGGATAATACAAACGATAACAATAATGGTTACTTGATCATAACTAATAATGCTTCAGTTACATATTTCCAGAACTTCATCTTTTTCAAAAGAAAACAGGGATACAACGTGATTGTTAAAACCACTGAAAGTATCTATCTCGAATTTGCCGGTGGTCATGATAATCCGGATAGGATACGTTCCTGCATTATAGATGCTTATACCAATGACAATGTGAGTTATGTTCTTTTGGGCGGTGATGTGGAGATTATTCCGCATAGAGGTCTATATGGAATCGTCAATTCAAATATTGGCATTATGGAAGATTTTGATATTCCTGCCGATATTTATTATGGTTGTTTAGATAGAGTTGGAACAGGGAATGGACCAGACTGGAATGTCGATAGCGATGATAAATGGGGTGAACATGGAGAAGCTGATTATTTACCGGAAGTTTCAATTGGAAGAATATCAGCAGAAACGCAAACTGAATTTACAGATGCCTTGTATAAGCAGATGTTATATCAAAATAATCCTGTACGTAATGATCTGGAAAAAGCTTTAATGGTTGGTGAACAATTGGATGATGAACCTACCTGGGGAGGTGATTACAAAGATGAAATTATCTTTGGCGACAACAACGGAACAGCTCAATGTCCACCTATTCCAAATAATTTCACTGTTAATACGATTTATGAAAGAGAGAACGCCTGGACCTTTAATGAATTGAAAGATAGTCTTAATGCGGGAACCCATATTGTAAACAATATGGCTCATGCAAATTCTGGCACTGTAATGAAAATTAGCAGGAACCAAGTAAATACTACAAATTTTACAGTAAATGGAGTTAATCACAACTACTATATCATGTATTCACAAGGCTGCTATGCTGCTGCTTTCGATAATAGGAATTCCAGTTTCGCATATCAAAATGAGGATTGTATTGTTGAGATTATTGCTAATTGTGAAAACGGGTGCGTTTCTTTCATTGGCAATTCGCGGTATGGTTGGTATTCAATAGGAAGCACCGGAGGGGCATCTCAATTTTTCGATAAAAGATTTTTCGCTCAACTTTGGGAAATGAATGTTCCCAATATCGGTAGGGCTCTCGACGCCAGCAAAATGGATTTGGTAAGTCTTTGTAACGAGGATATTATCCGCTGGGTCTATTATGAATTAACCCTTTTTGGAGATCCATCTTTGTTTATCTGGAGAGAATATCCAACGGATTTTTCATATATAAATATCTTAAGTGACATCGTGATTGGCACAACTCAGATCACTGTGCAGGTTTATCCTTTTGAGGACTATACTACCATTGGAATTTGCACCAATAACTCCGATAATATTAATTGTCGGGGTTTTGTAGATGATAATGGCGTTGCAGTAATCGATTTGAATAACCCTATAACACTGGAAGAAGTAATATATGTGACGGCAAATAGTCCCAATATTGTACCAAAACAAAAAATGGTCGGCTGGGTTCCCACGATCTGGGAAGGTCAATATTCGAATAGCTGGGGATATTTTGGCAACTGGCAGGATGGTGTTGTTCCTTCAGTTACGGACGACGTTCTAATCCCATCCGGCACCCCGAATTCTCCGGTTATTTCTACAAATGATGCTTATTGCCGAAATCTCACCATCGAATCCGGCGCCAGTCTCACCATCGGTCCCCGCACTCTTACCGTAGATGGGAATGCAGATATCTATGGTCATTTGGTCATGAACAATAATGACAGTAAGCTGATCGTGAACGGTAGTTTAAACTGGCGAGATGGTTCATCTGCAGATATATCGAATACTGCTCATACAGCTCAGATTGATGTTTACAGGCATATGAATTTTTCTGCTGGAGCAAATGTAATTCTGGACAGAGGATCTGTATATTTTAAAGGAAACCAATTCTCTACAATTGAGACATTGAATAGTGCGTGCAGTTTTAATAATTTGTACTTGAGTAAAGAATCCAGCACAGTATATCTGGGAACAGAATACTCTGTCGATCTTACAATAACAGGTGAATTATATAATTCCTATGATTGTACTGCTCGTACTTTGTATGATAATAATAATATTAACATTTATGTAGATTTATTTCCCAGTATAATTTTTCATATGGAAGCTGGGAAAATAAATTTCTTAGGTAATGACCAAAGAATAGTAGTAACAAACTCCTCTACTGATTCGATTAATTTCAATGATGTCGAGCTAAACGGTTCATTAACGCTGGATCAATTTATTTCAACTGGCGGTGAGATAAACATCAATGGCGATCTCATCTTCAATACAGGCACACTCGATGCAGCAGATATAGATATTTATCTGAGCGGAAACTGGATTAATAATACCGGTTCTTCAGCTTTCACGCCTGGAACAGGTTCGGTTATTTTCAATGGCACAGGAGATCAAACCTGTAATGGCGGCAGTTTTAACATCCTGAAATTGAATAAACCCTCCGGACAATTGATCATGAGCGGTTCCCGCACGATCCAGAGTTATGACTGGATGGATGGCATCATCACCTTCCAATCCGGTTACAATCAAATTCTCGATCTGACGGACAATGGTTTTTACGGCACCTGGCAGGTAAACGGCGCAACGCTGAATATTTTTCAGAATGCAGCTCAATCAGTCGATCTGAAAGGATCGATGATCATCTATTCGGGGGCTGTGAATGTTTTCGGCGGCTCGGGTGACAGCCGTTGGCCAGGCTCCGCTTCCGCCTATTTCTATATGGCAGGCGGTACTCTGGATTTTGTTGATCAGGGCATTTTCATCAATACGGATTACGCATTTCCCCATCTAATTTCCAGCGGTACGATCAAAACTCCTTACGATTTTGCTGTTACCCGTCATGACTTTACGCCGACCGGCGGTACGATCGAACTTTATGGGAATCAGGCTGCGGAAATCAACCTTGGTTCCAGCAGCAATCTGGTAAATCTGAAGATCAATAAAAGCTCTTCCAGTTCAGATGAGATCATCAGCCGGAATGAACCCACCGATCCTCTGCGTAAGACGGCAGTAACTGTTCTCACGGATATGGATCTGGCAGGTTCACTGCTGATCAGCGGTGGAGTTTTCAATCTGAACGGTCATGAACTGGATGTGGCACAAAATGTGGAGATCAGCGGTAAATTGAAAATGACCAACACTGCCGATAAGCTCAATGTGGACGGCGACGTCATCTGGAATTCCGGTTCGGCGGACGAGATCACAACCGGAGAGATCACACTGGAAGGCGACTGGAAATTCATGGAAGGAACTACAGCCACTCTGGGCAGCGGCAACACGGTTCGTTTTGTGGGCAGCGAAGTTTCAGAAATAGTCATAACCGAGTTTACGAACGCAGAATTCGGCGATCTGATCATAGATAAAACAGACAATTACATCATAATAGATATATCTTGTTCTGCACCTATGAAGTTGGCTGGGAACCTTACTATCAATGAAGATAACGAATTCTACGTAGCATACATGGAAGTAGATGGAGATATAACTCTGGCTGCCGGCTCGCTGTTGAAGATCGAATTCGGACAAAACGAAGTTGAGGGCAATATCTCAGTTTCCGGTCATCTTATTGTCGATGACTGTAATTTCTTTTGTTCGCAGGCTATTGCAGTGAATTCTGGAGGGAGTTTAACGATCGATAATGACGGTGATTTTGTGAATGATAAACCATATACGGGAAATTATCTAACCTTTGCCGGCACCTTGAATATTCTGGATGGAAGATTTGCTGTCTGGGATGAAAATGTTCGTTTCACATCAACCCCGAATTTCGGTGAAAACGGCGTTTTAGAATTGGGCAGAGGATTGCAGGCAAACACAGCAAATGCTTTCCAACCCAGTAACGGTGCTTTGTATTTTATGGGTGGTAGTTTATCTATTCTCGATATTTCCAATGGCAATTATCTGCATAGATTAATCATAAATAAAGTACCTACGCAGAGTTGCTGTCTGAATGCAGATCTCACTGTAAATGAAAATCTCTCTTTGAGTAGCGGATATTTGAAAGGAATGGGAAACGAGCTGACGGTGAATAATGACCTTATGATAGGTTACAATGGTGTTCTGGATCCGGATGATGAAGTAGTTAAAGTTGGCGGATTCTGGTATAATAATCGTGGAGCTGCCGGTTTCGTGGAAGGCGAAGGAACGGTGCGGTTGATTGGCAATTCCACAGGCGGCATCGCTTCCGATGAAACATTCTATAATTTGTACATAGACAAAGACTATGGTTCTTACTGGTACACTGAAATTGCCGCAGATAAAACCGTGCAGGTGGAAAATGAATTCAAAATCATAAACGGTAAGCTTTCGCCCAAAGCCAACAGCGCTCTCAATGTGGACGGACTGCTCTATCTGGCAGATGGTACTGGTATCCGAGTATTCGATGGTGATGACGGAGTAAATCTTTTCGTAGGTGGACATTGGAGCGATAATAATGATGATAATGCTGAAGTTTGCGGATTCCATCCTGGCTCGTCCACCGTCACTTTCGATGGGTCAACTGATCAGGTCTTCACATCATCGTATTCGCAGCCAGAATTTTACAATCTCACCATCAATAAAAATGATTGTCATTTCATTCCCTACAATAATCTTATCATCGGTGGCGATCTGCTCATCACGGACGGCTTCTGGAGCGATTATGCCAGCAACATGAGCCACACCTTCCTGGGTAGTGTGGATATCTGCGAAAACGGCTGGAGCGCTCGATATTCCACCGTCACTTTCGGAGGTACCGAAGAAGCTGCTTTTCAGGAAGCTGGACTTTGCAAATTCTACAATATCATCATCGACAAAAATCCCTCGGATGCCGGCAGAACAGCAGGAGAACTGACTCTATTGAGTAACATCCGCACCATCTGGGAAGGCGATCTTACAATTCAGTCAGGAACCTTGAATGCCAACGGCTACGAGATCGGCTGCACCGGGAACGTGACGATCGATGGCGGTAAACTGCTTTTGAATGATAATTCCATCCTGAAAGTGGGTGAGAACAAAATCCTTTCTGTGAACGGCAGCGGCAGGCTGGAATCTATCGGTTCGGCTGGCAGTGAAGCGACGATCACCAACTATGTATACAACGGTTATCATGATGTTTATATCTACACTGGAACGATAGCAGCTGAACATACAATTTTCAAGCGAATGACAACCGATGGCGTTTATATTTCCCTGTGGGGAAATGTCGATACCGATCATTCTTTCCACAACTGCACATTTCAGGATGGAGTGAGTGGCGGCAGACTGCTGCGCATCAAAAACGATCAGGATCTGGTTGTGAATGATGCCGTATTTCCCACCAATAGCTGGGGCAGTTCTTACAATGTTTATAAAAATATTAATCAGGGAAGTGTGGAATTCATCAATGCCAGCGGTGATTTTGCCGGAGAATCGCATGATTACGATCCCTACAATCGCCTCGACTGGACGATCATCATACCACCGGAAATCTATGTCTATCCATCTGAAATCAATTATGGTAATGTTTATATCGGGCAGAGCCAGATTGACGGTTTTCACATCCAGAACACGGGAGGCTTGCCTTTGAGCGGTACAATCACTGCTCCGGAAGGTTACACTGTTGCCTATTTTTCCGGTGATGAAAATGAGATCAGAGAAACGCGCAATACGATAGATTTCATGGTTGAAGGTGGGAATGATAAAGCCTATTCAGTGCTTTTTGAACCGCTGCTGGAACAGAGCTATAATGGAAATATTGTGATAACTCATAATGCCGGAGGCGATGATGAGATCGTGCAGGTCACGGGCGCCGGCATTCCGGTTCCGCCGCCGGAGGTTACAGCTTCTCCGGATTCTCTTCATTTCGGCAATGTTAATCTGGGAAATGATAAAACCATCGGGTTTACTATCATGAATACCGGCGGCAGCGATCTGATCGGAACAGTTTCAACGCCGAACGGCTTCAGCATTGCCGAAACAAGCTGGAGAAATATCGAAACCGGCGAGAGAAAACCGGCAAATCTCAATCATGAAACTGGCAGGAATGCCCTTTCATTTGATATCGAACCTTACTGGCAGGTTGATTACGATGTTGCTTTTGAACCCACAGCAATGCAGGAATTTTTTGATTATATGATCATTTCCAGCAATGCCGGACAGGATGTGCTTATTCCCTGCGTCGGTAATGGGGTGGATGCTGTCTTCAATTTCTCACCACATGTTATCAATAAAACCCTGCAATCTGGCGAAACCGATACAGAAAATCTTAATCTGTCCAACGCTGGCAATGTGCCCATCGATTATCTGGCTTATATCGAATATGAAAACAACGTAACCACCATTTTATCGGAAAGTTTTGAAGGCAGCACTTTTCCGCCTGCCGGCTGGAGTTTGCAGTCTCTGGACGGCTGGGGCAATTGGGAGCATTGCGGTTATAGCGGTTATGCCGGCACGCACAGCGCTCTTGCTTCTACCATGATGGTAGATGATGCCCGATTGATCGCGCCTGCCTTTACTGCCACTGCAGATTGCATCTTCCGATATTGGGTGCGGGCTGAAGATCCATTGATGTTCTTCGAAAACGCTTTATTCGAAGTGGAAATAACCACCAACGGATCAGATTGGATAACATTGCAGAGTTATTCCCAGGAAATCTTCACAGCAGACTGGGTGCCAAAAGGTTTGGCTTTGGGAGCTTATGCCGGTCAGAGCGTTCAGCTTGCCTTCCGGGTTCAGGATAATTCTTTCGGTAGCGGCATCAACGTCGATGATGTTCAAATCACTGGTAGCGCATCTCCAGCCTATTCCTGGTTAAGTTTAAACGGCGGTAACAATATCACCGGCACTCTGGCAGTCGGCTCTCCCGCTGTTGATAAAGTGATCGGCTTCAACACCGCCGGACTGGCAGATGGCAGTTATTATGCCAATATCCGCTTCATCAGCAACGATGCCACCGATCCCATCGATGATGTTGCTCTGGTGCTGAATGTAGGTGTTTATGAGCTTACTCTAACTCCGTCTGCTTTAGATTTCGGTGCTGTGGCAGTGGGCGATAGTGCAACAATCCAATTCACGATCGAAAACACCGGAACTCTGGAATCGTATGGCGAGATCAATCCGCCGGCAGGATATGAAGTTGCGGAATTCTGGCCGGAGCGCAGCAGTCCTCATCCTGAATCAGGCAACAGGGAACAACTCTATTACATGCTCTTCCCGAATAGCTCTTTTACCTATGAGGTCACATTCAAACCAGTGGCAACCGGTGATCATTCAGGGAATATTACGATCACTAACAATCTGGGTGAGGTAGATGAACTTCTGCCGGTGAGCGGAGTTGGTCTGGCTGCTGAATTATCCACTCAGCCAGCCGATTTCTATCAGGAACTGCCGCCGGAGCAAACTGCTTTGCAGCAGCTCAGCATTGCCAATCTCGGCAATGATGATCTGACGTATTCCATTTCGATTTCCCATTCTGCCGATGGCAGAGATGCGCTTGTATCCACCGGCTTTGAGGATACCACCTTCCCGCCTGCCGGCTGGACGGAAGAGATCATTTCCGGCAGTGTTGACTGGAATCAGAATTCCACCTATCCCCATAGTGGCAGCTATTGTGCCATGGCAGATCATCTGATCACCGATGCCCGGCTCATCTCTACTGCTTTCTCTGCTGCTTCCGATACAGAGCTATCTTACTACGTCCGCACTGATGATTTTCCCATGTACGGCGGCGATTTCGGTGTGGAAGTATCCACTGACGGAGTGAACTGGTCTTATCTCGATCAATATGCAAACGCCAGTCTTTCAGCAACTTATGTTCAGAAGGTGGTTTCTCTTTCTGCTTATGCCGGATCGGCTGTTCAGATCGCTTTCCGCATGCATCAAATCACGGGAACGGCAGATGCCGTTTATCTCGATGATGTACAGATCGGCAGTCCGCCGCCGCCTACCGATCAATGGTTGAGTCTGGATGGAACAGCAACTGCTTCCGGCACAATCACCGTTGGTAGCGCAGCCGACATTATCGAAGTGGGATTTGATGCTGCCGGATTGACTGCCGGCTCCTACAATGCCGATATCATCATTGACAGCAATGATCCCTTCATGTCGCAGATCGCCATCCCAACCATGCTGGTGGTAGGCTATCCTCAGATTGTGGTTTCACCGGATTCCATCGGCTACGGCACGATCCAATGCGGAGAGAGCGTGACGAATTATTTCAGAATCGAAAATACGGGCACGATCACTTTGAATGGTTCGATCACCGCTCCCGACGGTTATTCGGTGGCAGAAAATACGAATCCCGACAAGGGTAGAGAAAGGATTTCCGGCAGAAATTCATTAAGTTATGAAATTGCCGCTGGTATAAGTACAAATTTCACTCTCACTTTTTCTCCCAGCCTTCCGGGCGAGTATTATGACGATATGACCGTCAGCCATAACTCCGGCGGAAGTGATGTCGAGATCATTGTGGCAGGCATCGGAGCTACTGCACCGACGGTCACGACAGCAGATATAACCTATTTCACTGATGTAATGGCGATCGGCGGCGGCAACGTGACAGATGACGGCTATTCGGATGTTACTGCTTTCGGCGTCTGCTGGAGCACATCTTCCGCTCCCACTCTGGCAGATGATTTCACGACCGATGGCACGGGAATTGGCGAGTTTTCCAGCGTTCTCACCGGACTTACCACCAGCACCCAATATCACGTGCGAGCTTATGCTCAGAATTTCTACGGACTGGTTTATGGAAGTGAAATAACCTTTACAACTACTTCCGGTTTGCCGCCTGTACCACCTGAAAATCTAACGATCGAAATCAGTGGAGGATATACTGTTCTGAATTGGGATTCTGTTGATGAAGCAATTTCCTACAGGATATATTCTTCATCAGATCCTGATACTGCGACCGAAAACTGGACTTTTGAAGCCGAAGTCAGCAGCACAACCTGGAGTGAACCAATTACAGCGGAGAAGAAGTTTTATTATGTAACTGCGCTGAATTTACCGTAATAATAAGCATTCACTAAAAAAGTTAACTGTTTTAGCAGCGGAACTTTGTGAGGAGAAGCGGAAATTTGACGTGCTGAGTTTCTGTATTGTTACCATTAAATATCATGAACTAACTGCTTTCGAGATTAGATTCGAGTCTAACCCATCAAATTCTTCTTGACTAAAATGAGCAGTATTCAATAAACAAAACAGATTAATTATTTAGATTTTCTGGGAAAAATGTTGTGGTATTGAGTTAATATAATAAGGGGGAAAAATCCGATGAAAAGAGATCATGTTTTTTTTGTTTTTATGCTGATTGTGCTTGTGAGTGCGATTTTATGCGCAGAACAAAGTACAATTAACTTTCAGGGAATGCTGCAGGATGCGGACGGCATTCCGGTTAACGACACAAAAATGATCGAATTTCGTATTTATGATGATCTGACCGCTGGAACACAGCTTTGGTCGGAACTGCATTATTCTGTGAATATCGAAGACGGTTTATTTGCCGTGGAACTGGGCAATGACACTGCTTTTCCTGCCGATCTCTTTGCCGGCGATGAAATTTTCATCACCTTTTTTGTGGGCGGAGAAGAGATGACGCCGCGCCAGAAATTTCTGCCCGTGCCGTTCTCGATCCGCTCCAATCAGGCTGCCAATGCCGATACTTCTGCTTATGCTGCTACTCTGGAAGGTGTGGCTCTCTCCGGCGTGGTGCAACAGGATGAAGACGGCAACTCCACAATTACCGGAACTATGACCGCAGATGCCTTTGTAGGTGACGGCTCCGGCTTGAGCGGCATCACAGAGATTTATGATGATACCTATCTGCAAAAAGTGGGACCCGATACTCTCACAGCCACCTCGACTGATGCAGCCCTGAATATCGAAAATGAGGGCACAGGCAGCGGATTAAGAATTGACTCTGGCGGTGATGGAATTTACGTTCATAAAGCAGGCAATCCCACATATACAAATCCAAGTAGTAATAAAAATGGTTTTGAAGTAGCTGGAGCGGAAGGTCATGGACTCTCTATTGGAAGAGCGGATCAGCACGGGGTTTATGTTAATGAAGCTGGTTCTGATGGATTTCAGGTTTTTACTGCCGGAGACGACGGATTTTCAGTTCATTATGCTGAACGTAATGGGGTTTCTATAGTAGGTGCCGGAGACGATGGGGTTTATGTTGGTTCCGCTGGAAACAACTATTTTCAGGCAGGATATGATGGCAGTGAAATATTCTATGTGAACAGCAACGGTAGCCTGTTTTCTGAGAGTTTTCAAAATATCTCCTTTGCAGCCGGCAGTAACCGCTATCTTGGTTTGTCGGATAATACAAACAGCCTTTTCCTGGGTTCCACCGGCGGCGGCGGAGCACCCTACAGCATGTTTCT
>NPIE01001944.1_pt1 | contig 12937 bp, 10 predicted proteins | sample 8637661 | NCBI WGS metagenome assembly NPIE01 (sample SAMN07420842, study PRJNA396082) | bioreactor metagenome | isolation source: sample BA12 brine-fed electro-methanogenic bioreactor BA | place: Japan: Kochi | collected 2016-12-09 | reverse complement strand
GCCACCGTCACGTCGTCGCAGAGATAGACGTCCTGAATGGCGTTGAGGATTTTGACGCCGTCCGCCATGGGTTTCTGGAAGGCTTTGCGCCCGGAGATTAGTCCCATGCCGCCCGCGCGTTTGTTGATTACCGCCGTCTGAACCGCCTGCGCCATGTCGTTTTTGCCGGATGCGCCGCCGGAGTTGATGAGGCCGATGCGTCCCATGTAGCAGTTGGCCACCTGGTAGCGCGTCAGGTCGATGGGGTGGTCGGAGGTCAGCTCGGAATATACCTTCTCGTGGGTTTTCGCGAATTTTATCGCGTTGAAACCGCCGTTGTTCTCCGGCTGTTTCTGCTTGACGATGTCCGCCTGAATGGTTGCGGAGAGGTGGTTCGCCTGGCCTGTCATGTCTGAGGCGAGGTGGTAATCTTTGTCCGCCTTGAATGCCGGGTTGCGCAGATATGCCCACAGGATGGTCGCCATGCCCAGGGAATGGGCATATTCAAAGGCCTCGCTGATTTCGACTATCTGCCGGTTGCTCTCCTCGGAGCCGAAATAAATCGTCGCACCGACCGCAACCGCGCCCATATCGAAAGCCTGATCCACGCTGGCGAAGAGGATCTGGTCGTGCTTGTTCGGGTAGGTCATCAACTCATTATGGTTGATTTTCAAAATGAATGGAATTTTGTGCGCGTATTTCCTCGCGACGATTCCAAGGACGCCCAGAGTCGATGCCACGCCGTTGCATCCGCCTTCGATGGCGAGTTTCACGATGTTTTCCGGGTCGAAATAAATCGGGTTCGGCGCGAAACTGGCGCCGGCTGTGTGTTCTATCCCCTGATCCACCGGCAGGATGGAGACGTAACCGGTGTTCGCGAGCCGTCCGTGGCCGTAAAGTTCCGCGAGACTTCGCAGAACCGGCGCGGGACGATCGGACTGCACGAAAATCCGGTCGATGAAGTCCGGCCCCGGCAGATGCAGGTTCTCTTTTGGAAAGGTGTTCGATTTGTGGGCGAGGAAATAATCCGCCTCGTTGCCTAATAGTTGGACGATTTTGTCAATCATTATTGCTCCTTTATTGTGTTTCGTTATAGTCTTCGATTTGCCATTTGAGTTCGAGGGCAACCTCGCCCTTCGCAGGGATTTCCAACTTCCAATGATGCAGAAGGCTCGTCTGCTGATAGATTCGCTCGAACCCCGATTCGGAATTGCTCACCGTCTCGACGGGGGACATCCAGATATCGCCCTCGTCGCATGTGCATATGATTTTCCAGCCGTCGGCGTTCTCGTGAAGCTCGTATCTTCGAATATTCGAGAATTCCCTGCGGTCGCCGGTGCGGATGTTTTTGAGGTCGTCGCCGTCGAAATGGAAATGCACGCGGGGATGGTCGCCGCTCATCAGCGAGAAATGGGTCTCCGTGCCGAAATGGATTTTCAAATCTTCGACGTTCGGGTTGATTAGACGGTATCTCGCGACGAAACTCTCGCCTCCGTCGAGAAGCACAATTTCTTTCTCGATGCTGAAAGGCGTGCCGACATCGCCGTGGAAGATGCCGCCATCCCTGCGCATCTTTACCGATTGGCCTTCCGAAGTTAATTTCGGGCCGTCGATAATCAGATATGGTTGGTTTGCGAAATCGCCCAGTTCGGGGAAAGTGCCGTCGCGGAAATTGTCCGGAGTCAGCCCTTCGCCGAAGATGAAATCGACTAAAAAGCGGCGGTTATACCAATCGTAGTGGAGGAGTTTTGACAGTCCCGCCTCTTTAGCCTGCACGATGTCGTGAATGGAGGCCTGTCCGTCGCCCTCCGACGGCTCGTCCGCCTCCTCGACGAGGTGATGATAGCCCTCCGGACGTCTGCTGAATGTGTCTGTTATGTTGCGTTCCCATTTCAGAAGGTCGATTTCGGCGATTTTCCCGCCTTCGCCCGGCTTGATGAAAAGTTGTAAGTCGCCATCACGGAGAATGACCTCGTCGAAGCCGTCTATGTCCATATCCTCGCGGATGGCCGTTTTTTCGCCGTGTTTGGTGATGAGCTTTTCGCACCGAAGGATGTTATCGAAAATACCTCTGCGAAGATGGGGGAGATAAAGCCCGCCGAAGACGCCGTGCCAGTATGCGCAGTTACATTGGGCGCGGTAGAGTGCGCGGGCGCCTTCGCCGAAAGGTAGGCCGGAGTCAGTGAGCCGATTGCTGGCGTGCATCATGCGTTTGTGCATCCATGCCGATTCGGGGTATTTGGTCAGAAAACCCCGCCAGAATCCGCCTTTTAAGAAAGGACGCCATTCGTCCATCTTGCCCTCTTCTTCGAGGGCGTGGGCTTTGCGGTGAAATTCGGCGGCGAGATGCGCCGGAAGGGTCCATTCGCTCATCTCGAAATAACTGCAAGTCGGCAGATATACTTTGCCGATAGGCGGATGGGTGTCGATCCAGTCATCGAACCGGCTCATTTTGATTACATCGCGGTTTTCCGATATGCTTCGAAGGAAATTCGCCATCCAGCCCTCGTCCCAGACCCACTTTTTCGTGCCGGGCCAGAGACCGAATTTCTCGCCGTCGTCGCCGAAAACGAGAGCGCGGTTGTGGCCGGCGTCGGCGTGATTGACTAGGATATCCACGGTGTCCTTGGGATCGGCGAAGGGAATTGTATATCGCAAATCCTGAGAGATGGGGAATATCAGCGCGCTATGACCGCCGTCCTCGGTGATGTAATGGCCGAAAAGGTCGTCCCCGATAATACCTATGCTCTTGAAATGATAATCGTCGGTGAGGGTGTATTCCACTCCCGCCGTGTGAAGCAATTCCGGCAGGTGCGGCTCCCAGATGCGCTCGGTGAGCCATATTCCGCGGGGTCTTCGTCCGAATTTGTCTTCGAGGTAATCGGCCATCATGTTTAGCTGGCCGAGGGCGTCCCTTCGAGGAATAACCGCCAGAATCGGTTCATAAAAACCGCCGCCGAGAAGCTCCATCTGCCCCCGTTCGACCAGTTCGAGAATGATGTCGAAGAATTCGGGATTGTGTTTTTCCCAATACTCCCAAAGGGGCCCGGAGGCGTGGAATGCGAAGGGGAACTCAGGATGCTCCTTCATCGCCCGAAGGAAAGGTTCATAGGCCGTTTCGGTGGCGTATCTGAACACGCCCTCGAAATTCCCGACCGGCTGATGAAGATGAACTGCGAAAAGGAAGTTGATTGTTTTCAATTGAGTCTCCGCTATTTTTTGTATGGTATCGGGTCTTTCATTCCGGCCTCGGCAAAGGCCCTTTTGCGCATAAGACAGCTCTGGCATTCGCCGCAGGCTTCGTCCTCGCTTTCGTAACAGCTCCATGTCATTCCGAAGGGCACAACAAGCTCTATACCGAGTTTGATTACTTCCGCCTTGCTCAGATGTATTATCGGCGCGGCGATTCTGCAGTGGGATTCAGGGCGTCTGCCGAGGTTGATGGCTTTTTCCATCGCCTCGATGAAAGCCTCCGTCGTATCGGGGTATCCCGGACCGTCCTCTTCCATCGCGCCGATATAGATAGCATCGGCATGGATAGTTTCCGCCCACGCCGCCGCCAGCGACAGAAAAATCCCGTTGCGGAAGGGGACGTAGGTCGTAGGAATTCCATCCGTTTCGCAGTGGGGAACGGGGATATGGGAGTCGGTCAGGCTGGAATGCCCAACCCACTGGAGGTAGCGGACGCTGGAAATCTCCTGTCGTTTCACTCCGAGGACCTTTCCTACGGCGGCAAAACAACTTCGCTCTTTGCTTTCCGTGCGCTGGCCATAATCGAAATGGAGCATGTAAAGCTCGTAGCCGTCCCTTTTGGCCACGGCGGCGGTTACGGTCGAATCTATACCCCCTGAATGCAGAACTATGGCGCGTTTGAGTTTCCTTGGCATTATTTTATCCCTATAATTTTGTGAATTTGTATCGAAAGCCGAATGGGCATTTTTGTTTCGAGGATCCATTCTGCGAGAGCGGCTGGTTCAAGCTTGTCCCAAACCGGCGAGAAGACAATCTCCGCGCATCCGATGAGGTCGAGTCGCTCGATTTCCGCGATCGACCATTCGAAATCCTGACGGTTGCCTACCACGAATTTCACCGTATCTGTCGGCCTGATGTAACTCAGATTCGATTCGAGGAAACATCCGGCATGGCCGCTGGAGGGGGTTTTGATGTCCACCGATTTGATTGCACCTTCGGGAACACAGCTCAGTGGAATACTTCCGTTGGTTTCCAGCACGACTCGAAGGCCGGAATTCAGCAACATGTCGATAAGCTCCGCCGTTCTCGCGCATAAAAGAGGTTCCCCGCCGGTTATCATAACGTTTTTCCGTTCCGTTGCGAGGATTCTGTCCGCCAAATCCTTTGCCGAAAGCCATTCGCGCACGAATTCATTGTCCGATGTGTCGCAGTAGTCGCAGGCGAGGTTGCATCCGGCGATTCGCACCAGCACGCAGGGCTTTCCCACCTCGGGAAGCTCCCCGAAAAAGGTCTCGACCATCTCATTCAGTGGAATCATCGCCAAATCCTCTCTTCACGGCCGATACTCGACGCTGGATGTGTCCGACTCATAAATCTCGACTGCAACCAGTTTCAGATTTTCTGGCAGTTTGCTGGCGATGTTCTCGAAAATAGCCTTCGCGATTCGTTCCGATGTCGGGTTCAATTTAACAAATTCAGCCATGTCATTGAGATAGCTGTGATCCCACCGCGAAAGCTCCTCGCGCAGGATGTTTTTCGCGACTCGAAAATCGCATGCCATCCCCAAATCGTCCAGCTCCGATGCCGCTATTGAGATTTGCACTTTCCAATTATGGCCGTGCAAATTCGCACAATCCCCCTGGTAGCCGCAAATACGATGCGCCGCCGAAAAATCTCCTTTGACTTTTATCAGATACATAATTGCCCTAAAAATGGAAGGTCAGGTTCAGCGCCGGAGTGAAAACATGCTGATGAGTCTCGCCGACCTTGTCCGGATAAAGGTTCAGGTTGAATAGCTCCATAGCCGTTGTAACCACAGGGCCGATCAGGCTGATTGCCCAAACATCGGTGCCCTTGGCGATGCCGTTGAAACTGCCCTCGATGGCGCTGTAAACCATACCCCGCGCCATTTCTGGCCAAAATATGTATCGCGGATAATAGGTGTCCATTCGAACATCGGCTGTGAGTTCCATGAAGGGAGATTCACCCAGATAAAACCCCACTCCAAGCTCCTTTGCCGAATACAGATGCATAGTTCCGGTTCGCGCTTCGATATCCGAAGTATAATCCGCGAAAGTGCCAGTTACGTTTTGATCCGGATCCGACGAGAGAATATAAAAGCCAGAACCGCTTCCCTGGCGAATCGAAAGATGCTTTGCCGGATGAGCCGTGAAGCTGTTCGACACGCCGAAAGCGTTGAAGGTAAGGTCTGCGGTTTCGCTCTCGTAGGCCGAATATGCATACTCGACAGCGATCATGCCGTTGATTTTCTTCGGCGAACCGAAATTATAAGCTCCCAAACCCGCTCTGGCGATGATCGTCGGCGCGACGGCGTCGTAATTCTCGCCGATGTCGAACTCGGCAGGCTTATCATTCAGATTCAAAGGCATTCCGAAGCCCGCGCCCACGGAAACATCCAGCCCCAGCTCCGTTTCGTCCATGTCGAAATCCCACGCGCCGAAGCTGAGCTTCATCTCGCTTTCGGCAAAAAGCGGCATAGCGAAGAGAACAGCGACGATAACCATAACAATTAATCTGATCATATTTCCTCCTTGTTAATCATACATATATTACAAAATACGGTTTCAATCCCGTTTTGGCAAGGGCTTATCTTTGCTAATCCAAATCTCAACTCGGCGTTGACATCCTTCTTTTCGATGTCTATATTATAATGATTTGAATAGAACTCAGGAGCTTTAATGCGAAGTTTAAAAATACTGCTTGTCCTGCTTACAATCGGCGTCGCCGGCGCCTTTATCGACCCCGGTTTCCCCACCGGAGACCCCTTTGAAATCCCCGACGCCGTCTATACGCGGGAAAACAGCGCGATGATCGGCAGAACCTCAGGCCTCGACGGCGCGACCTTCTACTACCCGCCCGAACCTGTGTTGATCCCAGGCAAAACCGCTGAAGAACTCGACCGTAACTGCAGAGCCTTCGTCGATAACAATCCCGAAATTTTCGATATCTCATCAGAAGATTTGGAATTGCAGAGAGCCGAAAACCGCCTCGGCCGCTGGTGGATTACATATTCGCAAACCCAAAACGGCATTCCGGCTGAGGGCGGCCGGGTCGATTTCCGTATATTCGGCAATGGCAGGCTTGCTTTCTCCAGCTCGCGCATAATCCCGGCCTTCGACGGCGAAACTAACGCAATCGAACAGTCCCGTGCGGCTTCTATTGCTCGGGAAAACTATCTCAAGCACGGCGGAGTAGAAAACATCTCCCTCGTTTACTGGCCGGATTTCGACGAGATGCTCACCATTGGACGCCTTGCGTGGCGAATCGACCTTGCCGGAAACCCCGGCGAAAAATGGCGGTGCTATATCTCCGCCATCGATGGCGCACCTCTATTTCATTACAGCTTAATCAATTACTACGATGTCTGGGGAACCGGCTACATCGAATATCTCCCCCGCTACTGGGACGATACCTTCGAGGTCGCTGAATTCCAATACGGCGATGTCAACCTGAACTATTTTCACAACGGCAGAACCGATGTCATCGGGCAATACATGCTCTCCACGATCCTCAGCTGGGAAATGCCGCTAAAAGCCTATCTGAAAGGAGAATGGACGGAAGTCATCAATAATGTCGGCGAAAACGGCGTTTATCAGGAGTGGCTGTCACCTCCAAAAGAACACAATTTCATATTTGACGTTTCCTGGGCAGATTCGGCGCAGATAAATCTCTATTACCACACAACTTACATTCACGAATACTACGAGGAACTCGATCCGCCCCTCACCGCCCTCGACTATCCCGTGCCCGCAAAAGCAGGGATTCACGGAACGACGGAAAACGCCTTCTGGGACGGCTATGGCACAAATTACGGCGTAGGCGGAATGTCCACTCGTAATTTCGCCCTCTTCTCGAATATCATATACCACGAATATACCCACGGCATCACCGGCTGGATGTATGAAGGCACTCATTTTCCCTACTCCGGCCAGTCCGGCGCGATGAATGAGGCCTTCAGCGACTATTTCGCATGCACCAACAACGACGACCCCCGTGTCGGCTACAAATGCCAGCGCACCGGCTCCCAGATGTTCCGCACAATGGATAACAATCTCCAATATCCACGCGACTGGCAGGGACAGGTTCACGCCGACGGCAGAATCATGGGAGGCGCTTTTTGGGATTTGCGCGAACGAATCGAAGTTGGGAGAAGCGATACCCTGATACATTTCACTCGCTATGCCACGCCCAACACCTTCCATGGCTTCGTTCCAGAGTGCATCTTCACCGACGACGACGACGACGACCTCACAAACGGCACTCCGAACTATTTCGAGATTCTGGAGTCATTCAGCATGCACGGTATCGGCCCCGGCGTGTTCCCCAATTTTACATCGAGCTACGAAATGATAGACATCGGCGACGGCGACGGCTATCTCGAAGCGGGCGAAGAGCTTAGAATAAGTCCTGAAATCATCGCCGACGACAGCTTCTCATGGCCTAACATCGAAGGCCTTCGCGCGGTTCTTCGTCTTACCGGCTCGGAAACTGTTACAATCGTGGACTCGATAAGCAGTTTCGCAACTAACATAGCGCCGGGCGATCTTAGCATCGGCGATGACTTCTCCATCCAGGCCCCAGTCGGCTTCATACCCCACATGGCTGAGCTTTACATCACATATTACGCCGACAATTCACCTCTTATCGTCGCTGATACATTTGAGATATACGTCGGCTACCCCCAGCTTCTTTTGGTCGATGACGATCCCGATACCTTCAGCCAGGTCGCATCCTATTACATCGAGGCCCTCGAAGAGCTTGGCGTAACATTTCTCTACCACAGGACTCTAACTCGGGGACGCCCGGCGGAAATGAACGATTTTCCCGCTATGCTATGGTTCACTGGTAGCGACACCTTCAGCCGGGCTATTACTGAAAGCGATACAGCGGCAATAGCGGAGTTTTTCGATGGAGGAGGTCATCTTATCCTAACTGGCCAGAATATGACCGGTCAATTCGCGCCAAGCTTCTTGTCGAGCAGATTCGGAGCGATTCACTATTCTACCGGCGCATCGGTATTGGTCAATTCCCTCGACAATCCCTGGCTCGATTTCGAGGGCGAAAATCTGATTCTTATCGGCGCACCCGGAGCAGGAAACCAGCGTCCCGAGAGGCTTACAACCCTAACTCCAATCTCGGGCGAACCCATTTTCGAATACTCAGGCGGAGACATTGCGGCTGTCGCATCTAATAACGGAACGAATAAAACCGCCCTCTTCGGATTCGGCCTCGAAGGCCTCGGCGGCACCACATATATGCATCTGCCGGAGCTTCTCCAGAAAATATTCCGATGGTTTGACTTGCAATTTGTCTCCATCGATGAAAAAGTAAATATGCCGGATAATTTCACTATCGATGTTTATCCCAATCCCTTCAATGCATCCTGTAGAATCCGGACAGGCAAGGAAGCCGAAGCAATCGAAATCTTCGATATTACCGGCAGATTAGTTGACAGAATAGAACCTGCCTCCAACGGTATCACATCGTGGAACCCCAATGATAACATCCCCGGCGGAGTCTATCTCATTCGAGTGCGGAACTCCGGAAGGAGCGTATCTGCGAAGGCGGTGCTGTTACGATAATGTCAAGCGTTAAGGATAGAACCGAATTTGCAAAACGAACTGCCGTGTCCGCCGGCGAAATACTGAAAAAGCACTTCGGCGGTAGGCAGGATTGGCGCATGAAATCCCATAGGGAGACTGTTACCGACGCCGACATCGAATCGGAAGAATACATCATCCGCGAGATAGAGCGCGAATTCGACGAGTCCATACTCAGCGAAGAATTCCACCCAGATACCGATATTGCGGGCGCTCAGTGGATTATCGATCCTCTCGACGGTACCAATAATTTTTCTTGTGGCTTCCCGTTTTTTTGTGTTATCATCGCCTTCGCTATCGATGGCGATACCAAAGTCGGTGTTATCCACGAACCATTGCGCAACGAGACTTTCTGGACAGACGGCAAAGCTTCGTATGTTGACGATGTCAAGCTTCGAGTAAGCCAAACTTCCAAGCTCGATGAATCCTTCGTCGCGACGGGATTCCCCTATAACAGAGGGCGGGGCGGCGAGTCGAACCTCGAAAATTTCGTCCGTGTAGCTACTGTTTGCCGAGGAATCCGCAGAGCCGGAAGCGCGGGATTAGACCTGGCATATACCGCCGCCGGGCATTTCGATTTCTATTGGGAACTGGGTCTAAAACCATGGGATATGGCCGCAGGCGAGCTTTTAGTCCGTTGCGCCGGAGGAAAAACAGGTCTGTTTGATGGCACTCCCTGGAATATTCGTAGCGACAGAATCCTCGCTGGAAATCCTGAAATATTTACTAAAGCTTCTAACTTATTAGGGGATGCAACATTATAGCCTAAAACAACGATTCTATCTCTTCCTCGCCGGAACTCTAATTCCGGCGTTGATATATTGCTTTGGCTTTACGTGGCGAGTAAAGTATGTCAATGCAGAATCAGAAAATGCAGGCCCCCCTTTAGTTTGGGCTTTTTGGCATGCAAGATTATTACCCCTTGTTTACTATTATCGGCATCGCGGAATTGTTGTCCTGGTCTCGCGTAGTTTCGACGGTGAAATTACCGCGAGAGTTTTGCATAGAATGGGTTTCCGCACGATCCGCGGAAGCACTACACGGGGGGCAATGCAGAGTCTTCGAGAAATATTAACAGAGCTTAATAAAGGTGCATATGTCGCTTTCACTCCCGACGGCCCCAAAGGGCCGCCCGAAGTCGCCCAGATTGGAGCATCGGCGGCCGCACGACTGGGCAAAGCTCCTCTTGTTGCAGTTGCACCGTCTTCAAATAAAAACTGGAGACTAAAAACATGGGATAAATTCATTATTCCAAAACCCTTTGCACAAATAGAAATTCGCCAGTCGGAGCCGATAATTCCCGGCCGCAGAAGCGTGGAAGAAATCTCAGAGGAACTGCAAACCGTCCTCGACGAAGTTACTTCTCTTGCCGAAGAATCAGTAACGAAAGGCGTATCACAGTGATATTACTTTACAACATATTACTGACTCTGATACTCCTTGCTTCCTGGCCGATTCTTGTAATTTGGGCATTGATCGGCGGCCATGGTCTTTCTCACCGTCTCGGTATTCTGCCAAAATTTGATCTTAGACCCATATGGATCCACTCAGCAAGTGTAGGCGAAGCCGGAGTCGCGGCAGTAATGCGGGATATACTTCACGAATTATATCCTGAGATTCCGGTAATTATAACATCAACAACGAAAATGGGCAGGCGAAGGCTCGAAAAAATTCTAAACCCCCCAGATATCGCCGCAATTCTACCCCTTGATTATTTTATATTTATAACAATAGCAATGAGTCGCGTCAATCCCCGTGCGTTGATAATCGTCGAGACTGAATTGTGGCCAAATCTTATAACTATAGCAAAGAAGAGGGGCATTCCTGTGTTAATGGCCAATGGCAGAATCTCAAAAAAAACACTGAATTGGTCACGCAAACTCGGTTCAGGTTTCCATAATGTAACTGAATCTATTGATATGTTCATGATGAAATCCCAATATGATAGCGAAAATCTTATCTCATCAGGGGTGACATCGAAAAAGATATCAACGATAGGTAACCTCAAATTCTCGGCCTTTCCGGATAATATCGAACCAATAAAAATACAGAATGAACTTACTATAATATTCGGGAGCATTCGTCCTAAGGAATATCCTGCAGTCATTGATGTCTGTAAAAATGTTATACAAAATCATCCTAATATTAAAATAGTCTTCGCACCCCGACATTTGAACACTGTGAACCAGCTGGAGTTTTTACTCAAAGCTGAGAATGTTGACTATCAACTGCGTAGCATGCCTAATAATCAGGATATCAATGTCCTAGTTCTGGACACCATGGGTGAACTTTTGGGGTTCTATGCCTCCGCACAAATAGCTTATGTTGGCGGCACCATCGAAAATTACGGCGGGCACAATCCCCTTGAACCAGCATATTTTGGCGTTCCTGTTTTGTTTGGCCCTTACATAGATGCTAACAGAGAGGCCTACGATGCATTAATATCCGGTGGCGGCGGTATCATGGTCGAAAATGCCGAAAAACTCAAAAGCCAAATCGAAGAACTGATAACTAAGCCTCACACTCGGGAAAAAATAGGTGAATTAGCAAAAGATGTAGTCAAATCCATGGCTGATATACGAAAAAAATACAAAACAGCCATAAGGGAGGCCCTCGCCGAATGAGATGGCTCACAGCACCCATATCAATACTGTTTGCGGCAGTTAGCTATATTCGCTGGCGACTGTATAAATTGGGAATTTTTTTCCACAAAAAAAAAGCACCTGCTCCGGTAATATCTATAGGCAATATCGCCCTCGGCGGAACAGGCAAAACTCCTTTCACTATATGGTTGGCGCGAGAATTAAAATCCCGAGGCTTCGACCCTGTTATACTGACAAGAGGATATAAGCGCTCTATAAAAGATAGATTGTATATCCTCGGAGACATCCCCGAAGCACGTTTGGCGGGCGACGAACCCGCTCTTATGGCATGTCATCTTCGGAATATTCCAATAGTTGTCCATCGCGATAGAGTCGAATCGGCAAAGGAAATGGGCGATGGGGATGGCAGAATATTTATCCTCGACGACGGTTTTCAGCATCTCAAGATGTATAGAGATGTCAATATTGTGCTTTTTCCAGCCCACGATCCATTATCAGGCGGGTCATTTTTTCCCAACGGCAATCTTCGCGACGGCAAGTGGCGGTTAGACGAAGCTGATATAATAATATTTGTCGGAGAAAAAAGAGAGATACCTTTTGAATTTAACCATTTGAAAGAAAAAATATATAATGCAAAAAAAATCCCCACAGGACTATTCACCCTCGACAATGTAAAAATCCCTTGGAATGCTATACAAAATGAAAAAGTGGTGGCATTCTCAGCTATAGGATCTCCGGATAGCTTCAATAGAACATTGAAAAATATCGGCGCCCATATCGTCGCGCACAAAACTTACAGAGATCACTATCAGTTTACTGTTAATGATATACACGATATAGAAAATCTCGCCGAAGCCCACGGCGCGGATGTTATAGTTACGACGGAAAAAGACGCTATGCGTCTCGCAGGACTCAGATCGAGGATAACCACTTATTACGTTCAAGTCGAGTTAAAACCGGACAACCCGGAAGAAATCATAACGAATGTTATAAAAATGATAAAAGAAAGAGAATAAAAATGCTATCATTAAAAGAATATTCAGAACTAAACAACGAAGAACTAATCCAGCGAATAGAAACCGCGAGAAAGGAAAAAAACGCGGTCATTCTCGGCCATAATTACCAGCGTGACGATATCCAGCGCGTCTGCGACCATCTGGGGGATAGCCTCGGCCTTTCCCGCATTGCCGCGGATACCGATGCCGAAGTTATTATATTCTGCGGAGTTATGTTCATGGCGGAAACCGCGAAGATATTATCGCCGAGTAAAAAAGTATATATTCCGGAGAAGGGCGCGGGATGCCCCCTCGCCGCAGGTGCGAACATGGAAGACGTTCTCGAACTAAAGAAGAAACACCCGGATCACATAGTAATATCATATGTTAATACCACCGCCGAAGTCAAGGCCGTTACAGACATCTGTTGCACCAGCGGCAACGCCCTGGAAGTTGTTAAATCAGTCGGAGATGCGCCTGTTATATTCCTGCCGGACATCAACCTCGGCACATGGGTGAAAGAAACCCTCGGAAAAGAAAACATGAT
>NPIE01017576.1_pt1 | contig 12941 bp, 12 predicted proteins | sample 8637661 | NCBI WGS metagenome assembly NPIE01 (sample SAMN07420842, study PRJNA396082) | bioreactor metagenome | isolation source: sample BA12 brine-fed electro-methanogenic bioreactor BA | place: Japan: Kochi | collected 2016-12-09 | reverse complement strand
TGTGGACGAGCATGGCGATGTTCACCGGCACTGCCTCCAACGCACGCTACACGTGGATCTGCAACTCGAAGAGCCGCTTGTACGCGCCGTCATGCGCGAGAAGCTCCTCGTGCGTCCCGCGCTCGACTACCTCGCCCTCCTCGAGCACCAGAATCTCGTCGGCACGCTGCACGGTGGAGAGACGGTGCGCGATCACGAGCAGCGTGGTCTCGCCGCGAAGATCCTCAAGGGCTCGCTGGATGTAGAGCTCGGACTCGGAGTCGAGCGCGCTCGTCGGCTCATCGAAGAGCATGATGTCGGGATCCATGGCCANNGAGGCGCTGGCGCTGCCCGCCCGAGAGGCGAACGCCTCTATCACCGATGCGAGTCATGAGTCCCTCGGCAAGGTCCCTCACGAATTCGGAAGCGTACGCCCGTTCGAGCGCATACCACACGCGGTCTTCGGGCGGTGTTTCATCGAGCCCATAGACCAGATTGCCGACCACGGTATCGTTGAACAGGACGGCGTCTTGCGTCATGAAGCCGATGCGGCGACGCAGGCTGCTCAGGTCGAACTCCTCGATGGGAACACCATCGATGCTCACCTGACCGCCAGTGGCCTGCCGCAGTCGGGGCACGAGGTCGACGAGCGTCGACTTGCCCGCGCCGGAGCGCCCGACGAACGCGGTCATGCTGCCGCGAGGCACGCTGAACGTGACGCCCTTGAGCACCTCGACGCCATCACCGTCCGCGTCGTAGGAGAAGCGCACATCGGCGAAGTCGATCGACTTCCGGACGCCGGTGAACTCACGTGCTCCGCTGGTGATGCGTTCGGAGCGCTCGGCGGTCTCGATGGTGCGGTAGACGTAGTCGAGGCTTTCGACGAACGCCGAGAGCTGCTGCCGGTTCACGTTGAACTCGCGCGCCTTGGTGTTCAGGCGAAGCAGGATGAACAGGAACACGCCGAGGCTCGCGAGCGTCGCGCCGAAGCGCTCGACGCCGACGTACACGATGACGAAGATAGCGAGCATCATCGCCGGATCGATGATCACCTCGAGCATCGCCCGGAGCCGGGTCACGCGCACCTGCGTGAGCTCCATCAGCCGAACGGCTTCGGTCACGGCCTCGGTCTCGGCGTCCTCTCTCGCACGCATCTTGATGAGCCGGAGGGCGCTTATCCGCTCGTCGATCAGCGCATACACCTCGTTGTAGCGGCGGGTCGCCTCCTTGCCGAGCGCCTTCGAACGCTTCAGGTTGCCGCGCACGACCGTCGAGATCACGGCCAGCACGACCAGCGCGATGAGGGTGAGCCGCCATTCGACCACGAGCAGCAGCGCCACGTAAGCAAGGAGCAGCACGACGTCGGCCACGAGCCGGACGAAGCTCAACACCGCGAGCCCTGCCCTCGACGCCTGCTGCGTGAGCCAGCTCACGAGATGCCCGTGGTCGCGCGCCGCAACGAACGACAGATCCCCGTGGGCGAGCGCCGCGAAGCCCCGGGAGCGCATCCGGGTGACCGCCCTGCTCTGCACGACAGCCGTGTACCACATGTTCGCGTACTGCACGGTCTGTCGCAGCAGGATTGGGATGAACGCGAGAACGAGCAGCGAGATGAGCGTGAGCGGGATGTGCACCGCCTCGCTCACACCGAGCAACACGCGCCAGATCGCTCCGACGTTCTCGCCCGAGAACACCGCCTCGCCCTGCTCCACGTAGTCGAGGATGGGCATGAGCATCCCGAGGCCGAAGCCCTCGAACACAGCGTAGAGCGTCGCCAGCACGACGAGCAGCACGGTCTCATGCGGCCGCATCGCCAGACGACGCAGCATCCGCTTGATGGCATTGATACGCAGGGGGTCCCGCTCTGGCACGCCCTGACCCCTTCCTCGGCATCCGGTGTGTCACTCGGTACTATCGCATACAATGCACGAGGCACACGACCGCGGCTGGACCTGTCGCATGGACGTCAACGGAGCATTCCATGGTCAAGCGCATCGCCCTGGTAGCGTTCAAGTTTCCACCGTATGACCAGGTGGGTGCCCGCCGGTGGACGAAACTCGTCAAGTACATGGCCGCGCAAGGCGTGGAGGTCGACGTGTTCACGACCGATTGGGGCCGTGGCACGGTGGGGATGTCCGATGTGCGCGATCCGCGTATCCGTATCCACCGAGTGCCTTGTCCAGGTCTTCACCGGCTGTGGTACGCGCGGTTCGACCGGCAGACGTTGGCCGGCAGGCTCGGATGGTTCGCGGAACGTGTCCTGACACGCTTCGTGCGCCACTGGCCCATCTTCGAGGAAGCGCGCTTTTGGCGCAGGCTCGTGGGTACCGCCACGCAGGTGATGACCGAACGGGCCATCGAGACCCTCGTGGTGACCGGACCTCCGTTCTGGTCAGTGCACTGGGCAGCCGAGGTGGCGCGCCGTCGGCCGTCTGCGCGTCTCATCGTCGACTACCGCGACCCCTGGAACGCCCTCATCGCCGAGCGGCCCACTGCCGCGATGCGGCGTGAGCACGCGGAGCAGGTGGAGATCCTCGGTGAGGCGGATGCCGCCGTGGCCGTCACCGAAGGCCTCGCATCGATGTTGAATGACCTCGGGACTGGCACGCCGGTTCACGTGATCAGGAACGGCTGCGACCCCGACGAGATACGAGATAGCGGCGGCGTCGGGACTGCCCGTGAGCCGCTGTTGCTGCACGCCGGCAACCTGTTCGCGGGCCGCGAGCAGCCACTCGAGCGGCTGCTGGAGGCTATCGCGGGACATCGTGCGGACTTCCCTGACCTGCGCTTCGTCTTCTACGGCGGCTTCCCGGCCCATCTTGCGCGCTCGTATCAGGCGCTCATCGACACCGGCGTCATCGAGATCAAGGCGCGGGTGGACCCGGACACGCTCATGCACGCGATCTCCGAGGCGTACGCCTGCCTTCAGTTCAACGCTGAGCGCATGCCCTACGCGCTCTCGACGAAGATCTACGAGTACGCCTGTCTCGGCAGACCGACCCTCAGCATCAACTACGGCGGCGAGATCGCGGAACTCGTCGCCACGCGGAACCTGGGGTGGAATGCGAGCGCTGAAGATGTCGCTGACATCGCCGAGCGGCTCGCGGACATCCAGCGGGAATGGGAGCGCGACCCGTCCCGGACGCTGGATGTCGAGACGACCACCGGTTTCGGTTACCCTCAGCTGGCGGCGCAGTGGCAGTCTCTGCTCGACCTGCCGACCGATGACCGCCCGCCTCAGACGGTCACGCCCTCGTAGGCCAGCCAGCGATCCAGGCAGTGAACGCGCCACGCGAAGGCCCAGTCGCCCGCGCCGCGCGAGCCGAGGTACCGGTCCATCCGCTCGAGAAGGTCGGTGCGTCCGTCCAGCGGTCCGCCGGCGACCCAGCGCGCCAGTGCCGAGCGAGACGATCGCATCGCCGGGGCGAGCTGCTCGCGCTGCCACTGCTCCTGTGGCGACACGAACCCCATCTTGTCGGCTCGCTCCACCACCAACGGCGGTACGATGCGGCGCGCATACTCCCGTTCGATTCGCTTGCTGGCGAAGCCTTCGATCTTCTGAGCAGTATCCAACCCGAACGCGAACTCCACGAGACGGTAGTCCATGAACGGCACACGGGCCTCGACACTGGCCGCCATGGAGTTGCGATCGTCGTAGGCGAGGTACTCCCGCAGGGCGCTACCCGTGACCTCGGCGAACGTCACTTCGTTGAAGTAGTCCGGTCGGCCGAGAGCAGCCCGCATGTGTCCGAGGCTCGTTCGCGCCGCGCGGCGGAACGGCACGCCTCGCTCCCGTGAGAAACGATGCATCTCGTCGACCATCGTGAGCAGTCGTCCTCGGCCGAACAGATGCCCGAACAGCACGTAGTAGTGCCTCGTGTATCCGCCGAACAACTCGTCGGCACCCTGCCCGTTCAGTAGCACCTTGACGTCGCTCTCCGATCCGACCGCCCGGTAGAGCAGGTGTTGAGAGTAGACGGCGAGCGAGCGGAACGGCTGCTCGACATGGAAGAAGAGCGTATCGAGATCGCGTTCGATGTCGCTCACACTCGGGTAGACCCAGTGGGGCAGCAGCTCCGCCGCTTGCACGACGGCCTCCGCATAGCGCCTCTCGCTGAACTCCTCCTCATCGAACACCGCCGAGAAGGACTCGAACCGTCCAGGCTCAATGAGCCCGAGCGAATGCAGCGCACACACGATGGTGGACGAGTCCAGTCCTCCGCTCAGCAACGTCCCCACCGGAACGTCGCTCCTCATGCGCAGCTTCAGCGAGTCCTCGAACAGTTCGGCGAAGCGCTCGGCCGCCTCCCGCCCACCCAGGCCGGACGGGCGAGGCTCGAAGCGCCAGTACTGGTGTTCGGCATACGAGACGCCATCGTATGTGGCATACGAACCTGGCGGGAGTTCGCGCACGGCGGCCCAGAACGTCCGCGTCGTGTCGTTGAGCAGGCTCCTGTCGAGGTAGCGCGCGATGCTGTCCGTGTCGGGCCCGCCGCCATCGATCAGCGACCTGACAGCCCGCATCGTGCTGCCGAAGCCGAACCTCCTGGGGGTGGACGCAACGTACAGCGGCTTGATCCCGAACCGGTCACGAGACAGAAGGAGCGAGCGCTCGTGATCGTCCCACAGCGCCAGGGCCCACATGCCATTGAACCGGCGGAACGCCTTCGGACCCCACGTGATGAGCGCCGCCAACACTACCTCGGTGTCGGACCCGCTCTGGAAGCTCAGGCCCGTCGAACGCAGCTCCTCCCTGAGCTCAAGGTAGTTGAAGAGCTCACCGTTGTAGATCAGGTGATAGCGACCAGTCGGATCGGCGAAGGGCTGGTGCCCGTGACACGAGGTGTCGATGATCGACAGGCGACGATGGCCGAGCAAGACCGGACGTTCACCGGCGTCGTCGATGTGAGCGAGACCTGCAATCTCGTGGGTGGTGGCATCGCCCCGATACCGTTCCGCGGGCCCGCCTCCCGCCACGAGGTAGCCTTCGTCGTCGGGTCCCCGGTGCGCCATGAGGTCGAGCGCGGCACGGAAGCTCGCTCCCGAGACGCCGTCTGTCGACCATATCCCGAGGATCCCGCACATCGGTCCGCCAATCCCCTCTCGGCACGCCGGAACCGTACTGCCGAAGTCTACCACCCGCGATCCACCCTGCGGCGCTTGCTCCATGCGCGCCTCGTGTGCGCTACTGTGAAGCGACGGGCGGCGCGATCGTGCCCCCACGGTGGGGGCTAGCGCTACCGGGTTCGAGCGCTGCGAGATCTGGGGGCGCGGCGGGATCCGGGCGAGAGCGTGGACGGGTCCAGGTCAGGACATCGATCGAAGCTGAGCCAGCGCGTCAATCCGTTTGCCGAGACGGTCCGCCAGGAGGCGATGCGCTTCCGCGCTCAGGTGATAGCCATCCGAGATGAGCAGACGGTCCTTGTCGCCGAGGTCCGCAACTTCCACGAATCCGTCACCCAAGACACGCCGGAGCACGGCGTTGTAGGCCCGGATGTTCTCAAGGTACCCGTAGCTGCGCTCGTCGAGCGTGTCGGCCACCTCCATGATGGCGATGCCGAGGACAACAGCGTCCGCATTGTGCTCACGGACACCTTCCACGATCGACCGCATGTTGCGCTCGAACCGCGGCAGAGTCGTGTACACGCGGCGACGAAGGCGTGTGATGCCTCTCCGATAGCGGTTGATGAAACGCATGCCGGCGTCACGCGTGGCGGCGCGGAACCATGGCTTGAGCAGCACAGAGCGGGATCCTCTGCGGAACACGCGGGGCGCGCAATCGTTGATGCCGAGGTGCAGGATGACGATGTCCGGCTCGCGGTAGCTCACCATCCGGTGATAGCGTATCGCCGCGTTGTCGCTGTCGAGCGAGATCACGTAAAGCAGATCGACATCGTGGCATCCCCGATACCGCTCTCTCAGAAGCCCTCCATAGACCTCGTCGATGTTTGTCCGCTCCTCCTCGTCCAGCCAGGGGCGCGGCATCCCCATGGAGTCGCTAAGGATCACGATGCGCACGGCTCGGCTCCGTTCCGCTTCAGCGCCTGCTCGTATCGCACTCGCTCGCGTTCGCGCTCCGCCGGATCGAAGGATGCACGAAGTCGCCGCGAGAGGGCGTCACGCGGTTGGTAGAGTCCCGTCGCGAGAAGCCCCTGCCGCACAGCGGAGCGCAGCAGGGTCGGCATGACCGCGGGTTGCCATCCGGTCGGAGGCCGTCGACCCCAGACGTCGATGATGCTCTCGGCTGCGCGCCGGTGATTCTGGCCGTCCGCCCAGCCGATGGTCTCGGCAAGCAGCGACGCGCGAATATCCCCGAGCGCCTCGAATGAAGGCGCTCCTGCGCCACGGTCGAGACCGGCGAGCACCTTCCCCACCTCGGCCGCCGTACGCACGATGGGGCTGCCTGCGGCGATCCGCGCGCGAGGGAAGTCACCGCCGAGCGGGTTGAGCAGCAGCGTGGGCGTGTGTAGCAGCCAGGCCTCCAGGCAGGTGGTGCTCTCATACGCGACCCACAGGTCCGATGCCGAGATGAGATCGGCGATGTTGTCGTCGCCTCGGCGCGAGATAACGACGTTCGGTAAAGTCTGGAGCCCTTCGAACTCCGAATGGCGCTCCTCGGTCTCTCCGGGGTGGAAGCGCAGCACGAACAACGTCTCGGGATGCTGTTCGATCAACTCATGGTACTCAGCGCGCAGGCGAGGAAGCGCATCGCGGTGGAGCGCGACCGCGTCCGAGCCCCCCAGCACCAGATCGACGGTGGCCGCGTGGTCAGCGTAGTACTCCCCGATGACATGGCCGAACGTCCACCCCGCCACGCCTACGACTCGCCGGTACCCCTCGCGACCGTGCCGCCTGAGGAACGCCTCACGGGTCTCGAACTCCATCAACATGTAGCGATCGAAACCGGTCGCCCCCGACACCCGGATGTCCATGCCGGATACCTCGGGAACGTGCGCGGCAATCAGGTCGAGATTGCGCTGCGACCACTCCAGGTGCAGAACCTCATAGAGGCGGTGGTCGATGTTCCAGCCCCAGAACATCTTCCGCATGGCTGCGGGGTCGTCGGGGAACATGCCCTCGGAGCGGAGCGTGACGACCGGGATACCCATACGCGTGGCAAGACGCACCGTCTCGAAGTTGAGGCGGGCTCCCCCCTGATCCGCGATGAGGAGCATCCGCGGCCGGTGCCTGAGCAGCTTCCAGCCTGCGTTGTAGATGCTCTCCCGCTCGATCCGCATGCCATACCGGGATTGCAGGAAGGAGAGCACGGGTTCGACGATGTCGATATCACGACCGCAACTGCTCCACTCCAGGTTCAGTATGTCGCACCCGTACCGGCTCACCACGACTCCGGCTTCTCCACATGGCGGTGCCGCACGTGAGCGCTCTTCCTCGCCAGCTCGGAGTGGGTCTTCAAGTATCCCAGGATCTCCGGCAGGCCCGCGTCGCGCCCCACGGCGGCTACCAGCTCGTCGAGCATCGCCAGGTCCACCGGCTCGTCGACGGTGAGACGCAGGCCGGGCCACGCCGCCTCGGCGGGCGCCTCGACGCTACGGAGCCGGAAGTCGCGCGGGTGCTGGTACATGTGCGGGGTGACGTGCTCCCGTTCGTGCGGTTCGGTCGCCCCGCTGTCCGCTCTTTCGAGCGCCGCGCGCGTGAACACCTCAGTGTCCATCCCTATCGGAAACGTCCTGACGAGCGTGTTGCTGCAGTAGTCGACGGGGGGCGCAGCCTCGAACGCCTCGATGACCCGGTCGATGACCTCCGGGTCGATCAGCGGGCAGTCGCAAGTGATCCGCACGATCACGTCTGCCTCGGCGGCGCGGGCCGCATGTACGTAACGGGACAAGACGTCGTCGAGACTCCCGCGAACGTACGCGACCCCGACTTCTCTAAGATGATCGACGAGCACGTCGTCCGAGGGATCCGTCGTCGTCGCTACCCAGAGGTCATCAGCACGCCGAGCGCGCCGGCCGCGCGCGATCACGTGGTCGATCACCGGCGCTCCGCCAAGGTCCATGAGCGTCTTGCCCGGCAGCCGCGTCGACGACATGCGCGCTTGCGCGATGATGACGGTGCGCATGCGGCTAATCCACCAGATCCCAGGTGACGGCCGTGCCTTTCTCGGCATCACGTGCGATACGGCGGCCGAGGATCTCCGTGTAGTGCTTGGGAGGCAAGCCGTATCCCGGCCGGACCACCCGCAGGTTCTCTGCCGTGAAGACCTCGCCCGCGCGCATGTCGGCCGCAACATAGAGCGAGCGGCGGAAGCGCAGCGATCCCCGCTCGGCCTCCGTGGGGCCGTACGAGATGCTGCCGAGCCCAAGCCACGCACGCTCGGTCTCAGCGACCAGCTGCTCCATCTCTTCGGGCTCCATGGAGAAGGCGGAGTCCACTCCGCCGTCCGCGCGACGCAGGGTGAAGTGCTTCTCGATCGCCACCGCGCCGAGCGCCACTGACGCGATGGCGACGCCGATACCGAGCGTGTGGTCGGAGAGGCCGACATGGCAGCCGAACCGCCGGCGCATGTCGGGGATCGTCGCGAGGTTCGAGTTCTCGGGAGTCGCGGGATAGGTGCTCGTGCACTTGAGCAGCACGAGGTCCCGACAGCCGGCCTCACGCGCGGCGGTGACAGACTCATCAAGCTCCTCCGCGGTGGCCATGCCCGTCGACATGATGATGGGCTTGCCGGTCGAAGCCACCGCGCGGATGAGGGGGATGTGGGTGTTCTCGAAGGATGCGATCTTGTAGCACGGGCAGTCGAGGTCCTCGAGGAATCCGATGGCGCTCTCGTCGAACGGCGTCGAAAACGGGATCATGCCACGCTCACGGGCGCGGTCGAAGATCGCACCGTGCCACTCCCACGGCGTGTATGCCTCCTGGTACAGCGAGTAGAGCGAGCGCCCGGCCCACAGGGACCCGGGGTCCGAGATCTCGAAATCCCCGCCGGTCACGTCGAGCGTCAGTGTGTCCGCCGTGTACGTCTGGATCTTCAACGCGTGCGCACCGGCCTCGGCCGCCGCGTCCACGATCGCGAGCGCACGCTCCAGCGAGTGGTTGTGATTCCCGCTGAGCTCGGCGATGACGAACGGCGGCGTGCCCGGACCCAGCACCCGCGAGCCTATGGAGAAGTCAGGAATCATGAGGCAATCATACCGCCTGCGGACGTCCTTGCGTCCTCGCAGAACTCACAGAGCACGGCCGACCAGTCCCGCAACAGGGGTGTCCCAGCCGTCCGTGAGGAGATGCATGTACTGCTGCTTGTCGCCAGATCGATGGCTCGTCCCGGGTCCCGCCTGCGCCACCGGCGTCACGCGACACTCACGAAGCTGCGACCAGTTGTCGGCGAAGAGAGAGGCTATCTCCTGATTCAGCCGTTCGTAACTCGTCCGCAAGGTATCGCCCCGGGTGGGGACGACGGACCGCTGGAGGAGGATCGGTCCGGTATCGATCCCTGCGTCCAGGACATGGATCGTGACACCCTTGGGAGTGTTCTCAAGGAAGCTCCACAGATTCGGATCCGCGCCCCGGTTCCATGGAAGCAGCGAGATATGGAGGTTCACCGCCCGCTGTCCGAACCGCTCGAGAACGTCGGCAGGGATGATGTGACGGAAGCCATAGCTCACGATGAAGTCGGTGTCCGACAGAATGGCATCACCCCGGCAGATGGGATCCTCGGTTCGGGTGACGACATCGCCGGCACCCCTGATCGCGTCCTCCACGACCGGACTATGCGGACCGAGAAGCAGGACGTTCATTATGATGTCACCCTCAGGCGAAGTCTTCGAGCAACTCTCTCCGCGCCCCTTCCGTCTACGAGCGCACGGGCACGAGCGGATAGGGTGCGCCGCAGTGCAGCGTTATCGCGAATCATCGACAGCGTGCTGCGCAGCGCAGACATCACGGACCGATCGCTCCACGAACCCGCGTACATGATCGCACCACGGTCGGCGAGCGCCTGCGCTTGAGAAACCTGATTGTCGGCAACGGCAACCGCAACCGTCGGTGTGCCGGTCGCGCAGAGCTCGTAGAGCGTCTGCCCTGCGGCTGAGATCGCCACGTCGGCGGAGAGCATCGAGCGGAGCATTCCCGCCGCGTCGCGCGGGGTATCGGCAAACTCCAAACGCGCGTCGCCGAATACCGATTCCGCCACAGCGCCAAGGTGCCTGAACAGGTCTGCACTGCCAGCGCCGCCCGCAAGAACCAGCACTCGTCGCACGCGCTCAGCGATGTCACGCTCGGGAAGGCCGACGAATTCGCTGCGTAGGAGTTGGTAGCTCATGCCAAGCAGCGGCTCAGCTTCACACCCCGCCGGCCAGGCAAGCGTGGATGCGCCCGGGTTGCCGTTGACCACGAAGCCTTTTGGGTAGGGCAGTCGCGCCGTGTCATCGAGGTACGCCGCAGCCATCACGGTCTCGGCGATAACCGCGTATGTCTCGATCGGCGCGAGGTACGAGTCGACCACGGCGATCTCGACCTCCGCCACTGCCCGAGCCGCATCATCCGGGGACCGCCACTCGGCCGATCGAGCTCGCCGCTCTCCGACGACGTGCGGTGCCGACTCGCCCTCCACCACGATCTCGCACTCGCATCCAACATCCACGAGCGCGTCGTAGAGCGCCACGCATCGGGCAAGATGCCCGAGGCCTACATCCGCCCCGGCCTCGGTGAGGATCGTCGCCTTCGTGTCGCGGCTACGCATGACGCACCTAGGCGAGCGCTGTCGCCACAGCGCGCACGACAGTCTCCACGTCTTCATCGGCCATGGCCGGGAAGAGCGGCAGCGTGATCGCACGCTCGTAGTAGCGCTCAGCGACCGGGAAGTCCCCCGGACCGAACCCCAGGTCGCGATAGTACGGCTGGAGGTGGACCGGGATGTAGTGGACGTTCACGCCGATCCCGGCGGCGCGCAGCGACTCGAACAGCTCCGCACGTCCGATCCCTGTCCCCTCGTCGAGCGTGACGACGTACAGGTGATACGCGGAGAGGCGGCCGTCATCGACGACCTGCGGGGTCACGGGAAATCCTTCGAGCGCCGCGGCATAGCGGGCGGCGAGCGCGTTGCGCCGCTCGACGAACGCGTCGATACGCGCCATCTGGCTCGCCCCGAGCGCCGCCTGGATGTCCGTGATGCGGTAGTTGTAGCCGAGCTCGATCTGCTCGTAGTACCAGGGACCCTCCGAGGCGCCGCTCATGCGGCTCGGATCCCGCGTGATGCCGTGGGTTCGGAACAAGCGCAGCCGCTCGGCCACGTCGTCGTCGTTCGTCAGGACCATGCCCCCCTCGCCGGTCGTGACGATCTTGACCGGATGGAAGCTGAACACGACGGCCGCCGAGAAGGCACAGGAGCCAACGGGCCGATCGCGATAGCATCCGCCGATCGCGTGCGAGGCGTCCTCAATGACGGTGAAGCCGTAGCGCTCGGCCAAGCGCGCGATCTGCTCCATGTCGCACGAGGCGCCGCCGAAATGGACGGGGACGACCACGTCGGGCAGGCGTCCCGCTTTCTCGGCATACTCAAGCCTGCGCTCAAGCGCCTGCACGCTCATGTTGAACGTGCGCGGGTCGATGTCGACGAAGTCCACATCCGCGCCCACGTAACGTGCGCAGTTCGCGGACGCGACGAAGGTATTCGGCGACGTCCACAGCAGCGAGCCGGGGCCCAGACCGAAGGCAAGACATGCGATGTGGAGCGCCGCCGTGCCGCTCGAGACCGCCACCGCATGCGCCGCGCCACAGCGCTCGGCAACCATGCGCTCAAAGCGCTCGATGGCGGGTCCCTGGGTGATCCAATCGGAGCGCAGGACCTCGTTGACCGCCTCGATGTCCGCCTCGTCGATCCATTGACGCCCGTAGGGGATCATGACGATCGCCTACACCGCAAAGGTCGGATCGATGTGCTGCCGGATGAGCTCCCGCAGGTCCTCGACGGTCAACCACTCGCTATTCTCGCCGCTGCTGTAGCGGAAGCCGGGGTCGCAGAGCTTGCCCGAGAAGGCCTCGCAGAACCGGTCGACGTCCCACAGGGGGATGGACGGCAGGATCACGTACTTGTCGGCAAGCTCCACCGTGGAGAGCGAGTCCGTCTCGGTGATCATCTCCTCGTGCAGCTTCTCGCCGGGCCGGATGCCGATCACGCGCTTCTCACATGCGGGGCAGACCGCCTCGGCCACATCGGTAATGCGATACGAGGGGATCTTGGGGACGAAGATCTCGCCGCCCCACATATGCTCCAACGCATAGAGCACGAGCTCGACACCCTCCTGCAACGAGATGTTGAAGCGCGTCATACGCTCGTCGGTGATCGGCAGCACTCCGGTCGAGCGTCGCTCAAGGAAGAACGGGATGACGCTTCCACGGCTGCCCATCACGTTGCCGTAGCGGACGACCGAGAAGCGGACGTCATGCCCGCCCCGGAACTGGTTGGCCGCGACGAAGAGCTTGTCGCTGGCCAGCTTGGTCGCACCGTAGAGATTGATCGGCGCCGCCGCCTTGTCGGTGGAGAGCGCGATCACCCGGCTGACACCTCGGTCGATCGCGCACTCGATGACGTTTTGCGCCCCGAGCACGTTCGTCTTGATCGCTTCGAAGGGGTTGTACTCGCAGACCGGCACGTGCTTGAGCGCCGCCGCGTGGATGACGATGTCGATACCCTCCATCGCCCGCATGAGGCGGTCCTTGTCCCGCACATCACCGATGAAGTAGCGCAGCTGCGGGTAGCGGTCCCTTGAGAACACCTGCGCCATCTCGAACTGTTTCAGTTCGTCACGAGAGAACACGACGAGGCGGGTCACCTCGGGGTAGTCCCTGAGGATGGTCTCGACGAACCGCTTCCCGAACGAACCGGTGCCGCCCGTGATAAGGATGGACTTGCCGTTCAGCATCCGCACGCTCCCGTCGGTGACGTCCCGAACACCCCCGGCGCCTACTCGCATCCGAGCAGCTTCTCGAGCGAATCGCGC
>NPIE01009425.1_pt1 | contig 12949 bp, 8 predicted proteins | sample 8637661 | NCBI WGS metagenome assembly NPIE01 (sample SAMN07420842, study PRJNA396082) | bioreactor metagenome | isolation source: sample BA12 brine-fed electro-methanogenic bioreactor BA | place: Japan: Kochi | collected 2016-12-09 | reverse complement strand
GGCGGATGGGATCACGACTTTCTGCTCCACCTGATCACCCAAAAAACATGAGAATGCGTTTGCCCTGAGATCATCCGCCTCTGTCTTGCGTCGGCCCGGCGTGCGGCGTATTCTACCCTGTCGAGAAGGGTGGCGGCCGAAAGACTGAGCCGCCCGAACGATCAGGGGAGCATCGCCTATGCGGATCATCGCCGGTATGCGGCGCGGGATGAACCTGCTGCCCCCCAAAGGGCACCAGACGCGGCCCATCACCGACCGCGCCAAGGAGGCCCTGTTCAGCGTGCTGCACAAGTATGATCTGGTCGACAATGGCGTGATCGCCGATCTGTTTTGCGGTACCGGTTCGATGGGGCTCGAGTGCCTCTCGCGTGGCGCCCGTTGGGTCACCTTCGTCGACCGGGATCCCAACGTGATGGACCGCCTTGGCCGCAATATCGCCAAGGCCCGTTTTGCCGACGCCTCGAAGGTCGTCCGCGCCGATGCGTTCAAAGTGGGCGCTCCCTGGCCCGATCCGGCGGCGGCCCAGGAACGTTACGACGTGGTATTCGTTGATCCTCCGTACCGGATGACCTATGATACGGCCGCCGATTCTCCGCTCGGTCGGCTCTTGCGGGCCTTGGCGGACTCGGTCGTGCCCGAAGGGCTGGTGGTGGTCCGAACGCATCACCGGTCGACTCTGGTGGAGGTCTACGACGAATTGAGGGTGATCGACCGTCGTCAGTGGGGCACCACCGCGGTGAGTCTGCTGCAACGGCAGCCAATACCGCCGTCCGATCCGTCGGGTTCGTCGTCGTGAGTCCATCCATCTGTCCGGCGCCAGCGAGGAAACCATGACGAATCGACAGGCCGCCATCCGGATCGTCCGCCGGCTCCGCAAGGCGGGCTACCAGGCCCTCCTGGCGGGGGGGTGTGTTCGAGATCGGCTTTTGGGGCGTCGGCCCAACGATTACGACGTGGTGACCGATGCGCCGCCCGATGCCGTGATCCGCCTGTTTCGTCGCACGCTTAAGGTCGGCGCCCAATTCGGCGTGGTGATCGTGCTTCAGGGCTCCCAGCAGGTCGAGGTCGCCACCTTCCGCAGCGAGGCGGAATACACCGATGGCCGCCGCCCGGACCATGTCACGTTTTGCGACGCCCGGCATGATGCCCTGCGCCGGGACTTCACCGTCAACGGCATGTTCTACGACCCGATTGAGCGCCGCGTCATCGACTATGTCGGCGGTCGCGACGACCTGCAGCGCGGTATCCTTCGCACGATCGGCCCGCCCGATGAACGTTTTGGCGAGGACTACCTGCGCATGCTCCGAGCCGTACGGTTCGCCGTGCAGCTTGGCTTCGAGATCGAACCGGCCACGTGGCAGGGCATCCGACGCCATGCCGAGCGGATCACGCGGGTCAGCGGCGAGCGCATCGCCGTCGAGCTTGAAGCGGTCCTGACCCACCCGGATCGGGCCCGGGGCGTGCGGCTCCTGGTCGAGTCGCATCTGGCCAGGCACATCTTCCGGGATTTCGATGGCCGCTTGGCGCGGGCGGCCTGCGGCCTGTACGAGCACCTGCCCAGATCGGTCGATTTCGCCCTGGCCCTGGCGGCGCTTTTCGCAGATGTGCCCACCGAGTGGGCCCTCGAACGCTGTGCCGTGCTCAAGCCGAGCCGCCGACTGTTGCAGCACGTGCAGTTCTTGCTCGATCATCGCGAGTGCCTGCTCGACGCCGAGATGAGCCTGGCCCGGCTCAAGATGTTCGTGGCCAGCCCGTACTACCACGACTTGTTCGTCCTGCACAAGGCGATGCGCGAGGCCGAGGCCCGGAGCTTGGCTCCGCTGCGTAAGATTCGCCGCCGAGCGGCCCAGCTTGCCGGCAAGGACATCACGCCGCGCCCGCTGCTCAACGGCCACGAACTCCAGGCCTTGGGGGTCCAGCCGGGCCCCCAGGTGGGCCAGGTGGCCCAGGAGATGTACGTGGCCCAGCTTGATGAGAAGATCCACACGCCCGATGAGGCTCGCCAGTGGGTCCGCCAGTGGCTCGCGCGGCACGCCCCCCGCGATTGAACCCGGCGATGTCTTCGCTTTCTCGTGCCGTTTGCTCGATGACCTGGTCATTTTTTGAAGCCGTGGCCTTGACCGGCCGATCTTGTCTGCTAGACTGTACGCGACGGGGCCGTAGCTCAGTTGGGAGAGCGCNNTTGCATGGCATGCAAGAGGTCGTGAGTTCGAATCTCATCGGCTCCATTCCACGTCCTACAGATCTCCAATTAAAGGGTCGTCACACGATGTTCGGTGCGGGTGGGCCGCATGGCATCGCCCGGGCGGGGGGCCGTCCTGCTTCCAAGGGGCGTTTTCAGCGTGCAATTCTGACGCGATTTTGCTATAATCGTGCCAAAGACTGAGGCGGGGGTGGTCTAGCCGCAGGGTTGCGGCGTGCTGAACCGGACAAAGTTGCGCGGGGGAGGGGGCGATGGTTGAATGTCAGGTTTTTTTATCATCCGTGTCAGGTGTGTTTCTGTTCGGCCACCCGACGGGTCCCGGAAAATGGGCCGGAAATAGTGTTACATTGTCGGCCACATACTACTCAGAGTAATGGCCTATATGGTTGACAACGCCGATTTCACCGATCTTGTGACCCGGGCCCAGGGGGGAGAGGGGGACAGCCGGGATCGTCTAGCCGCCCTGGCAAGGGATCGGCTGTATACGTATGTGCAAAGGCTGACCCTTCGGCATGAGTTGACCGAAGACATCGTACAGGAGAGCATGATCGAGATGTTGCGCTTCCTGGATAAACTCGAGCGGGCCGACCGTTTCTGGCCCTGGCTGCGGCGGATCGCCATCAACAAGTTGCACCATCATTACGCCCATGAACGTGGCCGAAGGGCCATGAGCACCGCCGACATGGAACAGGTGCTGGCTTCGGACAAGAGCCGTGAAGGCTTTGCCGAGCTGGTGACCAACGAACTTAAGCAGATCATTGTCGAGACGATGGGGGAGCTCAAACCGCGGTACCGTGAGGTTCTCGTGCTGCGGTGTTATGAGCAGATGGATTACGCAAGCATCGCCGAGGAAATGGGGACCACCGAGTTCAGCACCCGCGTGTTGTTCTTCCGTGCGAAGAACGCCTTGGCCAAACAGCTCGCGCGGCGGGGATTGGGCCGTGCATCGCTGGCGATGGTGCTGGTCGTGTTCGGTCGTATGACGGCCGAGAGCCAGGCCGCGGCGGCGACCGTTCAGGTCGGCGGCGGCACGCTGGCGGTGGGGGCCACTGCGGCGGCGGCCGGCGCGCTGACGACCAAGACGGCCATGGTCACCCTGGCCGCGGCCGCCGTGGTCGCGGGCACCGCGCTGGTTCAGTCGCCGAAGTCAGCGTTGCACCCGGGGGCGCCGAGCGGGGCAAGTTCGGTCGCCTTGACGGGCCTGCCCGCCGGTGCGACGGCCGCGCATTCGTGCTGGTATTTCTATCCTGAGGGAGCCGGCGGTCCCGTCATGATTCGCCGGGCCGCGCCCTCCGGAGGGGGCGCCGAACCCTGCCGCTACCTCCAGAACGACCGGGGCAACTACTACTTCGACACCCGCGCCGGCGTGGTCTATATCAACAACCATCACGATTGGGACGCCGACCTCTACGTGCGCCGGTTGCCCACGGATGACGCCGATCTGCGCGATTTCCTATCGCGGGTGCAACCCGACGCCAAAGGGCCCACGCCGGTTAGCGACGCTGGGCCGGGGCTGCTCGTGATCGGCCATGAACGGGCCGAATGGCCGTCGTGGACGACGCATCACGTGAACATGCTCAACGAGGATTACTACCGGTGCGACTGGCCCAAGGACGTGCGTGTCGTGGATCGACGCGACGACCTCCACCGTCGCGGCTATGCGGACATTCGGGTGCGCGGACACGTCGGCAGCGAGGACGTGTTCGGGCGGGGCCAAATCCCCCTGGTCTACGCCGAGCGCGAGCTTCATCAGCCATGGCTGTGGCTCCAGGTCGGTTCGCGACTGGTCGTGGCCGACGGTCCCGAAGGCGCCTATCGCTATGAGGCTGGACCGCGCCGGCAGACGGTCTATCCGTCGGGCTGCTTTTTCGCCGGTTTGAGTCGTCCATGGATGGGATTGCACGCCATCGACACCGTGCGGCGCGACGCGGCCGCGGCGAGGGTATGGTTCAGCACGCGCCTGAGCGAGGACGGGCGACTCGGCCAAGTCGAGCTTCAGCATGAAGACGGCTCGATCACGTATACGATTGACATGGACAGCGACCTGGTGACCGAGGTCGTGTTTGAAGGCCTGGTCTCGGGTTCCCCGGTTCGGGGGCGCTTGTCGTTTGAGTATGTCCTGTCGGTTGCCCCCGTCGCCGATGCGATTTCGGTCCGGCCCTTGAGGCGGGTGCGCGACGATGCCTTGCCCCATGTGGCGTGGGTTTTTGATCTGGCGCGTTAGGTCGACAGGGCCGGGGCCCGTGAGGAAGAGGATGATGAGAGATTGCCGATCTCCACGGCTATGGGCGTCGTTGTTGCTCGTGGTGGTCCTCTGCACGGCGTCCATGGCCGGCATTTTTTACGTGGACGACGATGCCGCCGCCGGGGGTGACGGCGTCGCCTGGACGCGGGCGTTCAGGCACTTGGCCGATGCGCTGTCCATCGCGGGGCCTGGCGACGAGATCCGTGTTGCCCAGGGCCTCTACCGGCCGGGATTCACCGACGCCGACCCCAACGTCATGCCGGACCGTGAGGCGAGCTTCTTCTTGCCTCAGGGCGTCGAAGTGTGCGGGGGCTTCGCCGGCCTCGGTCAGGGCGACCCCAACTATGGCCAACCGGATCTGTTCCCCACGGTGCTCAGCGGCGATCTGCTCGGCAACGACCAGCCGGATTTTGCCGGTTACGAGGACAACTGCCGCCACGTCGTCACCGCGGTCGGCGTGGATGCCCAGACGGTCCTCGACGGTTTTATCATTATGGGCGGTAACTGCCAGGGGCAGGAAACCAACCCCGATAGCCTGCGGGTCCGCGGTGGCGGTATGCTGAACGATAACGCCGACCCGACCATTCGTCGATGTCGGTTCGTCCGCAACACGGGCTGGTACGACGCGGCGATGCTGAACATCAACGGCAGCGACCCTGTGGTCATGGACTGCCGCTTCCTGGGCAACCGGGCCACCGCCAGCGCCGCGGCCGTCCGAAACCGAAACAACAGTCGTCCGACGTTCATCAACTGTGTGTTCAGCGGCAATCACGCCGGCGAGCGGGGTGGCGCGGTGTACGACGACTTCGGCAGTGCCGCTCATCTGGTCAATTGTACGCTTGTCGGCAACAGCGCCGGCGACCGCGGCGGGGCGATTCACGCCGACCAGCAGGGCCGGCCCTTCGTGACCAACTGCATCGTCTGGGGCAATGTCGACAGTACTGGTTATGGTCAGGCGGCCCAGATCGCCGTGGTGGGTGGAACGGCGGTCGTCAATTATAGTTGTGTTCAGGGGTGGACCGGCGTACTCGGTGGGGTCGGCAATTTGGGTGATGACCCGCTGCTCAGGAATCCCGCCGGGCTGGATGGCCTGAGCGGGACGGATGACGACGATTTGCGGCTCAGCGGCGACTCGCCCTGCATCGACGCCGGCGTCAACTCGGCGGTCGCGGTGGACCACGACCTGGCCGGCAATGCCCGCATTGTAGGCATGGCCGTGGACATGGGGGCCTACGAGTACAAGGGCCCCATCGGTCTGGTGGCGCACTGGACCTTGGATGAACGATCGGGACCTTGGGCTTACGACGAGTTGGGCCGTGTCAATGGCGTGCTTGTGGGCAACCGTCGTTGGCGGCCGTACGAGGGACGCATCGGGGGGGCGCTCGATTTCGACGGCCTCGGCGACTTCGTGGATTGCGGGGCCAATTCGATCTTCAATCTTCGCGACGCCGTCACCGTGACGGCGTGGTTTCAGGTGCGACGCTTTGACCGCAGCTACCAAGCCATCGTCACCAAGGGCGACAGCGCCTTTCGGCTACAAAGGTACGGCAACACCTCGGTCCTGGAGTTCGCCTGCACGGGTGTCGACGTGCCCGGAACCACCTGGAGCAATATCTGGGGCACGACGCCCGTCGACGATGGGCAGTGGCATCACGCCGCCGGCGTCTATGATGGACAGCACATGTACTTGTACGTCGACGGCGAGCTGGATGCCTCCAGCGAAGCGACGGGCCAGTTGGACCTGAACAACTACCCCGTCTGGATCGGGGAGAACGCCGAGCAGCAGCGCCGCTACTGGAATGGACTCATCGACGACGTGCGGGTCTACAACCACGCGTTGAGCCCGGCCGAGGTCCGCCGACTGGCCCAGCCCGGCCGCACGTGGCACGTCGATGGGGCCCATGGCGGCGCCCAGAACGATGGTCTGAGCCCAAGCAGCGCCCTGCTGACGATTCAATCCGCCATCGACCGCGCCGCCAACGGCGACCGCGTGCTGGTCTGGCCCGGCGTCTATCGCGAGGAGGTGGATTTCCGCGGCCTGGCGATCACGGTGACCAGCGCCACGCAACCGGCCGTCATCGAGGCCCCGAACGGCTGGGCCGTCTCCTTCGTCCGGGCCGAGGGACCGGCCAGCGTTCTGAGCCATTTCATCATTCGAAACAGCCGTTACGCGGTATTCGTGTGGATGGGCCGGCCCACGCTGCGGAATCTGACCATCGTCGATTGCGAATTCGGCGTGGACGCCCGGGCCGGGGCCGCCCCCGAGATCACCAACTGCATCTTCTGGGGGAATCTGTACACCGATCTCGCCCACGATGACCTGAGCCGTTGCGTGGTCCGTTCAAGCTGGTTGCAGGACTGGATCGACCCGGAACCCGTCGCCTGGTGGGCTTTTCGCGAGGGCTATGGCGTGATGGCCTACGATTGGTACGGCGGCCATCACGGCACGATCCAGGGCGCGCAGTGGACCACGGGCGTGGCCGACACCGCCCTGGAATTCGACGGCCTTGACGACTTCGTCCACGTCGCCAACGCCGCAGCGCTTCAACTGGGCCGGGGCGACTACTCGATCTGTCTGTGGGTCCGCCCGCAACGCGTTGACGGCTACCAGGCGCTGGTGGCCAAGGTGGAGGGCGATCAGAACAAGGAGTATATGCTCGGCATCGAAAACGCCGAGTTGCGGCTGGACGTCGAGAACCAGGGCAACGACGGCCGCGAACGCTCACCGATGTCCCTCGAGCCCGGCCGCTGGCAGCACGTGGCCGTCACCTTTGACGCAGATCGGCTCGAAGCGGTGTTCTACCTGGGCGGGGAGCGTCAGCTCAGCGGTCATTGGGATCAACCGGGCATCACGGCCTTGCCGACGGTCTTAGCCAACGACCTTGTTTTTGGGATGCGGGACGGCTTCTATCGCGATTCCCACTACGCCGGCGCCATGGATGAAGTGATGCTCTTCGATATCACACTCTCCGACGAGCAGGTCGCCGCGGTCTATCAGAAGGGGCTGGGGCCCTTATTCGCCGATCCCCAGCGCGGCGACTACCACCTCAAGTCCGAGTTCGGCCGCCACTGGGTCCCGGACGGCAACGATGTCCCGCCCGGCGGACTATGGGTTCTGGACGATCAGACCAGTCCCTGTGTCGATGCCGGCGACTGGCAGGAGGGCCCCGGCCTCGAACCCGAGCCCAACGGCGGCCGTGTTAATATGGGCGCTTATGGCGGCACCCCCTTCGCCAGCCGTGGCCGCTGGCCCCTGCGGGGCGATATCGACCGCGATGGACGCGTCGGGCTGTCCGATCTGGCCATCCTGGCCGAGGATTGGATGCTGATGCTGCCTTGGGCGCGATAGGCCGACCCAGTCCACAGAAACGCAGCTTTCTGCCCGGTCAGGCCGGCGAGGGCCATTTTCGTCCTTTCCGCGTTGACATGCCTTGCGCGATTGCTATAATAAGGTTAGATTTTTTGCCAGGGTTGGAAGCGGTCAGGCTGGGGAAGGAGGCCAGATATCGCGACCGGAGGTGGACAGTCTGTGCGGGCACGGCTTGGGCGTCGCGGATTCACCGTCATCGAGTTGCTGGTCGTTCTGTTCGTCATTTCGCTTCTCTTGTCCATCCTCGTGCCGTCCCTGGGCAAGGTCCGCCGGCATGCCCGCGCGCTGCACAGCCGCTCCAATCTCCGCGAGATCGCGCGCGCGGTGAACGTCTACGCCGTCGACAACAACGACTGGTACCCGCCTTCCGTGGCCACGAATGGTCCTGACGTGCGGTTTCTGAGCTGGACGATGCCCAACCGTCTTGTCGCGGTGGACGCCCAGGGTCCTCGCGTCCACCGGTCCATCTCGGCCTATCTGGGGCCCTATGTCGGGGACGTGGAGGTGATGCAGTGCCCCAATGCCCCGCGGCGGTTCCGCTATTTGCAGGACGCTTGGGACCAGGGGGATGCCTGGGACAACCCCGACAACGGACCCGGCCCGGACGAATTGCGAGGCTCTTACTGCATGTTCTGGGATTACCGCGGCTACATGCCCGAGTTTGACCGGGCCTTCCGCGGAGCCGAGAAGTCGGCCGGACAGGCCGGCGACAGTACGCTCCTGGCGACGGACTATTTCGCCTTCGACCACCGGCGGCACCCTAATGCCTACGCCAGTTGTGAGAAGTTCGCGGCGTCCGACCGCACCATTGAATCCAGCTTCTATCCGAGCTACTGGCAGACCGATGAGCCGCTGACCGGTATTCGTATCCGCCCGGCGGCCGCGTTTATCGACGGCCACGTCGAGCCGTTTGACGCACAGGACACCGTCGAGGTCAAGGTCGCCAAGACCGCCGATGGCCGGGTCCCCTTCGCCGATCAGCTCCAGGCTGGAACCGTCCTCATTCCCCGCCAAGCCGCACGGTAAAGCAGTGGTCCTGAGTTCTTAGAGGGGACAAGTCCTGGAACCGGTCAGGCAGAGAGTCACATGGTAACTTCAACTGTCAATAGGACATTCTCTGAGTGCACAGCCGTTCTGCTCTGCGCAAACCACAACCGCTCCCACTATCGGGGCCAGCTTGGACAATACTGGGACAAGCCTTCTCAAGAACTGTGCGGGGTCTACCGGCCTTCGCTATTCAGCCTTGCACAGTGCTGACATAACGGCTTGCCGCCTGTTCCAGGTTGTCGATATTGAGGTTCTATGTTGTTACCTTCTGTGCATTTGGTGTTGTTGTGATGAACGTCCTGCTTGACAGAGTGCCACGGATTTACTTTAGGCATGATACGCTCCTTTCCACAAGAACCCAAAGAATGAAGATCAGTAGAACCTCGTGCCCCTTCTCTGGCAAGTGGATTTTTAAAGATTTTCAAATATTGCATCTGAAGTAGTGCACCATGAGCATGCAGGACTATCTGCCCACATTAGGAAGCCGAGGAGGGCTCAGCCAAGTGAGAGGCCAAGTGCCAATGCCCTTGAAAGCAATCAGGAATTCGGGAAAGTCTCTCTCTGCTAAAGGGCTGTCGTGTTGTACACGTCCCTCTGTCTCTCGATAGGAACGCCCTTACCGGTGCTGCAAAGAATTCCTCCTTTGGTGGCATACATACAGGAATGGCGAATGCATCGAAAGGAGGATCTGGGGAACGCAGGCTACCAGTCCGTGTCCGGGTAACAGCACAGTCTGCCACAATTTTTCTTGAAAACATGTCCATGTGCCGATAACATAATAAATTGCCCCCGCCCGGATTCGAACCGGGAAGGACATGTGCGCCCACCAGCATCCAAGACTGGCGCGTTTGCCGATTTCGCCACGGGGGCATCTAGAATGGCCCCTGCGCGAGCGAGCACTCGCGCAGAGGCTGTTTTTCAGGTTGACAGCGGTGGGGCTCTAGGCCAGACTGTGCACAGAGGACAGTCGAAGTGACCCCCTCCCGTGGGTTGCTCAATTCTCTCCATAAGATTGTCCTTACAGGCCGCTCGGTGGGCGAACACCGGCGGCCTTCCTACTTAATCTCCTGTCAGCGGCGTTTCCTCAGGTTTCTTTTGCTGCCGCTCCGATAGGTCATAGACACCCCGTTTGACACGGACAAAGATGTCCTTGCGGCGACTAATAGCTGACCCGACAAGTGGCTTTAACCCTGTCTTGGCATCGGTCGATACGCCTCTCCTTCTTAGTGCCTCTGTAATATCGTCAACATCCATGGGCCCATGAGAACTGCGAAGTACGGCGATAATATGCGAAGCTACCGAGCCCTTGACAGTGGGCCTATCAGCTGTAATCGGGTTGGCTTCAATATCACAGTTGATCGCGCTCAGCCGCTCTAGAAGTTGCTCCTCCACCGCGAGTTGGAATCGCAACTGCTCAATTCTCCTCTGGGTCTTAGCGATCTCGTCTTGAATTGTCATGCTACGCATCCTCATTTCGATATCGCCCAAAATCTTACCCCGGGTCGCACAACGGTGCAACTAGGAAAATCGTAAAATATGCGCCGTGTAGCAAAAAAATTGCACGGCGCCTTTGGGTGGCCTGATGTGTCATCTCGCGCGGGGTGAGTCGCACGCCGTCAGGCTGAGTGATATGGCGTCATTGTACATGAGCGTCGGCATGGTGCTGTCAAGCAGCGTTAGTCCAACGGTAGGAAACCCCGTTGGCTTGACAACAGGAAAACAAGCGATCCTCCCAGTTTTGTGACTGTCGTAATTTGTTCTGTGAAAAGGTGTTGCGCTATCTTCAGAGCGATTTTTTCGAAAAATCTGATCTAAGTGTTTGACTTGGCCGTAAGTAGGACTAAAATAGTCTTAGTTTGATTCGTGAGAGAACCAGGAAACGTCGAACATGCAGGTGATACGGCAGAATACGGACTACGCGTTGCGGGCGATGATTCATCTGGCCGAGCGCGGCGACGAGGAGCCGGTTTCGGCGCGGAAACTGGCCCAGGCCGAGCAGATTTCCCCGCAGTTTGCCAGTAAGATCATGCAAAAGCTTCAATCGGCCCACTTGGTGACGAGCACCATGGGGCCGAAGGGCGGTTTTTTGCTGGCCCGCCCGGCCAAGCAGATTAACCTGCTCGACGTCATCCAGGCCGTTCAGGGGCCGGTCAGCGTCAGCGACTGCGTCTTCTCAAGGGATGTGTGCCCGCGACGGCCGGCCTGCACGATCAGCCCGCGGCTGGCGGCTTTGCAGGGTATGATCGAGGGTTTCCTGAAGGACATCTCGGTGGCCGACCTGGTCAACGGAGCCGACAAAGACTCGCAGTTCTCATATAGGGAGATCAGCCATGGCTGAAGCCAAACGGACCGACGTTCTGGATACGTGTGTCGCCCAGGCTCAAACGCTGGCCGACCTGGTGGATTACGCCGACCAAGCTATCGTCAGCAAACGCATCATCGACAAGCCCACCGGCACGGTGACGCTTTTCGCCTTTGACGCCGGCCAGCGGCTCAGCACCCACCAGGCGCCCTACGACGCCTTGGTGCAGGTCGTGGAGGGCGCCGCTCACGTGACCATCGACGAGCGGCCAATGAACGTGTGCGCTGGTCAGGTCGTGCTCATGCCGGCCAACGTGCCGCACGCTGTTGCCGCCGAGCAGCGATTCAAAATGCTCCTGACCATGATCCGGGAAGGCGCCCGGTCGTAAGGAAACGCACGTGACAAGGAACGCATGAGGAAAGGGAAGGACATGTTCTGCTATCAATGTGAGCAAACCGCCAAGGGAACCGGCTGCACGAAGATGGGTGTCTGCGGCAAGGACCCGCAAACCTCGGACCTGCAGGACCTGTTGATCCACGCGTGCAAGGGCATCGCCTGGCACGCCCGCAAGGCACGGCAGGGGGGCAAGGCCGACCGTGAGATCGACCGTTTCGTCGTGGAATCGCTCTTCACGACCGTCACGAACGTCAATTTCGATCCCGCACGACTTGAAGAGCGGCTTCAGCGGTCCGCCGAGGTGCTCGGCAAGGCCCGGCGACTGAGCGGCGCCACCGAGGCCGCGCCATCGGAGGCCGCATGGAAGCCCGCCGCCGATCACGCAGGGCTGCTCGATCAGGCCCGGCAGGTGGGTATCGACAATCGCAAGGCCGAGCTGGGTGATACGATCGCGGGCCTGCAGGAACTGCTCCTGTACGGGCTGAAGGGCACCACTGCCTATGCCGATCATGCCGCGCTCCTCGGCCAGGAGGACGATGCGGTCTATGCGTTCTTCCACGAGGCCTTGGCATTCCTCACAACCGAAGAGGCCACACAGGTCGATCCGCTTTTGGGCATGATCCTGCGGGCCGGCGAGGTCAACCTCCGCGTGATGGAGCTGCTCGACGCCGCCAACACCGGTGCCTACGGCCATCCTGAGCCGACGACCGTCCGCGTCACGCCCGTCAAGGGCAAGGCGATCGTCGTCTCCGGGCATGACCTGCGCGACCTCCAGATGCTCCTCGATCAGACCGAGGGTAAGGGCATCAACGTCTACACGCATGGCGAGATGCTGCCTTGCCTGGCGTATCCGGAGCTCAAGAAGCACAAGCACCTCGTCGGCAACTACGGCGGCGCGTGGCAGGACCAGCAAAAGGAGTTTGACGCCTTCCCCGGCGCGATTCTCATGACCACCAACTGCATTCAAAAGCCCAGGGACGGCTATAAGGGCCGCATCTTCACCACGGGCCTGGTGGCCTGGCCGGGGGTCACGCACGTTGCCGCCGACGCCGACGGCCACAAGGACTTCACGCCCGTCATCGAGGCCGCGCTGGCCGCGCCTGGCTTTACCGTGGATGCGCCCGAGAAGACCATCACCATCGGCTTCGGGCACGAGGCGGTCATGGGCGTCGCCGACAAGGTCATCGACGCCGTCAAGGCCGGACAGATCCGCCACTTCTTCCTGGTCGGCGGCTGCGACGGCGCCAAATCGGGTCGCAACTACTACACTGAGTTCGCCGAAAAGGCCCCCAAGGATACCGTCATTCTGACCCTGGCCTGCGGCAAGTACCGTTTCAACAAGCTCGACTTCGGCGATATCGGCGGCATCCCGCGCCTGCTCGACGT
>NPIE01007032.1_pt1 | contig 12951 bp, 9 predicted proteins | sample 8637661 | NCBI WGS metagenome assembly NPIE01 (sample SAMN07420842, study PRJNA396082) | bioreactor metagenome | isolation source: sample BA12 brine-fed electro-methanogenic bioreactor BA | place: Japan: Kochi | collected 2016-12-09 | reverse complement strand
GCGGTCGCGGTCCGCTCGCGCAGGGCGCGGGTCTGTTAAAGGACTACGTTCAGCAGAGCACAGGGGCGGTCAAACACAAATCTTGTTGCTGCGGGCTTCCTGGGCGCGGCGTGGGGCGCCCTCCTCGCGCCGCTGCGGGAGGGGTTGGGATGTTGAAGGGGCAAGGCCACCGGACTGACGTCCGGTGGTCTCGATCTTGTAGGCAGATCAGGTTAGATGGCTCTCACCATGGATACGCAAGAGGCGACATCCTACATAAAAAATAGCCGCACGCCAGCATAGACAGCCCCGCACCACAGCACCCCCAACAGAAAGGCCCCCAGCGCACGTCGATACCGGTGTTGGATGAGGTAATATCCTCCGGCCCCCACGAAGGGCAGACTGATCAGGAGCAATTTGTACCCAAACCCACTGAGTCCGAGCTCGTATAGAAAGATGTAGGTCGCTGCCATCCCCACCGCTAAGATCCATCGCAACTGAATGAATTCTACAACCACCCTCCAAACCCATAACTTCACATAAGCCTTCTTGTCAAACACACTTGGATCCAAACGATAACCTAACTCCATATGTTCAAGAGCCATCTCCAAGTCGCCAAGTGCATTTGATATCACAGCCAGTTCAAGATGGTACTTCCCAACATCTGGAGCAAGAGAGACTGCTGTACTGGCATGATCCTGTGCTTTATCCGATTCCCGCATCTCGTAATAAATCCACGACATTCTAAAATGGACTTCGGGATTGTCTGGCTCCAGATCCAAAGCGCTTTGACCCACTTGTAGAGCTTCATCCAATAACCCCAAATGCCCAAGCGTAGCATTCAAGTCCAACAAAGCCGTCACATTCTGCGAATCTTCGGACAGGATTGTATCAAGCGCATCCCGCGCGGCTTCGTACTCCTTGTCCTCCAAGAATTTCTTGACTGCTCTCATGCGTTCTTCGTTCATGTGGTAATTCCCTCCACAAAGTAGCGATACCGTGACCCACAAGGTGGTTAGCCCCAAGAACTTAGACTCTATCCACCCTGCATCCGGCGTACATCCTGCGGGAGGGGCGAGAGGCGGCTCACGAACAAGATACTGACGCGACTACCCCCCGATAGAACGAAGGTCCAGGTTGGCTATCAAACAGGCAATATGAACAGCAAATACATAGCGCTGAGCCACAACAGGCCCAACCCGAAGGACCAACGGGCACGATAACGCCGGTGCTTGATGAGATAGTAAATGGTGACCACTCACAAGGGCAGTGTAACTCGCCACACCCAGCGGTGAAGCGTTGCGCCTGAAAGGGAAGGGGTCCACACGCCCGCGGAGAGTGTTCACAACAGCAGAAAAAATTACTCCTGAATCCCGTTTCCTTGAACCATCATCCGCCACCCTCCCAATAGAATCAAAACGCTACAAGCCAATGCCACTTTCGTCTCAGTAAAACCGGTTATCGTATCCAAAAAGGGCGGGGAAAGCGGATCTACGGAACATAATCTTTGCATATCCTCACGGCCACAGGTCAATTCAGCCAATTCACTCTCCAGCCAACGATTTTCCCGATGCAAATCATGACTCTTCACCTGTAACAGAAATAATGCTGACAGAGAAAGAGCCATCATTCCTACTATGGCCCATCTGGGTATAACCTGTCTCTTTAGCAGCCAATTCTTCATGATTTTCCCCTCCCCGAAATCTATATGCAACAATGTTTATTTTCTCAGCACAAGTGGTAATCGTGGCGTTTGTGTGATACGGTGCATATAACGTATATGCGATGATGTTAGATCACCAGTGTCCCAGTAGTGATAAATAGCAAAAGTTATTGCCATGGCCTCCTTATTATCGAGTCTTCCCCCATAATTGGTCTTAAAAGGCAAGCCGCCACCCGTCATGTCAACGAAAAGATTGACAAGACCTGAATATCCCTCTTCGGTTTCAGTTACCCATTGAACCACATGAGTCAGCTCATGAGCTATAGTTCCTTTGAATTTATTCTCAGACCTCATAAACGGTAAATATATGCCCACATTCGAATGTCTTGCGTCTGGCCTCGCATACCAAGCAAAATCGTAGAGTACGATATGATAATCTCCCGTAGGATTCCCATCTTTGTCTCCGAGCCGCCGCGCAACCCCGGCCAAATAGGAAGTATCTCCTTTCTCTCTTCCAAAAATTATACTTGCTGAAGAAATATAGCGCCAAAGCCGATAATCTTGCAGGGCCTCTAATAAAAACCTCAGTTCTTTCTCCGTCCATTGATCCTGATTAGTAACACTTACTTGATTATATTGATTTTCTATCTCGTGAATCAATGCCCAGCAGCTGCTATCAGAGTTCGCCGGATCGTTGGGATCACCCGAACAGTGCCCACTTGGATCCGTATACCGCAGCGGATGGTTGAGCACGTAGGCGTAGCGGTTGAGGCTCTGCGGGTTCCCCGGTTCGGGCACAATCGAGTCCGCCTGCAGGAACCCACGGCGCCGCTACGCTTCGCGCCTTAGGGCGGGGCGGTCCAGGGCGCCGTTGGTTAGGTCTCTGGCATGAGCGTTTCTAATTGTCGCTTAACAAACAACCCCAATCTCAAGCAATGACCTGCAGCAGCCTTGCCAGGCCGATGCTCAACCGAACCTCGGCTCACCTATCATTGTGTTGCATTCTGACCCGGTTGTCAATCGCCAAAATTAGGGTGTTTTCAGCACCATCGGCAGATAGGCACGCCGGGACGCCACTTCCAGCCAGAGGCTCCGTTCCCAACGGCGACCCGTCCCGTCGCTCAGCAGGGCGTCCACCCGCAGGGGAGGTGCGTAACGCCACGGGCGCAGGGGAAGGGTGAGTACGCGCGTCTCGCCGGGGACGAGGCTCCCCTCCCAGAGGGGCAGCCGCAGGCCGACCTCGGGTTGCGTAGCGGTGATGGGCGCCAGTCCCGCCTGAAGCCAGAGCGCCACGGAGGCCGCCTCCACTGCGCCGGGTCCCGAGTTCACCAGCGCCAGGCTCACCGTCAGCGGGCGCTGCACCTCGACCTCGGGCGGGATCAGCCAGTAACTATCTGCCAGCGTGCCCCCGCCGCCGCGCAGCGCCGCCCGGCGCTCGAAGCCCCAGCCCCAATCCGGCAGCTCGATGCGGACGGTAGGGGTGAGCGCCCCACCCCCGGGCCAGAGGGGATCGAGGAGTGCGGACCAGCTCAGCGTCAACGGTAACGAGGGGGTTATCCACCCGCCCCAGCCGATGTGGCGCCCGATAGGATCGTAATCCAGCTCGGGAGAGAGGGTGGCTTCGATGAGGCTGAGGCCCTCCGGCAGCGTGTGGGTGATGGAGACGACGCGCGCCTCCGGACCGTCATTGTGCAGGACCAGCGTCGCCGTCACGGGCGCGCCGGGCAGGGGCGCCTCGGGCAGCACCGACCACGCGCTCCGGCCCAGAGGCGAGAGCCACCCGATGCCCGCCGCCAGCACCTCCGCCCGGGCCGCCTCCGGCAGCGTCTCGATAGGGAAAGCGTAGAAGAGGGTGCGCGAGGCGGGATCACCGGCCCCCTCCGCGCCCAGGGCGACGGGCGCGCCCCCTTCCCCGCGGGCCACGACGGCCACCTCGGGCCTCGGTTCCACCCGATCACTCCAGTTGTTGAAGGGATAGCTGAGCACCGCCGGCCCCCAGTTACCTCCCGCCGGATGCTCCGTCACGCCGAAAGCGGTACTCACCCCCACGTCGCCTGTTGCCTCCAGCACGCCCAGGCGCTCCGTCAGCAACCGCTCGCTGTGATAGTAGAGGTAATCCTGGGAGGAGAGCAACAACCGCCCGCCTCCATCGAGGTAATCGAGGAGCAGGGCTGCTTCCACCGGCGTGACCGGCGCATACCAGTCGTAGCCCGTGAACCAGACGGCGACGGAATAGGGACGTAGCAGCTCCGCCGTGATCGGTCCCCTGTGCAGGCCTCGAGTATTCGCGTGATCGGTGCTCCAGAGATCGAAGGGCACTCCCCGCGCGGCGAGGGCCTGCCGATAGTAATCTTCCATGGGATACCAGCGATCGTCCTTCACCAGGAGCACGGCGGCCGGCGTCTTGGCCGTCAAAAGGGCGACGGTGGGCGTCGGCACCAGCGCCGAAGAGAGCGTGACGGTGGTCTGATCCCGCACGTTGATGCCCGCCTCGGACGGAATGGAGAGGGTCACCGTCACGTAGCGGGATTCGCAGGGTTCCAGGGTGAAGTGGGTGGGCGTGAGGGCCGCCATCCAAATCCCCGGCTCCAGCGCCACTGTGAGGGTATCGGGCGGCCCCGCCTGCCCCACGTGGCGCACGCGCAGCGTATGGGTCAGGGTGGCGCCCGGCGGAGCAATGCGGGTTTCCGACTCGTACTCCAGGGCGAGCCCAGCAGCAGCGGGCGACGTCACCAGCCAGTCGAGCGACCGTCCCATGACCTCGGCGCGCTGCGTACGCTCGGCGATGGCCTCGAAGCCGAAGGCGAAGAAGAGCGCACGATAGGGCACGCAGACCTCCGCCCCGACGCCCGCCCCCGCGCCATCGCCGTAGTGCCAGACGAGCGCCGCCCGGTCGGTATCCCCCACCGCCACCTCATCGGGGGAGCGCTGGTTATCGGCGCCGTCCCCACCCGTGATGCCCACGGTCAGGCCGGCAAAAGGGCCACTGCCCACCAGCTGGGCGGAAGTGGCCTCGTCTTGGCGGAAGGCCACGCCCAGCTGCTCCACCAGATAAGGTTGCGGCGGCAGATAGAGGTCCTGCCCGCTGTCGAGATAGGCCACATCCTGCCCGCTGAGGAGCAATCGCCCACCCCCTTCGAGATAGGTCGCCAGCTGGCCCCCCGCGTTCAGCAGCCCGGGTGAGGTCTGGGGGGCGGACCAGAGCACGGCGTCGTAATCGTGGAGCAGGTCGAAGGTGGTGGTAGGCACAGGGACGGCGGTGATGCGAAAGGTATCGTAGGCGTAGGCCAGGTCGTCGAGCGCCTGCTCCCAGAAGCGCAACCGTCCCGTGTAGTACCAGGCGTCCCCGTCAACGAGGAGCAACGTCGGCGCGCTCTCCAGCGCGAAATCGCGGCGGGTCACTACACCCGCCTCGATGTCGACGGTCGCCGTCGCCACGCGATAGCCGTTGCCCCGGAGCTCGACAGTGTACGTTCCCACGGGCAGGGGCAGCGTATAGTCACCCTCCCCGTCCACGGTCGCCGTCACCGGCGTGCCCAGGGGCTGGAGGACGAGGGTCCGCGTGGGGGGCTGCTCTGCCACCGTCACCCTACCCGCGAGGGTACCCGTGGGCTGGCGCGCCAGTTGGAAGGCGACGGTATGCACCGTATCGGTCACCGCCTCGACGTAGGAGAGCGTGGCAGGATGATAGCCGAAGGCCGAGGCGGTGAGGTCGTAGACGCCGGGACGCAGCGCGAGATCGAAAGCGCCCGCTTCGTCCGTGAAGGTATGATTTTCGCGGGCGTTGGCACGGGAGATGGCCCGCACCTCCGCTCCCGCCAGGGGTCGGCCCGTCGTGCTGGAAACCGTCCCGGTGACGAAAGCCGGATGAGCCACGGCGACGACGGCGGCGTAGGCGTCCACCCGCCCCCAGCCGCTCTCGTTGTTGGGCACAGTGGTCGTCAGGGGCCGGGCACTCTCGAAGAGTGTCTGCTGTAAGGCTGCGACGGTCAGATCGGGATGGGCGCTGCGCATCAGCGCCGCCACGCCGGCGACGTGGGGCGTCGCCATCGAGGTACCTTGCCAGGTGGCGTAGGTCCCGCCGGGAAAGGCAGAGTGAATCTGCACGCCGGGCGCCACAAGCTGGGGCTTGATCTCTCCCCAGGGCGAGGGCCCCCGGCTGGAAAAGCGCGCCACCTGCTCATAGGGATCGCTGGCTCCCACGGCGAGCACCCCGGGCAGGCTGCCCGGCGAACGAAGGGAGCTCTCCCGTGGCCCCTCGTTGCCGGCGGCAAAGACCGGGAGGATACCGGCGGTGTGCAAAGCGAGGAGGTCCTGCTGGAAGACGGTGTTCGAGGACGCCGTGGAACCCCAGGAGCAGACGACGACATCGGGCGCCAGGGCCGGATCCCCGCCCGGCGCCAGGAGCCACTGGAAGCCGGCGTGAATATCGGAATCGGTGCCGTAGCCCTGCCCGCTGAGAATCTTCACCCCGATCCAGCGGGCGCCCGGCGCCACGCCGATGCCGAGGCGCCCCACCGCCGACCCTAGCGTGTGGGTGCCGTGCCCGTGATCATCGTAGGGATAGATGCCCCCGTTGATAGGATCGAACCAGGAGCCGGGGTGCAGCTCCAGACCGTGCCCCAAGTTGCCGCGATAGCCGTTGTAGAGGGCGGGATGGCGGTAGTCGACGCCGGTGTCCATGCTGGCGACCACCGTCCCCGTCCCGGAGATGGCGAAGGAGGCCCAAACGTGGGGCGCGTCCACCCGCTCGATCCCCCAGAGACCCTCGGGATCGAAGTCCTGAGGCTCGGGCGCGGCTTCAACGTAGAGCCGCCGGTGATCGAGGCGCAGTTCTGCCACGGCAGGGGAAGCCGCCAGCTCGCGCAGGACCTCCGGTGGAGCGGTGAGGGCGATACCGTTGATGATCCAGAGTTCGTGCCGCACCTCGACGTCCTCCAGCAGCGCCTCCAGCGGAGCAGTGGCCTGGCGGAACTGAGCCTGCAAATCCGCCACCAGTTGCGCGCGCGCCGCTCCGCCCTCGCTGATGACCTGCGCCGCCGCCAGCGGATCCTGCATGGAGGAACGCAAGACAGCGATGACCGCAAGGGATGCCTCCCCGGGCGCGTCCAGCGCGCGCACCAGCGCCGGCTCGATCACGGCGGGGGGAGGAACGTCCACAGCAGCCAGCACACCAGAGCTCATCATCCCCAGCAATCCACACAACAACAGCAGCCCCCTCCACCGCCTTCCCAGCCATCCCTTCCTGCTCTTCATCCTTCCCTCCTGCTATTTGAAAAACAGCCGACAACCTTCAACGAACCGTCATCCACAAAGCTGGCCCTGCGCGGCGTGGCTTCTGCTGTTGCGCCTTATCACCGATCTCCTGCGGACATCCGAATTGTAGCACTCGCAGGCACCGATTCAACGCCAGTTAAGAAAACACACGTTTGACAAAAAAAGAGCCGAATGATACAATATTAAACGTTAACTTAATCTTATAAATAGTACGTGTGACCAGACCTGCACTTCTATATAGAAATAGGTGGAGCAAACGATGCAAGATACACGCCAACAGATTCTGGAGATTCTCAAGCGTCGGGGAGAGATCACGGTTCAGGAGCTCAGCGAGGAGCTGGAACTGACCAGTGTCACCGTGCGCCACCACCTGGAGATTCTCAGGTCTGAAGGCTACATCACCGATCCCGAGGTGCGTCGGTCGAGCCGTCCGGGACGTCCGCGGTACGTCTACCGCCTGACCTCCATGGCGGCGGATCTCTTTCCTACGAATTACAGCGGCCTTGCCGCAGCCCTGTTGCAGGCGTTGGACAAGGTAGAACCGGAGCAGAAGGAAGAGGTACTGGAAGAGACGGCGGAACAGCTGGCTGCGGGCGCGATAGATGAGCTCCCCGAGGATCGCGAGGAGCGTCTGGATGCCGTGGTCACTTATCTCAAACAGCTGGGATTCGTCAGCCGCTGGGACAAAAACGAGCATAGTGAGTATTACCTCTACATCTGCAACTGCCCCTACCACTACGTAGCCCAGCGCCACCCGGAGACCTGCAACATTGATATGTATCTCCTGGAGAAACTGCTGCGGGCAGATCTGAAGCGGGAGCAGGGATTGGCAAGCGAAGATGCTCTTTGCGGGTACCGTATCGACTGGGAGTAGCGAACTCTCCAGAGAAAGAGGTTCGAAAACAGACGGGGCGCTGTGGACAGCGCCCCGCTTCACGTTTGTTACGGATCCGTGGCTCGGTTCTTCGATAGCCGCGCCTTGACAACCGCGCTCAGACGATCCAGGGTTCTTCCTGGGGATTACTGATGTATTCCGCCCCCTCGGCGGTGATGACGACGTCCTCCTCACGCCCGATGTACCCGCGTCCCGGAACGCTCACGCCCAGCTCGATGGCGAAGACGTTGCCCTCCGCCACGGGGAGATGGACGGAGTTGCCGTAACGCTCCCAGCGCGGTCCCAAAACCGTGGCCCCATCGTGAGCGTTGCGCCCGATGTGGTGCCCGAAGGCGTGGAGGTACTCGTCGTAACCCGCTTCCACCAGTGTGCTGCGAGCCGCCTGATCCACCTCCCAGCCCTTGACGCCGGGGCGCAGCATCGACCGCCCCGCCTCCAGGGCCGCCGTCACCGCGTCCCACGCGCGCCGAACGTCTTCGGGCAGGCCTTTTTCACCCGGCTTCCTGACATACCACGTCCGCTGCAAGTCGGAGACAAAGCCATACCGGGAGATCCCAAAATCGACCGTGACAAGGTTGCCGGCTTTCACCTCGTACCCGGCGGGCATGGTATGGCCTACCCCGGCGTCCTCCGAAACGAAGACGACGGGACAGTACTCCCAATCCCACGCTGCAAAAAAGCCTCGCTCCTCTAGGTAGTTGTGCAAGAGCTCGGCGATCTGGGTATCGGTCATGCCCACGCGCAGCCGCGAGGTGACGAGATCGAAGGCCTCCTGGGTGTGAGCAACGGCGCCGCGAATCAGGGCCAGCTCCGAGGCGGTCTTGGCCCCGCGCAGCCGGGCGATGATCTCCTCCGCCGAGACCAGCCGCGAGCAATAGGGGGTAGGCGCCAGCATCTGCGAGAGCCGGCGGAACATGCCGTAGGTCAGGCCATCGGCTGCCGGATCGTGCTCCGAGTAGTTGACAGCAATCTGGCGCGGTTTGAGGCGCTTGATGGTCTTCAAGAGCTCGTCGTGGATCGATTCATCGTAGCCGATCACGTCACTGTAGGCCTCCAGGCGCTCGACGTTGGCAGCATCGTAGCGCCCCACGATGGCGATGCGCTCACCGCGCCGGTGGATCAAGAGCGCGGAGGGCCAGGTGAGATCGAAGCCCAGCAGTAGATCGAGCACGGGGTCCTTGACCTGCGTGGTCTCACGCACGAAGGTGATCCAGAGATCGATTCCCCTCTCCTGGAGGATCTCAACAGCCTGCTGGGTCTTCTCCTGAACGATTTCGGTGGATTCAAAAGAGAGTTGCATGGGGCTCCTTGTCTGGAATGATGGGGCGAAGGTCAGAGTTCTTCACCGGTAAGGTTATGATAGAGGGCCTGAAACTCCTCATCGGAGTAGTAGTAGATGATGATCCGCCCGCCTTTGCGACCGGACTTCAGGCGGACGCGCGTCCCGAGGGACTCCTGGAACCGCTCTTCGAGGGCTCGTACTTCGGGAGGGGGGGTAGAGGGAGGGCGGGGGGCCACCTGCTCCCCGGCACGCAGCCGCTTAACGAGGGCCTCCGTCTGGCGCACGGTGAGCACACGCTCAAGCACCCACTGCAGGGCCTGCTCCTGCACCTCTGAGCTCTCCAGCCCCAGCAGCGCGCGGGCATGCCCCTCCGTGATCCGCTCTGCAAGGAGCGCCTGCTGTACCCCCTCCGCAGCTTGCAAAAGGCGGAGGGTGTTGGTGATAGCAACGCGACTCTTGCCCACTCGCTGGGCCACTTCGGCGTGGGAGAGGCCGAACTCTTCGGCGAGGTGCTGGTAGGCACGGGCCTCCTCCAGCGCGTTCAAGTCCTCTCGCTGGACGTTCTCCACCAGGGCCAACTCCAGCATCTCGCGCGGGGCCGCATCCTTGACCACAACGGGGACCTTGGTCAACCCGGCAAGGTGGGCCGCCCGCCACCGTCGCTCGCCGGCGATGAGGTAGTAGCCGCCTTCCCGGCGCTCCGTGACGACCACCGGCTGGATGATGCCATGCTCTTGGATGGAGGCTGCGAGCTCGATGAGATCCTGATCGCGGAAGGGCATGCGGGGCTGGTGGGGGTTGGGCTGAATGGCCTCGTGAGGCACCTCGCGTAACGCGCCGGACGGCTCTTCTGCCGCCGGTATCAAGGACTCCAGCCCCCGCCCCAACCCTCGTTTTGCACTCATAGTCCCAACCACCTCGTTCTTCATCTGCGTTCGTACTTCGCCTCCCAAAGTATAGCACCAGGCGCGAAGATGCCAAGCCCACAGGAACCACGGCCGGCGACAAGGCGAGAACGCCGTGGCGACACGTCGCTACCCAAGGCATTACTACGTTGTATAATCAGTTTTACGATGAACGATAGCCAATCGACGACCCCGCGCGTGGTGGTGGGCATCAGCGGCGCCAGCGGCGTGATCTACGGCGTGCGCCTGCTCGAAGTTCTGCGCGAGTACGCAATAGAGACCCACCTGGTGATCACCTCTCCGGGCGCCCAGACTCTCCGTCTGGAGCTGAACCGGGCGCCGGACGAGGTCGCTGCCCTCGCCACCTACGCCTACCTTCCCGACGAGCTCTCGGCCCCCATCGCCAGCGGCTCCTTCGCCACCAGCGCCATGCTCGTCGCACCCTGCTCCATCCGCACCCTTTCCGCCATCGCCCACAGCCACGCCGACACGCTGCTCGCCCGCGCCGCCGACGTGACCCTCAAGGAGGGCCGCCCGCTGCTGCTGCTGGTCCGGGAGACCCCCCTCCACGCCGGGCATCTGCGCCTGATGCTGCACGCGGCGGAGCTGGGTGCCATCATCTTCCCCCCGGTACCCGCCTTCTACCAACGGCCCCACACCCTCGACGAGCTGGTAGATCAGACGGTGGGACGTATCCTGGCGCGGTTAGGCTTTCCCAACACCCTCTACCGGCCCTGGGGAAAGACGTAGACGCTATTTACAAAATACACGTTTTCTTTATTGACCTGGAGGGCCCGGCGTGTTATAATCTTGATACCCAATAGCGTAAAGGTAATGGGTGCGGTGGAACGGGCAACAAATCCGAAGACATCATCTGTCGATTTGATCAGGAACAGACGTCTCAGCGAGGCATCCCTACCCGACCAGTTGCAAAAGAGCCTCCATGTGGGTATCTACACCAATGAGGACAAGAATAACTAACGACTATCTGACTGAAGACTATCCGACTATATTGAAGGAGAGATCATATGCAGAGTGAAGCCGAAAAGATCAAGACTGCCTTGCGCGACGTTATCGATTTCGAGATCGGACTGGACGTCGTCTCCATGGGCCTGATCCGCAACATCGAGGCGGAGGACGAGAAGGTAACCATTACCATGATCCTCACCTCTCCCATGTGCCCGATGGCCTCTTTCATGACCCAGCAGGTCCACGACCGCGCCACCGAGATCACCGAGAAGCCGGTGGAGGTGGTGCTGGGGCGCGAGATGTGGAAGCCGGAGATGATGGAAGAGGACGCTCGGGAGGCGTTGGGCATCTGAGCCGACGGGGTGCGGGAGCGCATCGCAAGCGTGCCGACGTGCCCCGGTGCCAACCGCCTTGACGATGTCGCCTTGACAAGGTCGCACTTTCACGGATAATGAGCGCTGTTGCATAGATACAGGCTACGAAGGGGAAAAGTACGCAGGGGGAAGCCGCCAGGGAAGTGAGGCCGTGGACTGGAAGCCCCACCCGGTGAAATCCTGCCGAAGTTCGCCCCGGAGCCGACATCTGAAAAGTCTTTAGTCTTGAAGTCCTTAGTCTGGTAGTCAGAACAACGGCCCAATTAGTTGACTCCCAGACCAAAAGACTATCTGACTACCAGACTCGTTAGGATGCTCCGCCTTGCCCGGCGTTATCGGGGCCGCCCATCGCGCAGACGGTGGGGATGAGCGGATCCGATTTCCGGATCAAGCAGGGTGGTACCGCGAGAGCGACGCTCTCGTCCCAGCAGGGACGGGGGCGTTTTTTGTTTAGTCGCGTAGTCAGGTAGTCGCACAGTCAGACAATCAGGCAGTCGTTTGGTCTCGACTACCAGACTATCAGACTACCTGACTACCAGAAGGAGGTCACAATGAATTCATTCGAAGAGTTGGAAGCCGTACGACAGAGCGCGCTGAAAGCGTTGGAAACGGCATCGCAAAGCGCCGATCTGACGGTGTGGGAAAAGACCTACATGGGGCGCAAGGGAGCGGTGACGCAACAGCTGCGCAGCATCGGCCAGTTGCCGGCGGAGGAGCGCCCCATCTTCGGTCAGCGGCTCAACGAGATCAAGGCAGAGCTGCAGGCGGCCTTCGAGGCCCGCGCCGAGGAGATCAAGCGCCGGGAGCTGGCGCGCGAGCTCGAGGCGGGCGCCGTGGACGTCACGCTGCCCGGACGCCCCGTCCCGGCGGGCCACCACCACCTGACCACGCAGACGCTGCGGCGGATTTACAAGATCTTCGGGCAGCTAGGCTTCGAAGTTTACGAGGCCCCCGACGTGGAGCTGGAGAGCTATAACTTTGACCTGCTCAACATCCCCGCCTACCATCCGGCGCGGGATATGTGGGACACCTTCTGGGTGGCGCCTCCCGAGGAGCAGGACGCCGACGAGGGCCGGCTGCTGCTGCGCACCCACACCTCTCCGGGCCAGATCCGCGTGATGCGCGAGCGTTACCCCGAGCCCATCCGTGTCATCCTGCCCGGCAAATGCTACCGCTACGAGCAGATCACCGCGCGGAGCGAGCACCAATTCTACCAGGTGGAGGGGCTGGCGGTAGGGCGCGAGATCACCATCACCGACCTCATCGGCACCGTTCACCAGTTCGCCGAACTCTTCTACGGCCGCGGGCGCAAAATCCGCGTGCGCAGCTCCTACTTCCCCTTCACCGAACCCAGCATCGAGGTGGACACCAACTGCATCCTCTGCGACGGGCAAGGCTGCGGGGTCTGCAAATACACCGGCTGGCTGGAGATCGCCGGCGCGGGCATGGTCCACCCCGTCGTGCTGGAGAATGGCGGCTACGACCCCGCCGAGTGGAGCGGCTTCGCCTTCGGCTTTGGCGTCGAACGTCCCAGTATGATGAGGTACAGCGTCGAAGACATCCGGCTCTACTATGGGAACGACCTGAGGTTCTTGCGGCAGTTTTAG